>Ga0126381_100009448_pt1 | contig 10949 bp, 9 predicted proteins | sample PanSoiMetPlot_28_FD_96465 | JGI IMG/M metagenome (GOLD analysis project Ga0126381, IMG submission 96465) | Tropical forest soil microbial communities from Panama - MetaG Plot_28 | ecosystem: Environmental > Terrestrial > Soil > Tropical forest > Bulk soil | place: Panama | collected 2016-02-17
ACGCTTCGGCGTCCTGTGCTCGCCCAGTGTTCGGCACTCCGCCGCCCATGGGCACACAAGGCACTGCGGGCTTCGTGGTGCACAAACAGTCGCACCAAGCTCCATCAGCGCCTGGTTGAAGTCGCCCGGCCGGCGCGGATCGACGAGATCCGACGCAAATGCATCTACCTTGCGCCTAACCGCCGCTTCGCGAACCGAATCGTGCGACTCCCACCCGCGAACCCGGCTGAGCACACGCTCTACGTTGCCGTCAACCGCCGCGACCGGCTCGCTAAATGCAATGCTGGCAATCGCCGCCGCTGTATACGAGCCGATGCCCGCCAGCTTGCGCAGCTCCTTCGCCGTCGATGGCATTGCCCCGAGCTCCGCCACGACTTGCTTCGCAGCCTTGTGCAGCATTCTCGCACGCCGGTAGTAGCCCAGCCCGCTCCACAGCGCCAGCACATCCTGCTCGTCCGCCTGGGCCAAGTCCTTCACGGTCGGGAACCGCTCCAGAAACACCTTGTACTTCGCCACGACCGCAGCCACCCGCGTCTGCTGCAGCATGATCTCCGACACCCAGATCGCGTACGGGTCCTGCGTTCGGCGCCACGGCAGGTCGCGCCTGGCTCGGTCGTACCAGGCCAGAAGCCCGCCGCGCATCCGGGCAATTTTCTCAGCGTTGATGGGATCGGCCATGCGCTCAGATTACGGCATTTGCCGCATAAACCCGCTAACCCCCGCCGTCTCTTCCGCATGTATGCCGTCCTGCGACCCGAGTTCACCCCTGTGCTAACCTCGAAAACAAGGGAGATATCCGCTCATGTCCACAGGAAACGCATCAGGCTCCAGAATCTATATGGATGCCAACGCCACGACTCCGCTGTTGCCGGAGGTGGTTGAAGCGATGCGCCCCTACTGGATCGAGCACTTCGGCAACGCCTCGTCCATCCATCTCGATGGGCAGCAGGCCCGCAAGGCCATCGACCAGGCCCGCGAAATTCTCGCCGAGCTCTTCAACTGCCATGACGCAGAGGTTGTCTTCAACTCCGGCGGTACCGAGGGTGATAACACCGCGCTCTTCGGCCTGCTCCATCCCGGCGACCACCTCATCACGACCTCGATCGAGCACTCGGCCATCCTGCAGGCAGCAAAGAAGCTGGAAAACTACGGCGTGCAGACGACCTTCGTAGCCCCGCAGCCCAGCGGCCTCATTGATCCAGCCGACATCCTGCGTGCCATCCGGCCTGAGACCCGCCTGATCAGCGTGATGCTCGCCAACAATGAAACCGGCGTGCTTCAGCCGGTCGAAGAAATCGGCAAGATCGCCGCCGATACCGGCGTCTTCTTCCACATCGATGCCGTCCAGGGCGCGGGTAAGGTCCAGATTGACGTCCGCAAGATCGGCTGCCATCTGCTTTCAATCAGCGGACACAAGATGCATGCTCCCAAGGGAGTCGGCGCCATGTTCGTACGACGCGGAACGCCGGTTGAGTCGCTGATCGTCGGCGGAAGCCACGAACGCCGTCGCCGCGCCGGAACCGAAAACGTCCCCGGCATCGTGGCCCTCGGCAAGGCCGCCGAAATTGCCATGCACAGCCTCGAAGATGGCGCCATGACCCGCCTTGCCGAGCTGCGCGACAGGCTCGAAGCAGGAGTTCTGGCGATGCCCGGCACTGGCCTAAACGGAGCCTTGCCTGACGGCAAACCTGCTCCGCGCGCGGCCAACACCACGAACATCTGGTTCGATAGCCTGGAAGGCGAGGCGCTGGTTATCGCGCTCGATCTGAAGGGGATAGCCGTCTCCGGTGGATCGGCCTGCCACTCCGGCGCTACCGAGCCAAGCCACGTGCTGATGGCGATGGGGCTCGACAAGGCTCGCGCCGGCGCCAGCCTCCGCTTCAGCCTGCTAAAAACTGCCACCGGAGCCCAGGTCGACCGCGTCCTCCAGATCCTCCCCGAAGCCGTTCAGAAGCTGCGCGCTCTGTCGCCTGCTACAGCGGGAACGCTGGCCTAGCGCGGAAACGGACTCCGGCGGGCCGCTGGCAGCGGACTATAGATTCGAGCCAAAGGCAAGAAGACGGCCGTCGCAATCCTTCACGACGAACTCCCGGCACCTCCACGCCATGTTGCCGAGTTCCCGGACAAACTCCACACCCCTGGCTGCATACTCGGCATAAAGCGCGTCTGCATCTTCCACGAAGAGGTATGCGTCGAGCAGCTCGTCCGCGTATTTGTGCGGATTGGCGGTCGGCGGCGCGGCACAGCGGAAGTGAATCGGGTGCTCGTCGCGCGCCACTATCGCGTAGACCGGCGGATCCATCCACGTCCCCAGACACTCGAAGCCAAGCTTTTCCTTGTAGTAGGCAAGCGTACCGGGAATGTCCATGGTGAAGAACACCGGCGCGATCTGGCGAATCATGGAGCAAGTGTACCGCGGCGTTGCTCGGCCCAGGTCTGCGTCAAAATCGCAACGATGCGACAATGGAATGGGTGGAAACGAATTTCCCCAAAACCTGACAATGCCCCAGCCGCATACCATCGCCGTCGCCATGTCCGGAGGAGTCGACTCGTCGACCGTGGCGGCGATCCTCGCCCGCGATCCTGAGCACCGCCCAGACGATGGTTCAGAAGCCTCGCGCCCTAGTGTCGTCGGCCTCACCCTCCAGCTGTGGGATCAGACACGGCTGGCCGGCAAGCATGGAATCTCCGAGGCGCCGAAGGCCGGCCGTTGCTGCAGCCTGGACGATGTGTACGATGCCCGCCGCGTCGCCGAGCACCTCGGCATCCCCTACTACGTCGTCAAGCAGGAGGATCGCTTCGAGCAGGACGTCGTTCGCCCCTTTGTCTCCGAGTACCTCGCCGGGCGCACGCCGATTCCCTGTTCGCTCTGCAACAACCACCTCAAGTTCGACCAGCTGTTGAAGACCGCGCGCTCCATCGGAGCCGACTCGATCGCCACCGGCCACTACGCCATTAACGAGTACGACCCGGCGCGCAAGCGCTGGATCCTGAAGCGCCCCACCGATCTCGCCAAGGACCAGACCTACTTCCTCTTCGGGCTCACCCAGGCTCAGCTCGCACACACGCTCTTCCCGCTGGGGCGAATGACCAAGCCCGAGGTCCGCGAAGTCGCGCGGCAGCACGGCCTGGCGCTGGCCGAGAAGCCCGACTCGCAGGAGATCTGCTTTATCCCCGGCGGAGACTACAAGCGGTTTCTCGCCGCCTATCTCGAAGAGCAGGGCGAGGCCATGCCCGAGACTGCCGGGGAGCTCGTCGCCTCGAACGGTGACGTGCTAGGCCGCCACGACGGCATCTTCAACTTCACAGTCGGGCAGCGCAAAGGACTGAAGGTCGCTTCGCCATCGCCGCTCTACGTGCTCAACATCGATCCGGCGAGCCACCGTGTCACCGTTGGCGCTGACGCCGAGCTCGCCACGGACACTCTCCGCGCAAACCGCCTCAACTGGATCAGCATTCCTGAGCTGACCGTGCCGATGCGCGTCAAGGCCAAGATCCGTCATCGCCACGAGCCGGCCTGGGCCGCGCTGCGCCCCGCCGGACACGACGAGGTCGTCGCCACCTTCGATGAACCGCAGCGCGCCGTCACTCCCGGTCAGTCCGCTGTGTTCTACGACGGCGATGAAGTCGTTGGCGGCGGGTGGATCCTTTAAAGCGCTCCTCCCATCGCCAAGGTAGCTTCTTCTTGAGCAAAAACCAGTTGAGCGGTTGCGCTTCCTCTGTGCACCAAATTGAAGAACCGCTTCAGGCGGCGGATGAATCTTAGAGTTAGTCTAGGTCGAACGGGGTGAATCGTGGCCACTTTGGAGATTTCGTTCCTGCAAGATCAACTCGAGGCGCGCAAGCGGCGGCTGGAACAAGCCATTGCGTTGACACCCCAGAGCGGCGCCAAGGCCGGCGGCCTGGCTGCTCTTCTCCGCGAAGTGGATTTGGCGCTGGAACGGATGGACGACGGCAATTACGGTATCTGCGAAGAATGCCACGAGTCGATAGAACGGGATCGTCTGCTGGCCGACCCTCTGGTGCGCTACTGCCTGGACCACTTGACACAGCAGCAACGCACCGCCTTGCAGCGCGACCTCGATCTGGCTGCAGAGGTCCAACGCAAACTGTTGCCGCAGGCGAACCTCCGCGTGAATGACTGGGAGACCAGTTACCACTACGCACCGCATGGCCCGGTTAGCGGCGACTACTGCGACTTGATCCCATTCGACGGACAGCTTTTCTTCGTCCTTGGGGACGTCTCAGGCAAAGGCGTAGCGGCTTCAATGTTGATGACACAGCTCCACGCCCTGTTTCGGAGCCTGACCGGTCTCGGTCTGCCACTCTGCCAGATCATCGCCCAAGCCAACCGGGTCCTTTGTGAGAGTGCTCTAGCCGGGCAGTATGCCACCCTGGTGTGCGGCCAGGCCAGCGCGACCGGCGAGCTGGAGATCCATAACGCGGGCCACCTGCCGGTGATCGTCAACAGCCGCGAAGGCACCCTGCAAGTTGAATCGATGGGGTTTCCATTGGGGATGTTTCTCGAAGGTGAGTTCCCCGTCACCCGCCTCAAGTTGGAAGCCGGCGATACTTTGTTCACCTTCAGCGACGGCCTCTCGGAGGCCGACAGTTCAGGCGAGGAGTACGGGGTAGATCGCGTCACGCGCCTCGTGCAACAGCAGAGCGGGCGGCAAGCCGCCGAACTCATAGCCGCCTGCCTCGATGACCTGCAAGCCTTCACCGGCGGCAGCCCGCAAATGGATGATCTGACGGTGCTGGCCATCCATCGCCGTTGAGTAAACCGGTTACGCCTGGCCAGCCCACTGCTCCCTGCGACGGGGACCAGGTCGTCGGCGGCTGGATCATCTAATGTCTTCGCGGCGGCATCTTATTCTTCCAGCCGCAAGCGCCTGAGCCTCAGGCTCTTTCCAACTGAATCCCCGCACGCATTTATTCAAAGGGCATCAGCCTGTTTTTCGCACGCAAGCCATGGGAGGTCTCAATGGCACGTCGCATTCCTTCTCCGCTCCTGTCGCTCATCGCCTTTGTCTTCCTGCTCCCGATCCAGCTCAAGGGGCAGGAAACAGGCGATCAGGTTCGTCAATTGAAGTCCGAAGTCGACCAGCTTCGCGCGCTTGTCTCGGATTTGCAATCGCGCCTAGCGGTGGTGGAGAAGCGCGATCACGTCGCCCTGAATGATTCTCGTAGCGGGCCGGAGGACGCCGCAGCGCTCTCCAGCGCAGCAGCCGCATTGCGGCGGGCAGACTTCACGCCGACGGGCAAGTTTGTCCATGAGGCGACCGCCGCACGATCATCCGCGGAGGAGACAACCGACACGCCCACCGTAACCGCCCTGCCGGGCCCCGCCACGCTCAACTACTACCTCGACACCTACTTCGAGAACAACTTCAACAATCCCCCCGGGCGTGTGAACAATCTGCGCTCCTACGATGTGCTCAGCCGCACCTTCAGCATCAACCAGGCCGCCGTTGTGTTTGCACTCGATCCCGATGTCAGCAGCGGACGCCGTTACGGCCTTCGCGTTGACCTGCAATTTGGCCAGGCCACCGAAACTCTGCAGGGCAATCCCGCGAATGAGCCGCGCCCTGACATCTATCGAAATATCTTCCAGGCCTACGGCACCTACGTTTTTCCGCTCGGCAGCGGCCTCAACTTTGACTTGGGCAAGTGGGCAAGCTCGCTAGGCAGCGAGGGCAACTACACAAAAGACCAGATGAACTATACGCGTTCGTACTACTTCTACTTCCTGCCCTTCTACCACACTGGCATCCGCCTCCATTACAACCTCACCCACAAGCTTGGTGTGAACTACTGGCTCGTGAATGGAACGAATCAATCGGAGCCTACCAACGGCTATCGCGACGAACTGTTCGGATTCATATTGCAGCCCGCGAAAAAGGTGAGCTGGACCTTCAACTACTACCTCGGCCAGGAGCACCGAGATACCACGCCCGCCATCAACTGTGTCGTTCCCGTTCAGCCCGGCCTGTGTGTCGCTCCGATCTCGCCGGCGCCCAACGGCAAACTGCACATCTTCGACACCTATGCCACATGGAACGCGACCCCCAAGCTCACCTTGGTTGGCGAAGCCGATTACGTGATTCAGCGCGAATGGGCCAACGCGGAGCCGGGTCAGTCCTCCGCGCCTTCGCACTCTGACGGCGGGGCGGGCTATGTGCAATACCAGTTCTCGCCGCGTTACTCCGTCGCCGGACGCGCTGAGTACCTCTCCGATCGCGGCGGCATGTTCAGCAACGCGACGCAGGCGCTCAAGGAGGTGACGGCAACCTATCGCTACAACGTCGTCCCCACCCTCGCCGCGTTCCTCGAGTATCGCCGCGACTGGAGCAACCAGCCCTACTTCGCCACCGACAATCCCGCAGTGCGCTCCACGCACCAGGACACCGCAGGTATCGGCCTCGTCTGGTGGTATGGCCAGAAGGAGGGCGCCTGGTAGCCAATTTCGACGAAGGGAACCGAGCAGCCGGCGCAGGCGTTATACTGACCCGGCATCCTTTCGGAGAGAGATTTTCTCATGAGCAAGAAAACGTTTGCACACCCGCTCGCCTTCTGCGCCTTAGCTGCGTCTTCTGTTCTGCTGTCAGGCCAGGCGCCGGTCGCCACGCTGACACTCCATCCCAACCAGCCCACCTCGCCCGTCAGCCCCACGCTCTACGGCTTAATGACCGAGGAGATCAACTACTCCTACGACGGCGGACTCTATGCGGAGATGGTTCGCAACCGAACCTTTCGCGGCGACTGGAGCGGCATCCTCTACTGGTATCTCATCGAGAACGGCAACGCGCGCGCGAAGATGACGCACGATGGAACCACTGGCCCAAGCACTGCGCTGCCTTCGAGCCTCAAGATTGAAATCGAGCAAGCCGACGCAAAGAATCAAGCCGGCGTCCTCAACACGGGATGGTGGGGCATGGCGCTCAAGCCCAACACTACGTATAACGGCTCCTTCTACGCTAAGACCGGCTCGGCCGATCTCGGTCCAATTTCCGTGTCGCTCGTCAGCGACAGCAACGGCAAGGCTGAGGCATCCGCGACCGTCAACGGCATCGGCACCGAATGGAAGCAGTACACATTCACGTTCCACACCGGCGCCGTTCAGCCCTCGGCTCAGAATCATCTCGCTATCACCGCCAGCCATAGAGGCACTCTCTGGCTGCAACTCGTCTCGCTCTTTCCGCCCACTTACCACAACACCCCCAACGGCAACCGCGTCGACCTGATGGAGAAACTTGCCGCGATGCATCCGCAGTTCCTGCGCTTCCCCGGCGGCAACTACGTCGAAGGCAATACCATCAAGGAGCGCTTCGACTGGAAGAAGACCATCGGCCCGCTCGTCGACCGTCCCGGCCACGAGAGCCCATGGAACTACTGGTCCTCGGATGGCTTGGGCCTCCTTGAGTTCCTCGAGTGGACCGAAGACCTGAAGATGCAGCCGGTCCTCGCCGTTTACGCCGGTTATTCTTTGCGTGGCGAGCATGTGAATCCGGGCGCTGATCTGGAGCCTTATGTCCAGGACGCCCTCGACGAGATCGAATACGTCACCGGCGGACCCGATACAAAGTGGGGCGCCGAGCGTATAAAGGACGGTCATCCCGCTCCCTTCAAACTTACCTACGTCGAAATTGGCAACGAAGACTGGTTCGACAAATCAGGCAGCTACGACGAGCGCTACACGCAGTTCCATAAGGCAATCAAAGCGAAGTATCCCGAGCTGCAGCTGATCGCAACCGCGCCCGTGAAAGGCGTCAAGCCGGACGTGCTCGACGAACACTACTATGTGCGTGCCACGCAAAACTTCCACACAGCGGCCCACTATGACACACCTCAGGGCGATCCACCTTCAACGCGGGTTTGGGACAACGGCCACTACGACAAAGCTGACCGCAGTGGACCGAAGATCTTCGTCGGCGAGTGGGCTACGCGCGAAGGCGCGCCAACGCCCGATATGGGCGCCGCGCTCGGCGATGCCGCATGGATGACCGGTCTTGAACGCAACAGCGATCTCATCGTGATGGCCTCTTACGCACCTCTGTTGGTTAATGTGAATCCCGGCGGCATGCAATGGGAGACTGACCTCATCGGTTACGACGCCAGCTCAAGCTATGGCTCTCCCGCTTACTACGCACAGGTGATGTTCGGCTCACATCTGGGCGACCACACCGTAGCGTCGCAAATCGAAAACGCAGGAGCAAAGCTCTTCTACTCCGCCACGATCGACACGGCGAAAAAGCAGCTCTATGTGAAACTCGTCAACGCCGCCTCCGATCCACAACCGCTTCACATCAATCTGCCTGGCGTGCATCCGGCAGCGAACGCAAAGCTCGTGCGTCTCAGCGCACCCGATACGCAGACCACTAACACCATCGATCATCCGGAGCGCATCGCACCCGTGGAATCGACAATTCAAGACGTGAGCAGCAGTTTCCAGCTCACGCTGCCGGCGTATTCCATCCAGGTCGTCGTAGTTCAGCTGCAGTAGCGCGACACCGTGGAGATGGTGCCGGGCGCGTAGGTTGCCCTGCATTTCCCGCAAGAACGGTCCCCGGGAGACGGCATGCAGGAAATCTGGAGCTTCGAACACTCGGTCGACTGTCCCGTTCCGGCCGAGTTCGCGTGGATGTTCTGGACGGATGTGCGCAATTGGGCCATCGATGCCGATGTCGCCTCGATTGAACTCGATGGACCGTTCGCGGTCGGCACGAACGGAGTCACGCGCAGTAAGAGTGCCGGTCGAATCAAATGGAGAATCACCGAAGTCCAGCCTGGGCGCGCGGTTCTGGAATTTCCTGGCCCGGGTGTCCTCGCTACGTTTGAATGGACCTTTGAGCCACGTGGGAACGATACCCACATCATTCAGCAGGCAAGGCTGACCGGCGACCAAGCGCCCGCTCATGTACTGAACATTGCCCAGAGCCTGGAGGCCGGAATGCCCGCCGGGATGCGGAAATTGTGTGGTGCGATGGAGAAGGCGTTCAGAGCATCGGCCGGACCATCATGACGCAACGACTTCCACTGCCGGGTGCCCCATCCTTCCCGCTTCTTGCCGGTTGTGACGAAATACTTTCGCTTAGGTGCAGAGCCGAGCTACCCTACCGCTGCACCGCCCACGCCAGCCCGTCCGGATTAGGACCCGCATCTATCTTCCCCACCACTTCAAGCGTGTTCAGATCAACCACCGCAACAAATCCGTCCTGCGCAAACGCGACATAAGCGCGCTGCCCATCCGGCTGCACCAGGATGCCGCCCCCGCCGCCACGGCCAATCTGCAGCCGCTTCACTTCCTTCTGAGTGGCGACATCAAACACCAACAACTCTGCTCCGGCGGAGACCAGTGCCCTTTTCCCATCCGGGGTGAACTTCAACCGGTTCGCCCCGCGCGCATTCGCCTGGATCGTCGCCACCACCTTCTTCTGCGCGGTATCGATCACCGAGATTGTGCCGTCCCATGCATTCGCCACCCACGCCTGTTTTCCATCGGGCGTGACGTCAAAGCCCTCCGAGCCTCGTCCCACTGGAATCACTGTCTCGCTCCAGTCGCCGCCCGGAGGACCCGGCGGCGCTCCGCCTACTCGTCCCTGCATTCCCGGCGGAGGCACGCCCGCGCCTTGCCACTGCGGAGTTCCTGCACCACCGGGCGGGCCCGGTGGCCTTCCTGCCGGCTGATCGCCGTGCTCCAGGATCGTCACCGTCGCCGAATTCACGTTTGTGGTCAGAATCTTGTTCGCATCGGGGAACACATAAATCATGTGGGTCCGGTTCTGCCCTGTGCCCATGATCCAGTCCACGTTGCGGCTGCCGGGATCGACTCTGCCGATCACCTTCGCCGCCTCGGCAGTGAACCACACCTTGCCATCGGCGAACATCAAGCCATGCGGCCCTCGCAATGGTCCGAGATCGACACGCGGCTCGGCCTCCTGGCCCACAAGATCGACAACCGAGATCGCGTTGAACCGGCCGAATCCGTAATTCGACACGTAGGCTGTGTGCCCGTCGGCAGAAGCGACGACTTCATGCGGATCCTCGCCCACAGGAACGCGCGTGACGACGCGCAGGGTCGCCGGGTCCACGATCGCCAGCGTGTGATCCTGTTTCGACAGAACCAGCAATGAAGTTTTGGGAGTTGGATCGTGAGCGGCTGATTGCCCGGCCTGACCCAATGCAATTGCCGCAGACAAGGCCGCACAACAGGCCGTCGCACAACAGAGGGGTTCAGCGATCTTCATGATCGCTGATGATTACACAAACATGTCCTGGTCTGCGACCACTTCGGGTTGCTCTCCCGGCCGGCGACCGGTCCGCATGACACTCAGGAAGGCCTTTGCAGCCGCCAGAAATGCACCCACTTTGCGCGCCGGTTTGGCAACGGAACCGGAAACGACATTGCTCGCGTGCTCCATGCCATCTATTGTGTTGGTGAGTATCGTATCGATGCGGCTCGTCTGTCGGTGAACGCGCTCCAGGATGTCTGAAGCGGTGGCCTGTGCCCGCACACCCTGATCCCTCGCCCTGCTCGTCAAGTCTGCGACGTCATCGGCGATCGACTCGATCTTCGGCCTGACCCTGTCCAGCGTGTCTTTGGTCTTGTGCAGGAGTGGCATTGCGGTTGTGCGGAGTTCGCTGACGTGGCTCTCCACTGTCTTCATGGTCTTGCGAACAATGATGAACGCAGCCACAACCATGATCGCCTGGACCAGCAACGCGATTGCGGTGAGGGCTACGAAGACGACCAGCCAAATTTCGTTGTTCATTTCGGCACCGAAGGATTCCAGTCTTGCTCAGGCCCGTTCGGCGCCTCCGCCAACCAGGGAGAACGCCGGTACCAGCGATTTCGGTTCTGCTGTCTACGGAACCGCCTCTAGGCAGAACCGGCCAGTACGGCCGGCTCGGCCTCGCGTTCGGAAAAGAATCTGAGCCCGCCCACCCAG
>Ga0126381_100009451_pt1 | contig 10948 bp, 8 predicted proteins | sample PanSoiMetPlot_28_FD_96465 | JGI IMG/M metagenome (GOLD analysis project Ga0126381, IMG submission 96465) | Tropical forest soil microbial communities from Panama - MetaG Plot_28 | ecosystem: Environmental > Terrestrial > Soil > Tropical forest > Bulk soil | place: Panama | collected 2016-02-17
GGCTTCAGCCTGATCGTTTGCCAGAAGCATAACGCCGCCGTGCCACTCTTCACCTTGGAACTGGATACCCAGATAATGTATGAGCCAGGAACCATCCCTGATCGACGCTCTGTCCCAGAGGGCAAGCAGAAACATCGTACACCTGATGAACAAAAAATACTCATCTCTCAAATTATTATCGGTACCAGTGCTGGTATGACGGAACTACAAGACATGCCTGGTAGAACGAAGCAACGGTATCTTGTGTTGAGAGAGCAGTATTTACAGCCCAAAGTCGGTAGACCATGGGCGTCATAGCCTCGTAAGAAAGGAACACCACAACATGCAACCAAGACCAGAGTCACGTATTGAGTCGCTTGAGAGACGTGCAAGTACCATAGAGGCTGCTATTCTCGAATTATCCAGCGACACTGCTGAAGAGCTAAAAGTCATCCATCAGGATATCAAGTCAGGCTTTAATGAGATTGGAGCACTCTTTGACCACAACTTTGAGACTCTTGATACACTAGCTACCAGGGATGATCTTACAGCTCTAGAAGGTCGGATCAAGGAAGATACAGGGACGATTGAGACACGTCTTGATAGAATAGAAACACGTTTTGGTAAGCTTGAGGCTACGCAAGAGCAGATATTAAAGCTTTTGCAACAAAAGTCAGGTGAGTAAACTGCATATGTGCGTAAATTTATGTAAACATAACTTATCCACATTGTACATACAAATATGTGTATAAGTCTGTGGATAACTTTCTTGAATGCAACACAAGAGTGTGGTATGTTGACAGAGGCTGAGTAGGTAGGTATTCTAATCTCAGCAAGCCTTTAGGGAGGGAGTCACAGATTGTTCTTTGACCAAGTCACTTTGGCATGCTCAAATGGTGTATGCCAACAAAGATGGTTAAAAAGTGCGTACACACTAATGAAGTGTATAAAGATACATTCGTTATTGAAAAATGAGCAGCAAAAAAGCCACTGACCTAGTTCTTGCATTTCTAGAATGTCAGTGACCTTTTCCCAGCTCACGATTATGATACGGCGCTACAGAGAAGTGTATTACAGATTACGAAGTCTGTCAACGACTCCTGTAGCCCAGGAGAATTTTATGTTGATCACACACACGCACGATAGTGTACAACCCCAGCATGATATCAGCTTAGTCAATGTCAACGAAGTGAGACGAGCCTTACAGCTTCTGGCGGCCCCGGGCCAAGTCGTCGAGGTACGTGCCTTAGAGGCTTCTCTCGACTCGAATAGCAGGTACACACGGACCTATGGCGGCTACTTCGATAATTCTCACGACTTGATTAAAGCCATTTCTACCATTCGTCATGCTATGGGCATTTACATCACCCTTCATCCGTGCACACCCGACATTTTGCACAGAGCAAAAAATAAATTAGTTGAGCAGAAGAAAGACTTCAGTACACCTGATAAATATATTGACGGCTTAAAATGGCTTGCTATTGACTGTGACCCTGAACGCGTGTCCGGTATCTCATCTACTGAAGAGGAGCATGAGAAGGCCTTAGCAATGTGTCGCAAGATACGCGACTTGCTAAAGGCATTAAGATGGCCTGAGCCTGTCTTAGCTGATAGTGGCAATGGAGGACACTTACTCTACAGAATAGACTTACCCACCAGCGACTCACAGCTATTGAAGCGCGTTTTAGAAGGTTTACAGCAGTATAACGAGCCTGATGTACATGTTGACCTAACTCTGTTTAACCCATCTCGCATTATCAAGCTGTACGGTACCCTTGCCTGTAAAGGCGACAATACAGACGAGCGACCGCATCGACTTTCACGTATTCTAGAAATCCCTGAACAGCTGCAGGAAGTCTCACGTGAGCAGTTGGAAGCTATGGCAGTGCCTGTAGAAGAGAAGCCTCCTGTAACGCCATACAGTCACATACAGCACAATGGCTACAAGCCTAATAACTATGTGAAAGAAAACTACACAGCAGAAGCTTTTATGGACAAACATGGTATTCAATATAAGTCCAAAAGCCCTTGGAATGGAGGAACACGCTATCTGCTAGAGGCATGTCCATTTGACTCAACTCACACGGACAATAGCGCATGTGTATACAATTGGCCTGATGGTAAAAAAGGCTTTAGCTGTAGCCATAATAGTTGTGCAGGTTTAGAATGGCATAACCTTAAACTGTACTTCGAGCCGGATGCATACACTGAGAAAAATACAAAGCGCAAGAAAAGCACAAACGAACAAGACGACGAGACTGAAAAGGAAGAGACTGCGCTGATACGCCTTATGCGTATAGCAGACGAGGCACGTCTGATTTGTACGCCCACAGGTGCTTTATATGCCCGTGTGCCTGTCAATGGACACCATGAAATACTCTCTATAAGCGAGCGAGGTAGTGGTTTCAGGCGTTGGCTTATAAACCAATTCAAGAAAGAATACGGTTTTGCACCTAACTCAGACGCCCTTTCTCAGACAATGTCAGGCGTTCAGGCTGATGCAGAATTTGATGGTGAGAAAGCTGACATTTACACCCGCATAGCAGAAAAGAATGGATGCATCTACCTTGACTTAGCTAACGACAAATGGCAGTGTGTCGAGATAAGCAAGGATGGATGGAGAGTCATCACATGCCCCCCTGTCTACTTCAGACGGCCTAGCGGCATGCTGCCTTTACCCGTACCTACTACAGATGGTAGTCTTGACGACTTGCGTGAGCTAATTAATGCGAAGGACGAGAGAGATTACAAGCTGATTACAGCGTGGTTAGTTGGTACGCTGCACCCTAAAGGCCCGTACCCGGTGCTGAATTTGAATGGCGAACGAGGTAGTGCCAAAACAAAGACAACGACTATTCTGAGAAGCCTTGTAGACCCGAGCTTGGCACCCACCAGAAATGTACCAAAGGATGACAGAGAAGCTGCCATTACGTCTCAAAATAACATGGTGATAGCCTTAGACAACCTGTCTTCTATGCCCCTATGGTTAAGTGACTTGCTTTGTCGAATTGCTACAGGCAGTGGCTTTTCAGCACGCGAACTCTATACCGATGACTCAGAACGCGTCTTTAATAACCGACGACCCATTATTATGAATGGCATTGAAGACGGCATCATTTCACAAGGCGACCTGCTTAACCGGACCATGATGGTAACACTTACCCCACCAGATGAATATATTGCTGAAGAGGACATTGACGAGCTATTCAGAGAAAAGCACCCAAGTATTCTTGGAGCACTGCTTACAGTTACTTCAGTTGCACTCAGAGACCGGAGACGTGTGCAATTAGACAACCCACCACGCATGGCTGACTTTGCAAAGTGGATAACAGCAGCTGAACCTGCACTTGGATGGCAGCAAGGCACCTTCATGGACATCTACACTGAAAACCAAACGAATGCCACAAGTATTGTTATGGATGCATCACCTGTTGCCAAGGTCATTGTCCAATTTATGGACAAACGTGACGGCTTTGAATGGACCGGACTAATTGGTGATTTGCTTACGGAACTACTGAAATATGAAGTCTACAAAGACGCTAAGAAGGCACCAAAAGCAGCACATACATTAAGCGGACATCTTAAGAGAATAGCACCTTCAATGCGAGAACAAGGTATTGATATACAACACTGTGAACATACAAAGAAAGGCAGAATTATTCGCATAAAGCTTATTAAGAGCCCACTTCCTGGTGACGCTTCTGGTGACGCTTCTCATAAAAAAGGTGACGCTTCTCGCCCTGGTGACGCTTCTCAAGATAGTAGCGTCACCAATTCAAACCTTGATGTGACGCTTGACGAGGCCATAAATTCCACAAAAGGTGACGCTGGTGACGCTTCTCTACCGTCTATAACTGCCCTCTATCCTCCGACTGACTTTGAGAAAACAGAGAAAGTAGAGAAAGTAGAGAGTGAAAGTGGTGTAGCAGATAGAGTAGAAAAAGAAGCGTCACCACCGTCACCGGACGCTAACGCAACCATCCCAGATAACTTCATTTATGAAGAAACTGAATGTACAGACTGTGGTTGTGGACTTACACGTCAATTAAGTGATAGTCAAGTTTGTGTACGCTGTTATCCACCTAAAGGCTACTACGCATATAAACACTTGGTAGACACGATGTATCCGAGAAAGTCTAAAACTGAATTTGGGGTAGAGCTACGTAACGTGTCACCAGCCGCAAAGTAAGACCTGACTGAGTACCGAGAACGAGCAGAGTCGGTACTTTCCAGGCCAGAAACAGGCCAAAACGCCACTAGATCTAGGCAACGGGACCCTGAAAAAGCCTTGAGTTCCATTTCCACTGTGAAATTCGGAACTAGCAGCGGCAAGAAGCATCATTTGGGGCTTCTACTTTGCGGCTCATGACAGCTTACGTAGCTCTACGCCAATTTAGCAAAGGACACACAGCATGAGTAAGAATAGAAAAAATCCCTGAGCTGTGTGAACTCGGGGATTGTGTTTTTGGCAGCTATTTTATTTTTCCGTGTCTCTTCAGTATCTCGAGTGCTTTCTCTTGCTGAGTAGGAGTGAGATAGTGCTGTGGCCCAATTCCAGTAGGTTTAGGGCGTGTAACCGTCTCAATCTTTTCCCCATTGATGCCATCATGAATCCATCGATTCATGCTGGAGTCAGCAATCCCATATTGCTTTTTAAAATCTACCAATTTAATCGTTCCCTTTGGCAAATCATCGGGGACATAGGCTTTTTTTCGCTCTACAGTCAAGATCTGGCGACTTTCTTTTTGAGGTTGTTCTTCTCTAGACATTGCTAAGACAGGCTGTTTCTTGCCCTTCTGGTCTGGCTTCTCTTGTGGAGTGAGACCTGTAACATTCTCAAGAGAGAATTCGATTCCATAGATCTGAGAGAAGGTGGCTAGGATGGAGTTGATCGTGTTTCGTCGTCCGGCGTATCCTTGCCGAAGCCGTATCAGTGTTCCCTCGGTGATGCCAGCCATTTGGCAGAACTTAGTCAATGTTATTGTAAGTCCAGTGCATAATTCTTCGAGTGTGTAGTTTTCCTTTTGTTTCATCCCAACTCCTTTCAATTGGTAGCAATTCGTTACTTTTAAGCATACTTAAAATCACTGTTCCCTGTCAAGGAATTCTAGAACCTTTGATACCAATTTGTTTTTATTCATCTTGAATTGTTTAAATTAAACAAAAAATAATTGACTTCCGACTTCCTGTATGGCATACTTAGAAGAACAGAAGTTGAGTTTATTGAAGGGAAAGAAATATTGATGATTTTATCATCAGGCAAATATGGAACGCATCTCGTATGCGACTACTGTCATCAATTATTTGCAGACCCTATGCATTGAGGAACTGAAGTATCCTGTGCGTTGCTAGGTGGCTCGCGTCTCCCCAGACATCACCACCTAGCCTCACTCAACACCGCTCGGAGACGGCGTCTAGTCCTATTCTAGCATGCCTGTCTCCTATCCAAAAGGAGATTACATCTATGACTTCCGGTACACTTTTTGTCATTCTTGTCGTCGTCGGCTTTGTTGTCTTTGCCACACAGGCAGGAGCGAAAGAGTCCAAATTCCTGTCCTCTCCTGTCGCTGCTATCGTCTTCCTGACTATTACGGGGATCATCCTGTATGCCATCTGGAGCAGAACTGGAATAGCATTCACGCACTAGGAGAGAACCATCATGCTTAAAGAAGCAGGAAGCTTTTTCGCCATTGCCTTTGTGCTGTTTGTAGGCGCGTATGTGTATATCTGTTCACAAGGTAGTAATCCGAACACTTTGTTTGTATTCACACGTGTTGTCACAATGCCTCATGTACTGGATTACCATACCTTAGCTAGGCAAGATGCTATTAGCAATGGAATTAACCCAGACATCTTTGAAAGGCAAATCCAGATGGAAAGCGGCTTTAACCCGAACGCCGTCAGTCAAGCGGGTGCGATTGGTATTGCACAAATTATGCCAGGGACAGCTGCTGGATGGAATGTTGACCCGCATGATCCAGTCGCCAGTCTGTCGGCTGCAGCTACTGCCATGGCCCATTACTACACGACCTACCAGAGCTATCCTAAGGCGCTGGCGGCCTATAATGCTGGGACATCACGTCTAGACATGGCTCTTGCTCGATGCGGAACCAGTTGGAGAGTGTGTGTCCCTGCTGAGACTCAAAGATACATTCGAGCAATTATGAGGGCATAACATGACGGACTTGATAGCTCTTCTCAATACCATCATTTCACGTGAGCATATAGGCTGGTGTGATGCTCTCATCAATAAAGACGAGCAAGGAATGCTTCAGACAGCGGCATGGATCAATTGCTGTTTGGAAATCGCTGAAAGGCTTGATTTCCAAGTCGAGCGACCTCTCGGATGGAAGAAGAGAGAAGAGTAAAATGGTGCCCTATCTGCCTCTCTCAGGCGGTAGGGCATTTTTCTCTTTCTTGCGGGCCGAGAGAAAAAAGATGTGAAAAGCAATTCCAGGACAATCTTGCAAGTAGACACTCATGTAATTTGCGTGGCTCCTAATAGTAAAGGAGAGCCACGCAAGAAGAAGCTGGCAAAAGAGACTCCGACCAACATTTGCCTATAGCCATCTGGCTACAAGAAAAGCAGAAAACCCTGCTGTGCAAAATACAAATGATATGCAGTCTCATAAGTTGTATGCAGCCGAAGACGCCAATAGCTACTGAAAAGAGTAGACCTTCTTTGAAAAGCTCAGCTATATTACAAAAACCATGAACATGCTCTTTTCAGATCAAAAAAGGAGCTGAAGCGTGCTCTGGAGCCAATTCTTGCGGTGCAAAAGGAGGAAGAGACAAAGACGAAATGCAGAGGTAATATAGCTGGACCCAACAACAATGTATTTAGAGCGGTGAGGTTCACTTGCGCCACCGCTTGAGGAAATCCTCCTTCTCTCTAGAAAAGCCAGAAATCCCCGAAAAATCCTCTTTCTCTCAAAAATAAACAAAGATAACAAATACTGACTTCAGTCAAAGATAGAAACAAAATATAGAAAAGAATGTAGAACTCTTTTTCTTCAAAATCGAGTATTTCCTAAGCAAGAGGCATTCAGCAAGCCTCAGAAGCCACTGGAGGACCCTTCCTCGGCATTTAGAGGAGCACGTGTTACTAGACCGTGCCATAGGTTTGAAAGAACCCTATTTTTGCACCAGCAAATGAGGCTGAAGAAAGGTTCATCCAAGCCAAGAAACGCTCCTTTTTCCTTCTTGTTCTATCCCTGAAATAATTGTATCACAAGATGCTTTTACCCACCAGAAGCTTCCAGATTTCTTTTCCCAAAGAGGGGTCCCAAATCGGTAATGAGAAGCTCTTCAAAAGGCGTGCGTGTGCAGGCGTTCGGGCGTTCAGGCGTGCAAGAAGCTGACACATACCATACTACCAAATGTCACAAATAGGCAATAATGTCATCTTGCTTTCATAAACAAGAGTAAGTACAATTAAATAAAATACTATACTTGTTCTTAATAATAAAGGATACTCTAAATGCCTGATACACCATATACTTCGGATCATGAGAGCGATTCCGATGAAAAAAATACCAACAAAAATATACAGAAAAAAAGAATTAATCCTATAAAAGTAGCATGGAATGAAGCAGATAACACTAAAAATAGCACTTCTGATACAAAGTCTGCAAAATTAGGATCTTTCCATGAAAACACACATAGAGTAATGGATGATGCTAAATTTGACGAGCTTATAAAAGGGCTAGAGGCTCAGAAAATAGAAGAGCAAACGCTGTCTCATCAAGCAACTACCCATACCCCAATGAGTGACGCTGATTTTGATGCTTACATAAAAGGATTACAGACTCAGAAAGTAGAACAGCAAGAGTCACCTCAAGTAATTACACATACCCCAATAGATGATACCGCGTTTATGGCACTCATCCAGCAAATAAAAGCTGAAAAGGAACAAAAGCATGAGGTATCACTGTTTGACACCATTGATTCAAATTCAGTTTCAGATGCCCTTCACATAATCCATCGTATCGATCTAAACCAGCTAGAACGCGCACAGAAACGTCTCTCAACCCAAAGCAAAAACTATCTAGATCAAGCAAAATTATATGAAGATTATAACAACATAAAGCAATCATCAGCATATAAGAAAAAAGCGGATCAATTGAACAGCGCATCTACTGATATCAGTAGACTTATCGATGATTATAAGAAGAAAGATAAGCATCCCCTAGATACACGGAACGCTGAATACCTATGGGATCAGTTAAAAAAGCATGGAAATCCCGATGTAAAAAAAGCCTTTTCCAAAATAGAGAAAGCCGTTGAAAAGAAGGAAAAAGGAAAAGAAAGCAGTTCGTTAAACCCTCCTGACCTTAGTAAGAAGGAAGTGAAAGCCTTCCTCAAAAATCAAAAGCAACGCTTACTAGAGAAACTAGAATATAGCAGTTTACAAGAAAATGATAGCGAAACAGAACAGGAAAGTATAGAAATTCAACAATATCCCAAAGAAGGTGACCGCATAAAGCTCTTCTATCCAATTACACACGTGACAGATAAGGGAAACTTAATTGTAGGAAGACCCTGGGCAGAAGCATGGAGCAAACAAGACCCAAGTAACCCACAAGACTACACTAAAAAGTTGTACTTTTCATCTGAAGAAGAAAACAAGGAACTAGAAAAGTATGAAGGCAGGGTCACAATGTATAAACCTTCTAGTCCTGATAGTGACTGCTTCGGCTGGCTCTGTACCAAAGATGGTGTTGGGGGTTGGCTAACAGAGGAAGACATAGCAACAATCCTGAACGATAACGACTATCGCCCCATAGCAGGGTGGAGTCGCAATGGCAATCATCCTAAGACTGGATGGAATAGCAAGATAGACTATTCTCCTATCACAGCTTCAGATGACGACCCCATCATACACTCAAATAAGCTTGATAGACCCAAGTATCCAGAACAAGCACAAAAGGATGACCTTGTCATCTGGTTTAAACAGACAACCGATGGGAACTGGCTTTTATCTCATGGTGATACCGTCAGGGAAAGTTCCAATATCCCAGCAACAAAGAAAGATGTGGATATCTTCAACAGAGGCAAGTGGGGGCTTCTAGGAGTTTACGATCGTCCTCTCCCTACTGGTCCTTCTGCCTACGGAGATGCATGTATAATATACCATACTGATCGTCCAGGAGGCAGATTCCTCAAAATGGCCCGCCTGGAAGATTCTGAGGAAATGGATATACTGCTGGATAATAAATGTCACACGATAGGGAGATTCAATAGCAGCAGTAGTACTTTCCTAGAAAAGTCACAACCAGGAGATATCGCTGCTTATTACACATACAACAAACATACCCAGGAGTGGTCATCAGTCCTTACCGCAAGTATCTCTCGCCTTGGAGCAGATGGTCAGCTCTACGTTAATATCAAGTATAGGAAAAGTGACAAACCTCGTGAGCATGTCGCTTCCATTCCTGGGTTTCCCTATAAAACTGCGATAGTCTATCGTATAGATTAGGGAAGCAAATCACCAAGTAAAGCAAAGAACAATTAGCTCTACCAAGACTAATACCGATTAGTCGTAGGTCCCAGAGAAGCTATTGCTATTGTATAGCACTATGCAATCAGATAGCATGTTATATACTATCACTCATCCCGATTAGCTGGAGACCAGGTCCGCGCTCCAGATCAAGAGCACGGTTTTTCTGTTGGAACCATTTCCCCCAACATCCGTGCGTTTTCCCGACATTTCTTCATCCCCAACATTTTTTGAAGGATATGTGTGGGTATCGGTTCCCCACGTTTCTGCATACCCCCAACGGTTCGTTATCTTCACACATATCCCCTGGAAGATTCTTCAATAGCTCCCGACAGTGCCGCGCTATCGGTACCAGGATCCCCAAAGGTGTACGGATGAGCAGACTCATCGCCTCACCCGAAGCAGTAGCACTCGACCAAAAAAGGGAAGAGGTATGCTTGCTAGGACAATAGACTCAGCTTCATAAACAGCACAATACCCAGAACCACCGAAAACGGGCCGGTCTCATAGCAACTAACTGTGACCAATAGACGTTAGTCGCAATTACCACCCCACAGCGAGCTCACAAAGCCTCACCTATTGCTCACGGGAGGAAAGCAAGGATGAGATTATTCCTCATCTGCAAAGAGAGGTAATTGCCCGGCCCGAAGCATACGAGTCCGTTTTCGCTGATAGCGTGTCCGCCAATGCAGAGAGCTATCATATTTCAAATGGCAAGCCTGACAAAAGACGGCCAGCCGAGCATGGGGATTCTCAGGATCATGGTTGAGATGAGCAGCAGCCAGCCACACGGTATAAGAGCGCTTCTTGAGCTTGCCCCAACGCTCTTCACCTTGTTTGGCTCCACACTGCTCGCACGTCCAACCTGCCTGCTCTTTGCGTGCTTTAGCACGTTCATCCCAATCAGATGGATAGCGTTCTTTGTCCCATGGCATAAGAGGAAACGTGTTCTCATAAGAAAGAAATCGGACAGTAATACTCGAACTCTTTATGTATTGTCTTATTTTTCGACGAAGAAGCATGTTTCAAGTAACCTGATGAGTGAATCCCTCTTGCGATGAGAGGCAAAAGCAAGAGGAAGTTTCGCACTAGTCCTCATACCATTGTCAGGTCTCCTTTGATTGGGTACAATACTGCAAACGGAGAAAGAGGAACAGAGAGAGCTTGACGTACAGTACAAAGTTGGGCCCTTTTTGTCTTTGTGTGAAGAGAGGGAGAGGCATATGGACATCATCGTCACCATTTCTGATGCACAATGGCAGGAATTTCAAGAAGTAGCAAAAGATGCGGTAGAAGCAACGTGGAATGGAAGCTATGAAGACTTTGCTAGCTACATCATGGGAGTAAATATCAAGAAGTATATAGAAAGCCAACAAAAAAAACACGAAAAACAGAGAAAGCGTGCCTTAGCTGATTATGAAGAGATACTGAAAGAAGAGCAACACATTTCCACCATCGAGTCACTAGATA
>Ga0126381_100009452_pt1 | contig 10948 bp, 9 predicted proteins | sample PanSoiMetPlot_28_FD_96465 | JGI IMG/M metagenome (GOLD analysis project Ga0126381, IMG submission 96465) | Tropical forest soil microbial communities from Panama - MetaG Plot_28 | ecosystem: Environmental > Terrestrial > Soil > Tropical forest > Bulk soil | place: Panama | collected 2016-02-17
AAAACACAAAGGTTGATTTTAAGCGCGAATTAGTGATATCAAGTTGTACCGCAGAATTAATTGGAATGTCGAACTAAACCTGCCGAAAACCCCATATCATCTCATGAAGAAAGCGAGAATGCCATCATGACCGACCTCTTCGATCCCAAGCCGGAGCACAAATTCTCTTTTGGATTGTGGACTCTGGGAAACCGCGGCCGCGATCCTTTCGGGGACGCCGTGCGGGACCCGATCCCTCCAACCCAGATCGTTTCCACGCTGGCGGAGGTTGGCGCCTGGGGTGTGAACCTCCACGACAACGATCTGGTGCCCATCGACGCCACCCCCGCGGAGCGCGACAGGATCGTAAAAGAGTTCAAAAAGGCCTGCCAGGACAACGGCATCGTCGTGCCCATGGCCACGGTCTCGCTGTTCTTCCACCCCGTGTTCCGCGATGGCGCATTCACGGCCAACGATCCCGAAGTTCGCGCCTATTCCGTCCAGAAGACCATGCGCGCCATGGACCTGGGCGCCGAACTCGGGGCAAAGATTTTTGTGCTCTGGGGAGGCCGTGAGGGGGTCGAAACCGACGCCTGCCGCCGCGCTGACGAAGCGGTCAAGCGCCTGCGCGAGGCGGTCAACTACCTTTGCCAATACAGCCTTGATCGGGGTTATGGCTACAAGTTCGCGCTCGAAGCCAAGCCCAACGAACCCCGCGCCGATATTTATATGGCGACCACGGGCCACTATCTGGGCTTCATTCCGACTCTCGATCACCCCGACATGGTCGGCGTCAACCCGGAAGTCGCACACGAGACCATGGCCGGACTCAACTTCCTGCACGGGGTGGCGCAGGCCTGGGAAGCCGGAAAGCTGTTTCACATCGATCTCAACGACCAGATGCCCGGCCGCTACGACCAGGACCTGCGCTTCGGCTCGGCCAACGTGAAAGCGGCATTCTGGCTGGTGAAGTTTCTCGAGGATGTGGGCTACAGCGGGCCAAGACACTTCGATGCGCACGCTTATCGGACCGAGGATTACGAAGGTGTGAAGGACTTCGCCCGCGGCTGCATGCGTACCTACCTGATTTTGAAAGACAAAGCCGCACGCTGGAACGCCGATCAAGAGATTCAGCAGATTTTGAAATCGCTGAGCACTTCAACCGCAGGCACTCCGCCGGTAGGCAAATACTCCAAGCAGGGCGCGAGCGCGCTGCTGGCGCACCCATTCGATAAGGACAAAATCCTCAAGAAGCGGCTGCCCTATGAGCGGTTGGATCAGCTGACCATGGAAATTCTGGTCGGGTCGGGTTGCTGAAGGCTTCTCGAGACGCACCGGTACCCCCATGCAAGTCGCACTCTTGACCACCGGGATGGGGATACCGCGACTTCTCGTGAGTCAGTCCTGAGGAGGAGGGTGTAACCGGACACTGGGCTTCGGTAATCTCGTCGGGTCTCGCCTCGGATGCCATAGTGAGGTGGCATGACCCATTATCCCCGAATTAATGCCCTGCACCGTGCTCCTCGCATTCAACTCACTACTACACCGGCGATCGTAAAGCTGGGCGAGGGCGTTCGCGCCCAGGCCCGTCTTGTCGTGGTGTCCTCTACCGGCGGCCTGTTGCAGTTGTCCAAGGCCATCGCCGGCGGCGACTTCGTCGAGGTTACCTTTGAGACCAACTCCGGCAACGTGCAAGGCATGGCCGAAATGCTCGATCCGGTTCGCTCGGCTCCGGGCGGCGTGTTTCAGCCGTTCCGCTTCGTGGCGCTCGGAGATGATGATCATCAAGTTCTCGACCGTATGATCGAATCCGAACGGGACCGCGACTTCCTCGGCCTGCGCTCGGGCGAAACGCGCCGCTTCTAGAACGCGCCCCGCTATACTGATCTGCTGCGACGCGGCAGAGGATGACTCGCGAATTCACCACCAAATCTCCCGAGGAGACGATTGCCCTGGGGCGGGAACTGGCGGCCCTGCTAACCCCGCCCAAGCTGGTTCTCCTGGGTGGCGAACTCGGGGCGGGGAAGACGACGCTGGTGAAGGGCATTGCCCAGGGATTCCAGGCCGCCTCTGAGGAAGATGTCACCAGTCCTACCTTCACATTGATTCACGAGTATCGCGGCCCGACTGCGATTGTCTACCATATCGATCTCTACCGCATCGACACCCTGCGCGAGCTCGACACCCTGGCGATTGACGACCTCATGAGCGAGAACGGAATTCTGCTGATCGAGTGGGGAGATAAGTTTATGCGGTTCCAGCGTGAGCGGGATGTGGAGATTAGGCTCGAGCGGATCTCGGACACGGAGCGACGAGTCGCAGTAACGCACCCCTGAACTCGCTGGATGCGTATTTCGCTATAGTCTCAAAAGCTCAATGGTTACGATTTAACATTCGCTATTCGCGAATCGAGGATATAGGTTGAGTACTAGTTGTTCGATCTTTTGGTCGAGAGCAACCTCAAAACCCCATAATGTTATAGCCGCAATCGACGTAAATCGTCTCGCCGGTGATTCCGGAGCTTGCATCGCAGGCTAGAAATACTCCCGTGGAACCAACTTCGTTCACTTCCACATTGCGCTTCAAGGGTGCTCGTTCCGAGTGCGCCTTCAGCATGTCTCCCAGGCCGGAAATCCCGCGCGCGGCCAGGGTTCGGATCGGTCCGGCGGAAATGGCGTTGACGCGAATCTTTTTCGGACCGAGCTCATACGCCAGGTAACGCACGGTGCACTCCAACGCCGCTTTCGCCACGCCCATCACGTTGTAATGGGGCACCACCTTCTCCGCCCCATAGTACGTCATGGTGAGGATGCTTCCGCCGCCCTCCATCAGGGGGGCGGCCGCGCGGGAAACCGCAATGAGCGAATACACGCTGACATCATGGGCCATGCGGAAACCTTCCCGCGTCGTATTTATAAATTCGCCTTTCAATTCTTCCGGGGGAGCGAAAGCAACGCTGTGCACGACGGCGTGCAGCTTGCCGTAACGCTCGCTCAGCTGGGAGAAAAGCCGCTCGATCTCCTCATCTCGGGAAACGTCGCACATGAAGGCCTCGGCGCCGGGCAGGGACAGGATCAAGTCCTTGGCCTCCTGCTCGAGACGCTCGTTCTGGTAAGTGATGGCCAGCCGAGCTCCGGCTTGCTGCAGTCCCTGCGCGATGGACCAGGCTATGCTGCGCTTGTTGGCCACACCAAAGACGACGGCCACGCGCCCATCCAGGTGAAAAGACATGAAACCTCCTCCCATGTGCCGAAACGGAAACCTTATGGCAACGCTGGCGAAAGGGACAAGGATATCAGCGGCGCGGGACGAGGCGCCAGTTGGGTGGGTGCTTTAAAAAAACCACGATCAGGTGCGGCGGAAAAACAGCCCGTACCGGCCGCTCTGCTTGGGGCGTGCTCGGGTCGGCGGCCGGCGGGCTGGCTTGTTCTGCCCATACAAACACGCCCCTTTGGGTGGAGTTTCGCGGCTTCGGGGGAATTATTTCGCAGAACGAGGTAGGTCGGAACGGAGGTACTGCGTCTCGAAACGCAGCGCTATCAGCCGAGGCTAAGCGCCCTCCCCTCAAAGGGTTAACCGTCAGGCCTACTCCGGCAACGCTGGAGGTTTCTCTTTCATCAGCTCCGCGAATCGGGCATCTTTGCGCAAGCTCGCGAATTCCGGATCGGTGTAGGCATCCCGTACCCCTTTGTATCCTTCTTCCATCGCTTTGCGCAGGTATTCGAGAGAATGGTCGGAATCACCCATTTTAGCGTAGAGCTTAGCGACGACGTACGAGTAATGGGCGCGGTCCTGGGGGGACGCCATCTGCGCCGCAATTCCCGCCCGCGAAGTGCGCTCGAAAATCATGGGATCGAGCTTCAGCGCCTGAAGGTACATCTGGCTGGCCTGTTCAAACTTCTTTTCCGCGAAATACGCCGCGCCCAGATTGGAGTACGCAGACGGCGAATCGGACGCGATCGCAATGGCTTTCTTGTAATACTTGATCGCCCCGCGGTACTTCCTCCGCTCGTATTCCACAACGCCCAGGTTGTTATAAGCCTCTGAGAACTTCGGGTCACTCTTGATCGCGAGCTCGAAGCACTTACCCGCAGCGCGATAGCGCTGCAGCATCAGTTCGCTGATTCCGAGCTTGTTCTCGATCGAGGCGCTGGCTGGGGCTTTTGCCAGGGCCGCGTGAAAGTAGTCGATCGCGTCCAGGTAGGCTTTCTCCGAGCGAAGTTCATCGCCGCGCTTTTCGAGTTCCGCCACGCTTGCCGTCGGAGAAGGCGCTTCGATCTGCCTCATGGGCGGCGCGACTTGAATCTGATCGAGTTCAGAAACCTGGGCAAATGCACTCGCGCCGGAGATCACGAGCGCGAAGGCAAAGAAGGCAACAAACGACGTCGGACGGTACATAGTCCACGCCTCCTGGCACCATCTCTAATAGACACCGGAATAATAGACACCGGAAAACGTGCGCGGGTTCCTCAATGAGCGCCGCTGTCCGCCGGCTGGGGAGGTGGCGACGACTGCTTGTCATCTTTAAAAATACCAGCAATCTTGCCAAAGAATCCTTTTTTCTTCTCGTTGGCCTGCCCCGCCTGGCCAGTTTGGGGCGGTTGCGCCTGTTCGTTCCCCAGTCCGAAAATCCGGGACAAAACCCCTTTCACCCCGCTACCGCTCTGATCACAAGTGCTGGTCGGCTCGGTTCCGGTGATAAACGCGGCGGTATAGGTTTGCGGACAGGTAGGCGTGGCGAGCAGGTTCGTGACCTTATCGAGTTGGACGTCGACGACCCCGGAGGGCTGCGTGAACGACCGCATATCCGAATACCGGGGAATGGCCTGCGCCTTCTTCATGAACTCGGTCCAGATGGGCGCTGCCGTCTGAGCTCCGCTCAAGTGAAGATCGCTGTAATCGTCGAAGCCAACCCACACGATGCAGAGCAGGTTGCTGGTGTAACCGGCAAACCAACCATCGTGGGAACTGCCGGTTTTCCCCGCCGCCGGCGCCTCGAAGCCGCGCCCGCGCACCGCCGAAAAACCCAGCCCGTAGTTAATCACGCCTGCCATCATGTCGGTCATGACATAGGCAACCCGCGGGTCGAGAACCTGTTTCGATTCCGGCGTGAAATTCATCACCGGATCGCCAGCCGCCGTACGCACCGACTTCACCAACGTGGGCGAGACGCGTACGCCGCTATTGGAAAAAACCGTATATGCCGCAGCCATATCGAGTGGCGTAGCGTCGTAGGAGCCGAGCGCCATGGCCGGAGTCGCCTTGACCGAGGTGATGCCCGCCGCTTTTGCCAGGTCCGCGACCTTCTCGTAACCCACCTCTTCGGCCACCTTTACCGTGGCATTATTCAGTGACATCGCCAGCGCATAACGCAGCGTGACGTCACCGTGGTACTCCTCTTTGTAATTGCGCGGTTCGTAAATCTGGTCGCCGTAGGCAAACGTGCTTGGCTGATCGGTCACGATGGAGGCCGGCGTCACAACTTGTTGGCTGCCGTCGAGAGCGGTGTTCATGGCGGTCGCGTACACGAAGGGTTTGAAGATCGAGCCCGTCGGTCGCTTGGCGACAGCGTGATTCAACTGACTCCAGGCGTAGTTTCGCCCTCCCACCAACGCAAGTACCTCGCCGGTACGAGGATCTATGGCTACCAGGGCAACCTGTGCGTCGGGGCCCTTTTCGAGTTGGGTCTCGTACTTGCCTTTACCGATCCTGATTCTCTTGGTACGGCGTTTCTTGACCTGCTCATCGGTCAGCTTGATTCCAGCTTCAACCGCCTGCGCCGCCGCCTTCTGCAGATCGGGATCGAGAGTCGTATAGATGCGGTAGGCCTGCTCATTCATCTCCCGTTCGGGGATTTTCGGGATCAAAGTCTCGCGGACCAGATCCACAAAATAGGGAGCATCGCTGGCCTCGACATTCGGAGCAGCCAATCGCAGTGGGCTCGCTTTCGCCTTTTCTGCCTGTTCCTTGGTGATGGCATGGGTCTCAACCATGCTGTCGAGAACGAGATTGCGGCGTTCGGTGGCCCGCTCGGGATGGCGGTAAGGCGACAGCCGGCTGGGCCCCTGAATAATTCCCGCGAGGAGGGCAGCTTCTGGCAGCGTCAAATCCTTTACATCTTTGCCGAAATAGGCGCGCGAGGCCTCGGCAAAGCCGCTGATGGCAAAGGACCCACGCTGCCCCAGCGGAACCCAGTTGGCGTAAATCTCAAAGATTTGCTGTTTCGAAAACTTCTGCTCAAGCTCGATGGCGATGAGCATTTCCGTCAGCTTCCGCTTGATGGTCCTTTCCGGGGTCAGGAAAAACCCCCGCGATAGCTGCATGGTCAGCGTGGACCCGCCCTGTTGATAGCGCTGCCGGGTCAGGTCGATCCAGGCCCCCTCGGCGAAGCGCACGAAGTTGATCCCGTTGTGCTCGAAAAAGCGGCGGTCCTCGATGGCCAGAACGGCGTCGACCAGAACCTTGGGAATCTCGTTATACTTCACCACCTCACGCTTGGCGCGTTGCTCGCCCTCGGAGAACGATGTAATCATCTCCGGTTCGAGTTCATAGGCCTCGAGCTGTGCTCCACCATTTCCGCTGATGCTTTCGATCCGTCCCTCCCGAATCCGGATGGTGGCAGGCTCGGGGCTGTGATAGGAACTCGGGCCGGGCTGAATTTCAATGGTGCTGCCCGCAAGGTGATAGCCGCCCATGGAGCTCACGCCGGTCTTGTTCGAGTATCCGGCATGCCGCAGCGCGGCTGCCACGGCTTCTAGCTCCACCTTCTCGCCCACACTCACCGTGGTGGGAGCTGCAAAAATACGCGCCGAATTGGCGAAAACCGGACCTCGGAAGCGTTGCTCGATAATGCGGTCGTACTTTACATAAAAGTAGGAGAAAAACCCAACGAAGATGAGTGCGCAAGTGGCAAAAACGGTCAGCGCGAAGCGCAACACGGGATCACGGAAGCCGCGGTTGTTTCCCTTGTTGCCTTTTCCATGCGGAATTCGAAGCTTAATGGCCACGGTGGACGGCGAAGCTACCCCTCGGCACAGCGCTCAACGCGCTTGCATTGTGAGATGAGGTGGCGCGTGATTTCGTTTCCAGCGTTGTTCCGCTGCGGACGAAGCTTGTAGCTATTGTAAATGAATCCCCAACAACCGGCTGCCACAGGTACCTAGAAAACACCCTTGTTTTCTGTAGATGCGTCAAAATGCAGGTCCAGAGGGTATCCCGGCATATCCACGTGCACCACGTAGGCCGCGTGAATGATAATCGTTCCGCTGAACTGGTATCCCTCGTGGGTTACCTTGATATTTTCCTCGGAGATCGGAATCTCCAGTTCCTGCGCCTTCTTGAAGACCGTGGTGCGGATGTCATCTACGCTCTTGGACGCGTAGCTGTCATGCACCGCTTCCTCCTTGATGGCATCTTGGAACTGATAGTTTTCGAAATACGGCGGGAACAACTTCAAGGCGGCGTAAAGCCCGCCCACAATCACGAACAGCCCGACGAACAGCTTCATCCTGCCCATAGCACTCCCACTCCCGTCCGCATCCTTCGATTCGCCAGCCCGGCAGACGACTACGGCCTGCGCGCGGGAGCCAGCATTTTCTCGAAATACTCGGTGATTGCGGCGATCGTAACATCCTGGGATTGGTGAGTCGAGCGCGGAACCACTTCGACAGTTCCTTCGGTAACTTTCTTGCCCACATTTACCCGGAAGGGTATGCCCACCAGGTCAGCGTCTTTGAATTTCACCCCTGGTCGTTCGTCCCGGTCGTCCAGTAACACGTCGTAGCCGGCGGCTTCCAGGCGCGCTGCGATGTCTTCGGCAGTCAGGCGAATCTTCTCGTCCGAGACATTGGTCGCGGTCACGACGATTTCAAACGGCGCGATCTGGGGCGCTAGCCAGAAGCCGTTTTGGTCATGGTTTTGCTCGATGGCCGCGGTCACAATGCGCTCGATCCCGATCCCGTAGCAGCCCATGACGGGCATGACTTCTTTGCCGTTCTTATCGAGCACGCGCAGACCCATCGAATCGGAGTACTTGTAACCGAGCTTGAAGATATGCCCGATCTCGACCGCGGTATCCAGGCGCAGAGGTGCGCCGCAATTCGGGCAGGGATCCCCGCTATCTACTTCCCGGACATCGGCGGCCACGGTGAACTCGAAATCCCGGCCCGGAGTCACGTTCTTGAAGTGATAATCGAGCTTGTTGGCACCACTGATCATGTTCTGGCGGTTTTCGAGCGCTTGGTCGAGGACCACTGCGACGCTCTCCGCCGGTCCGGCGTTGTTTCCCGGCAACGCTTTGCGAACGGTGAGGCCGATCGGACCAATGAACCCGCCCGGTCCCTTAAAGTACCTCTCCAGTTCCTCCGCCACCATCGGACGCAACTCCGTGGCGCGCAAAAGCGTGAGCAGCTTCGTCTCGTTGACGGTGTGATCCCCGCGAAGGAAAACCGCGACGGGAGCTTCGAACCCTTTCCCGCCATTCGCGCCTTGCATTTTTGCCATGTAAGCGACGGCCTTGATGTCCTGCCGAGGCGAGATTTTCAGGAACTCCGCCACATCGGCGATCGCGCCTTTGCCCGGCGTGTGAACCAGCAGCGGCTTGCCATCGCCTTCCGGCCATAGATCCTCAACCGGCGAAAGCTTGGAAGTGGCTTTCTCGAGGTTGGCTGCGTATTTGCATTGCGCGCAACTCGCGACCTTATCTTCGCCCGCCGGCGTGTACACCATGAACTCCTCCGACTGCGACCCGCCCATGGCGCCCGAGTGGGCTTCGATCACCAGATAGTTCAACCCGCAGCGGTCGAAGATACGGCAATAAGTTTCGCGATGCTTGTGATAGGAAATGTCGAGCCCGGCGGCGTCGAGGTCAAAGGAATAGGAATCCTTCATGATGAACTGCCGCACCCGCAGCAATCCCGACCTCGGCCGCGGCTCGTCGCGGAATTTGGTCTGGATCTGATACCAGATTTGCGGCAGCTGCTTGTAGCTGCGCAGCTCCCCGCGGGCGATCGCGGTCATGTTTTCTTCGTGAGTCATGCCGAGGCACAGATCGGCACCCTTGCGGTCTTTCAGGCGGAACAGGTTGTCGCCCATCACCGACCAACGGCCGCTCGCCTCCCACAACTCGCGCGGATGCAGCGCCGGCAAGTAAAACTCCTGGCCGATGCGGTCCATCTCCTCGCGCACAATGTCGATCACTTTGTGGAACGAGCGCTGCCCGAGAAAGAGATAGGAGTAAATCCCGGCGGCAAGCTGACGGATGTAGCCCGCCCGTACCAGGTACTTGTGGCTGGCAACTTCGGCATCCGCCGGCGCCTCGCGCAACGTGGGAATAAACAACTGTGACCAGCGGTGCATCTGATGAGTCCCGAATGAAAGAGGGAATTGGGTATTGTAGCAGGACGAATCCGGAGAGACTCAGAACCGCGGCATCTCGCGGGCGCGGGCGCTCCCGGCGAAGGACGCTCGCCCCTCCAAAGTTAAGTTCTTCTCAATCTTGCCAAACCCACTCCCGCCCCAATGAGCAGCGATCCCGCAGCCCAGTTCGTAATCCTCTCGAATCGTGGGCTGCGCGCGGTAGCCAGGGCGCGGCCCGCCAGTTGTCCATACGTGAACAGAATGATGAACTCCATCAAAGTGGAGCTGACACCCAAGACGAGAACCTGCCAGCCAACGCGCGCGCGGGGATCGATAAACTGGGGCAGGATCGCCGTAAAGAACAGCAGCGCCTTGGGGTTCGCGGCCTGCAGAAAGAATCCATCCCGCAGAATGCGAGGACCGGAACGATACTGACCGCCGCCCTCCGGGAGGGCCAGGAGGGAAGTCTTGCCGAGGAAGTTGGACAAGCCCAGGTAAACCAGGTAAGCGGCCCCCATCCACTTGATCAGGAAGAATAGCCGATACGAGGCGACGATCAGTGCACCCAGACTGGTTGCCGAGAGCGCAAAATATAAGATGTTCGCACTGAGGATTCCACAACTGCCCCAGACGGATTTACCCGGTCCGGACCGGATCGCTTGCGAGAGGACGTAGAGCACGGCCGGGCCCGGTGTGATGCAGAGAACCCCTTCGGTCACGACGAATAGCAGCCAAGTTTGCCAATGCATAAGAAGCGGCGGAGCCTCACAGCATTTCGGTTCCCCACAAATCGTGCAGGTGCACAATCCCTTGCACTTTGCCCTGCGGGTCCACCACGACCAGGGAAGTGATCTTGCGCTCCTCCATCATCGCCAGCGCGGTGGCGGCAAACTCGGTCGCGGCAATGGTCCTGGGATTCCGCGTCATGCATTCTGCGGCGGTCAGATCGAGCGCATCCTTGCCGCGATTCTGCAGTAACCGGCGCAAGTCGCCGTCGCTGATGATGCCCACCAGTTGCTCGCCCTCCACCACCGTCGTGACCCCCAGTTTCTTTCTCGACATCTCGTAGATCACATCCGGCATGAGCGTGTCCGGATCCACCCGTGGGATCAGATCGCCGCTGTGCATTAAGCTCTCCACACGCGCCAGCCGTTTGCCTAATTTGCCGCCCGGGTGAAGGTTGGCGAAGTCCTCTTCTTGAAAACCTTTCTTTTCGGCGAGAGCTACGGCAAGGGCATCGCCCAGGGCAAGCATCGCGGTTGTCGAGGCCGTGGGTGCCAACCCGAGGGTGCAGGCTTCCTGAGCTACGGCACAACTCAGGAAAACGTCCGCGGCGGATGCGAGGGTCGAAATCTTAGACTCTTCCGGCGGATTCGCGGGCGAGCCCCGAGGTTGCTCGAGGGATGCCCGCGCCACTTCTTCATCGCAGGTGATCGCAATCAATGGAATGCGCAGTCGTTTGATGGTCGCTAGTAGACGGAGAATCTCCTCCGTCTCGCCACTTGCGGAAAGCGCAATAACCACATCGCCTGGCGCCAACATGCCGAGATCGCCGTGTAAGGCTTCGACCGGATGCATGAACAATGCCGGCGTCCCGGTTGAGCTCAAAGTG
>Ga0126381_100009453_pt1 | contig 10947 bp, 9 predicted proteins | sample PanSoiMetPlot_28_FD_96465 | JGI IMG/M metagenome (GOLD analysis project Ga0126381, IMG submission 96465) | Tropical forest soil microbial communities from Panama - MetaG Plot_28 | ecosystem: Environmental > Terrestrial > Soil > Tropical forest > Bulk soil | place: Panama | collected 2016-02-17
CTTCAACGCTTTCAAGCTGTTCAAGCGGATGGTGAACATGGGGGATGCGAAGTCGCTGACCTGCCATCCGGCATCGACAACGCATCGGCAACTCACGCCCGAGGAGCAGGCCAAGGCGGGGGTCACGCCCGAAATGATTCGGCTTAGTGTGGGGATTGAGCACATCGACGACATTCTCGCCGATCTCGATCAGGCACTTGGGCAAGCAAATTGAATTTCCGAGGAAGCGGTCCGGGGGTGCACAATGCCAGTCTCTGTTGAGGCGTTAGGTGGACGGCCACTGTGGACGAAGACGCAGCGTAACCTTGCTGGTGGAGCGGGTATCGAGGCGATTCGAGTTGCGCTCGTCAACAACATGCCGGACGCGGCGCTCGAAGACACGGAGTTGCAGTTCTTCGATCTGCTCGATGCAGCCTCCGATAATCTACCGGTCGTCGTGACGCTCTACTCGATCACTGGTGTTCCTCGCTCGGAGCGCGGAATCCGGCGAATCGACAGCTTCTACTACGGTCTGAACGATCTGTGGAACAGCCAGGTCGACGCCATGATCATGACCGGCACTGAGCCTCAGCAGGCGAACCTGCCCCAAGAGCCGTATTGGGCGAACCTGGCGAAAGTGCTCGATTGGGCCGAGCGCAATACGCATTCCACGGTTCTTTCCTGCCTGGCAGCACATGCAGGAGTGCTCCATAGCGACGGAATCGAGCGGCATCGCCTGAGCGACAAGCGGTTTGGAGTCTTCGAGTTTCCGATTCCGAGCAGCCATCCACTGACGCGCGGGGTTGGAGCGACGATGCGTTTCCCGCACTCTCGATGGAACGAAGTACGGGCACAGGAGCTCGAATCCTGCGGCTACACGATCTTGACCCGCTCAGCAGAAGCTGGCGTCGATTGCTTCGTGAAAAGGAAAAAGCAAAGCCTGTTCCTGCACTTTCAGGGGCATCCGGAATACCAGGCGCATACGCTGTTTAAGGAATATCGACGCGATATCAAGAGATACTTGCGCCATGAGCGGGATACGTATCCAACGGCACCAGCGGGCTACTTTGGCGAACAAGCCACGAGTTGCCTGATGGATTTCCGCCAGAAGGCTGTCGCGAATCGCAGGGAAGAAGCGATGGCCGAGTTCCCTGAAACATTCCTGACGGGCAGTTTGGAAAATGGCTGGCGACCTTCGGCCGTCAGTATCTATAGAAATTGGCTGCAGCTGATTGCGGAGAAAAAAGCCGAAGCGTTTAGCTATGCGCCAGTTGGAGTGCGACGAAGCGGAAACACGCTGCAGTGGATGGAATAAGCCGGGCAGGTATTTTCCCGGCGCCCATCGCGAGATGCTGTTGCGGACGAACATCAGAGGTAGCAAGCATTGAGATTGCCAGTTCTGCTCGGTAGACTCGCCGGCAAGATCGCTTTTATCGCTCCAGGCGGCTTCAGTCTCCGCCCGTGGCTGCAACGGTTGCGTGGAGCAGCCGTCGGGAAAAATGTTTGGATCAGTCAGTTTGTGTACATCGATGAAATCCACCCGGCAGACGTGAGCATCGGCGACAATTGCATTATCGGCCTTCGAACGTCGATTATTTCTCACTTCTACTCCGGTCCGCGAAGACCGGTTAGCAACGGCAAAGTTGTGATCGAGAAAGATGTGTTCATTGGGCCCCATTGCGTAGTCTTGCCGAATGTGACCATCGGCGAAGGGGCAGTCATCAGGGCCGGTACGGTAGTGAGTCGCAATGTGCCGGCGCATACATTTTGGGGACCTCCGGCAGCCGAGGCCTTAGGTGTGGCCAACGTGCCGTTAACGCCGGACACCGAGTACGAAGATTTTATGGGCGGCCTGAAGATGCGCGTGAAACGTCCGCGCGCTTAAGGCTCGCGACAACACCCGTAATTGATTTGCTGGGCCCGAATACGAGCTGTTTATCAAAACTTGGGGGAAGCATGCCAGTGCAAGCAGCAGAAATCGAGCAGGAAATTCGCCACTACCTTGTCGAAGAGTTTCTTTTCGGCCGTAGTGAAAACTTCAACGAAGACACGCCGTTGCTGGGCAATGTGATCGATTCGCAGGGTGTAATCGAGTTAGTTTCGTTTGCGCAGCAGCGCTTCAACATCGAAATAGCCGACGAGGACGTGACCACCGACAATCTGGCCACATTGAAGACGATGGTTGCGCTCGTCGAGAAAAAGCTAGGCGGGAAGCAATAAGTCGCAGGACGGCGAACTTCAGTCCTCCCCCAAGCAGTCCTTTTCGGGCATCGCGGACAGCCCGGTAGATCGATCGCGGTTCAAAACACTCATCGTGACGCAAGCTCAGGTACCCTCGATTGCGGCCAATGCCTTCGCGGGCATTCGGATCTCCGATGCGGTGACGGTGTGGGCGGAGCGCATGCCCGATCACCCGGCCATCGTTGATCCCAACGGCGCTTGGACATATCGGCAGCTGGAGAACATCATCGCGCAGACTGCCGAGTGGCTCCGCAGTTCCGGAGTCCGGGCCGGCGATCGGGTCATGATCGTTGGGGAAAACTGCCGCGAGTTTGCCGGCGCCTTGCTGGCCATTTCGAGTCTGAATGCCTGGCCGGTGCCGGTGAATGCGCACTTGTCGACGCGGGAGATCGAGGCCGTGCGTGACCACGCGGGCGCTCGTCGGATCCTCTACACGTCCAGCGTATCGTTGCATGCAACGGAACATGCGAATCGGCACGGAGCGGAAGTAAAGGAGCTTCGCGGTCTCGGATGCATAGGTCTGGGCCCTCTCAACGAGAACGCCGTTCCCGAACCAGTCGAAGCGGAGATAGGAAGTCGCGTCGCAGCCCTGATTTATACCTCGGGTTCAACTGGCCGGCCCAAGGGCGTGATGTTGACCCACGACAATCTCATTTTCTCGGCAGGTGGGGCAGCCAAGATTCGTTCTCTGGGCCCGCAGGATTGTCTTTACGGCATTCTGCCGCTGTCGCACATTGTCGGGCTTTCCATCGTTTTTTTGGGGACGCTGCTGAGCGGTGCATGCATCTACCTCGAACCTCACTTTGATCCCATGACGGCGCGTCGTACTCTCGAAAAAGAGCGGATCACAGTGATGTTGGGCGTTCCTTCGATGTATTCGCAATTTCTGCAGTACGCGAAACTGAGAAAGTTGGAGTCACTGAAGTTTGACTCGCTTCGAATCATTTCTTGTTCGGGAGCGCCTCTGCCGCCTGCGATCAAATCGTCGATCGAAGCTTTGTTCGGCCTTCCCCTTCATCACGGTTATGGAATCACGGAATGTTCTCCGAACGTGGCGCAGGTAAGGCTGGATGTTCCGCTACGCAGAGACAACTCAGTCGGCCCGATGTTTCCCGGCGTGGAAGCAAGGTTGGTCGGTGGTGATGGTCAGCCCGTCCCCCAAGGAGAAGTTGGTGAACTGTGGGTTCGCGGACCTAACATTATGAAGGGGTACTATCGCGCGCCCCAGGAAACGGCGGCCGCAATCAATTCCGAAGGATGGTTCAACACCGGCGACCTCGCCCGATTTGAGGACGGGAATCTTTTCATTGTTGGACGTACGAAAGACCTGATCATCCGCTTTGGCTTCAATGTGTATCCCGCCGAAGTTGAGGCGGTGCTGAACGCGCATCCCGCCGTTGCTCAATCTGCCGTCATCGGCAGAGCGGCTGGAGGAACCGAGGAGATACTGGCTTTTGTCGAGCTGTCCCCGGGGTCTCCTCAAACGACTGTGGATCTGGCTGAGTACGCGGCCCAACACTTGGCGGCGTACAAGCGTCCGACGGAGTTCTTGATTGTTTCCTCGATGCCGTTGACCGCGAGCGGGAAAATTGCCAAAAATGAACTGGCAAAGAGGACCAACATCCGCCCGAAACAGAATCCTCTAGAAGCAGCAGCACCGGCCCACTGAATGATTGCTGTAGTCTTTCTCGCAAGATTCTTTGACGAGAATCCGCTGCGCCCGGCGGCAGAGTAAGGCCTCGATCAAGGTATAGAGCGGGCTAGCCTCGGAAAGTGGGTCCTGCCAGGAAGCCGCCGTCCAGGATCAGAGTTTGGCCAGTCATGAAGGATGCGCGATCCGAGCACATCCACACGACGGCTTCGGCGATTTCCTGTGGTGTTCCAAAACGACCAAGGGGATGAGAATTTATCGCGAATTCGCGGACTTCGGCAGCGCCAAAAAGCCTGTCGGCCATAGCGGTTTTGACTGCTGCCGGGCATACGGCATTTACTCGGATACCGTTGCGCGCATTTTCCAGCGCGGCAGATTTCGTCAACCCGATGACCCCCCATTTGCTCGCGCTGTATGCCGCAGCTCCGGCATCTCCAATGAGCCCGTAGATGGACCCAGCATTTACGATCGCCCCACCGCCGCCCTGCCTGAGCATCTGTCGAAGTTCATACTTCAGGCAGAGCCAGACACCTTTGAGATTGATGCTGATCGTCCGATCAAAGTCCTTCTCGGATTGTCGGGCGACGGGCACCCAGACCCCCTCGATGCCAGCGTTGTTGAAAGCAACGTCCAAGCGGCCAAACTGCTCCACCGCTTTTTTGACCAGCACATCCACATCAGCGGCCTTTGAGACATCGGTTTTGACAAAGACGGCATCGCCGCCCGCCGCGCGGATCAGCTCGACCGTCTCTTCTCCCTCCTTTTCGCGACGGCCCGCAACCGCAACCTTGGCTCCTGCCCGGGCGAAGAGTATGGCGGTTTCACGGCCGATGCCCGAGGTTCCACCTGTCACGAGCCCAACTTTGCTTTCCAATTCAGCCGCCATTCGGCCTTCCTTTGCCAAACCCGCGATGACTGTAGAAGCGCAGAGTGTAAACTCTGTCGGAAACCGCCGTCAAACCTGCGTTGTGACTCAAGGGGGAGCAAGCCGTGATTGGTTTGAAGCTTCCGATTCTTGCGCCGACCAGGAAAGGACCGCACCGTTCGCGCGATGACCGGCGATAACCGAAAACTCGTGGGCACGTGGACACTCGTATCGGCCTCGAGTGCAGATTCTTCCGGGCAACAGCTCGAACCTCCTTATGGCGCGGATCCGATTGGCTTGTTGACCTACACAGAAGAGGGCAGAGTCACAGCTCTCATCAGCTACGGTGGACGAAAGCCGCTCTCCGTGGGCGCCAAACCCCCACTGCTGCTGGAAGAGCAGGCTGAGGCGTTCAAGACGTTTTTCGCCTATGGAGGGCGGTATCGGCTGAATGGCGAAAAGGTGATCCATTCCATCGAGATCTCCTCCATACAGAATTTTGTGAATAAGGACCTTGTTCGGAGCGTGAAGTTTCAGGGCGATCAGATTATCCTGATCACACCACCGACAATGGTGAACGGGAAGATGCAGGTTATCGAACTGGTCTGGCAGCGTCACTCAGGCTCCTGAGCAGATGATGGCGGAAGGGCGCGTAACATGGCAGATTTATCTGAAAGACTGAGGTCGCGAGGTTAGAGGCTTTGAAGGCTATAACTCCAGCTAAGAAAGTGGTTTTCGACGGGGAGACGCTGCAGGATCCATATCCCACCTACAGCCGTTTGCTCGAAGAAGGGCCGTTGCACTATGTGGATGTGGGTAGCAAGTGGCCGGTCTGGGCGGTATTCGGCCATGCTGAGTGCTCCGCGATTGCCAAAGATCCCAGGTGCTCCGCCAAGCGGGCTCAGCAACTGCTGCTCGCTTTGCCGCCGAGCCGGCAGGCGGAGTTCAGAGAACTCGCCCACATGTTCAGCCTTTGGCTGATCTTCATGGATCCGCCGGAGCACACTCGCCTGCGAAAGCTTCTGAACAAGGGATTTTCACCGGCCGCGATTGAAGCGCTGCGTCCGCAAGTCGAGAACCTCGTGGATCGAATGCTAAGTACGCTGAGGCCGGGTATGGAAATCGATCTCCTGGCTGAGTTCGCCTACCCCATGCCCATCAGCGTCATTTCCGACATGATGGGAGTGCCAGAAGCTTTGCATGGTAAGTTCGCCGATTGGTCCCGGGCGATTGCTTTGTTTCGCGGCAGTCCCAACCGGACGGTAGAGTATGCCCGGGACGCGCAAGACGCGATGCTTCATCTGACCGACTATTTCCGCAAGACGGTGGTCGAACGAAAGCAGAATAAGGGGAACGACCTCATCAGCCTTCTGATCGACATCGAGGAAGAAGGAGAAGTGCTGACTGAAGAAGAGGTCTACGCGCAATGTATCGCGCTGCTCTTCGCCGGCCACGAGACGACGCGGAATCTGATCGGCAACGGAATATACACTCTTCTGAAGTATCCGGAACAGACGGCGGAACTGCGCGATAATCCGGAGATGATCCGTTCGGCAGTCGAAGAGCTCCTGCGATATGAGAGCCCGGTGCAGTTTACCGCCCGAGTGCTCAAGGAAGAGATCGAGATTGCTGCCCAGCAGATACCAAAGAAGTGGACGATCCTCTGCATGCTGGGCGCTGCAAACCGGGATCCCAAACGGTTCAAAGATCCGAATCAATTGAATCTGAAAAGGTTGAACAATCAGCACTTGGCATTCAGCGCGGGTCCGCACGCCTGCATCGGAGGCCAACTTGCACGGTTGGAAGGACAGGTTGCGATCCTGAACCTGGTCCAGCGTTTCCCCAACATGCAACTAGTCGGACCGCGGCCGGAGTGGGCATCAACGTTCGGATTGAGGGGCCTGAAAACCTTGCGCGTGGTTCTATGAGGCCGGCGGTGGTCGCTCGGGGGCTTGACCGCCAAGACTCTCAGGTTGTCCTTAGATGAAATCGGGCAGCACAATTTCTCGCATTGCCGCACTATTTAAGGCTAAGAGGCCTCTTTACGATTTTGATTGGTCCCTCGAAAGCCTTCCTGAGCGCATTTCGGACGTAATCAAGCAGAGAGCTGAACTCTCCCCAAATCATCCGGCACTGGTTGAGACGTCCGGCACGTGGAGTTACCAGCAGCTGGCGTTTGCGGTTTCCCAGGCGAAACACTGGCTTGCCGATCTGGGTATCCGTCCGGGTGATCGGGTCATGCTGGTGTGCGAGAATTGCCGTGGCGCTGTGGCCATTTTGTTGGGCGCGGCCGCGCTCGATGCATGGCCGGTTTTGGTCAGCACAAATCTTTCTGCCCGTGAACTCGACCAAATTCGCGACCATTGCGGCCCTCGGCGGCTGATCTACTTCACCGCGGCCTCACGCCAGGCGAGGGAGCACGCCAAACGCCACGGTGCGGAACCTGTGGATGTCAAAGCTCTGGGCTCTTTTGCCGTGAGTCCGCTTGATTCACGCGCAGAGCCGGAGCTGGTTGAACCGGAAGTCTCCCAGCGAGTCGGCGCCCTTATCTATACCTCGGGCACAACCGGTTTGCCGAAAGGAGTGATGTTGACGCACCGCAACCTGCTCTTCGTCGCTTCGGTGTCGGCCAAGATTCGATCTCTTACTCCGAATGATCGAATGTATGGTGTTCTCCCCATGTCGCATGCTGTCGGACTTTCCGTTGTGCTGCTGGGAGGCTTGATCAGCGGCGCGACCCTCTATCTGTCTCCAAGGTTCGACCCGTTTGCGGCAATGACGACGATGGAGAAGGAACAATTGACGATCGTGTTGGGTGCGCCGGGTCTATTCTCGCTGATTGTGGACTACGCGAAACTGCGGCACATAGAGTCGGTCAGGCTGCCCGCATTGCGGATCATCTCCTCTTCCGGCGCCCCGCTACCGTCTGCTCTGAAGAAGCAAGTCGAGGAGCTGTTCGGCATAACCCTGCACAATGGTTACGGCGTGACCGAGTGTTCGCCGAACATCTCACAGGCGGTAGTGGGCGAGCACAGAAACGATACCTCAGTCGGTCGGCCGCTTCCCGGCGTTGAACTTAAGCTTGTCGGACCCGATCAAATGCAAGTTGCGGACTCGGAAGTCGGCGAGCTCTGGGTCCGCGGGCCGAATGTGATGAGGGGTTACTATCGTGCGCCGGAAGAAACGGCGGCGGCGATCAATTCTGAGGGCTGGTTCAACACACGTGACCTCGCTCGGCTGAAGGATGGCCATCTTTTCATTGAGGGGCGAACGAAAGACTTGATCATCCGTTTCGGGTTGAATGTGTATCCCGCGGAAGTGGAAGGCGTGCTGAACGCTCATCCGGGGGTCGTGCGCTCCGCAGTGATTGGTCGCATGGTCCCGGGAACGGCAGGCGGTGAAGAAGTTGTTGCCTTTGTTCAGCCGAAGACAGGATCGACTGTTCATGAATCAGAGATCGCGCAGTACGCCGCACAACAGCTTGCTCCACACAAACGGCCCTCCCATATCTTTATCGTCGCTGAGATGCCCCTCACGCTCACCGGCAAAGTCGTCAAGGGCGAACTCAGCAAGCTGCCGCAGTTCTGTGAACTCGTCTGACGCAAAAAGGGGAGCCAGTTGGTCAGTTCCCCCATGTTTTCTGATAGCACTTGGGTGGAATACATATCGAGCGCGAGTCGGAGTAAACTTGTGTTTACTAATTTTCCTTGAGTCCTGGCAACAACAGTCCAAACTTCCCCGACAATAACCCTGGGTCCTATAATCTTTCGTTGGCAGTGTCGAATTTAGTTACATAAGTAACGTCATCAATTTCTGGAGGTTCTGCACTTGTCTGCATCAACGAGTCACTTGGTTGCTCCGCATGGCGGAGAACTAGCTAATCTGATGGCAGCGCCTGAACGGGCTGTCGAGCTGAAGGGACACTCTCGTGAGTGGCCTTCGTGGGATCTAACCGCTCGCCAAATTTGCGATCTGGAATTGCTGATGAGCGGAGGGTTTTCTCCGCTCCGCGGCTTCATGACGAAAGCCGATTATGAAGGCGTGTGCCACAACATGCATCTGGCGAGCGGAATCCTGTGGCCGATACCGATCACGCTCGATGTAACGGAGGAGTTTGCCAAGAAGCTCGTGCCCGGGAGCAGCCAAGTCGCGTTGCGCGATCCTGAAGGCGTGATGCTGGCGGTGCTCCACGTCGAGGAAGTGTGGCAACCGGATCGCGCGGCGGAAGCCAAAGCCGTATTCAACAGCACCAGCAAGGCCCATCCGGGTGCCGACTACACGATTAACAAATCGAATCCTTGGTATGTCGGTGGAAAAGTCGAGGGGGTGCATCCGGCGGCGCATTATGATTTCCGGACGCTGAGGCTGACTCCAGCGGAATTGCGAACCGAGTTCGCACGATTAGGGTGGCGTCGCATCGTCGCGTTCCAAACGCGGAATCCCATGCACCGGGCGCATGTGGAGCTGACTTTCCGGGCGGCCAAGCAGGTGGAGGCAAACCTGCTGATCAATCCCAGCGTGGGAATGACCAAGCCGGGCGACGTGGACTACTTCACGCGAGTACGCTGCTACCAACTGCTGCTGTCCAAGTTCCCACAAGGGACAGTAAAGGTCGCGCTTCTGCCTTTGGCAATGCGGATGGGCGGGCCGCGAGAGGCGATCTGGCACGCGCTAATCCGCAAGAATCACGGGTGCTCCCATTTCATTGTGGGTCGCGACCATGCCGGGCCGGGCAAGGACACAGACGGGAAACCGTTCTACGGCCCCTATGAGGCGCAGGAACTGTTCAGGAAGCACCAGGCGGAAGTCGGCGTCACGATGGTGAACTTCAACATGATGGTTTACCTCGAAGACCAAGACCGCTACGTCCCGGATAACGAGGTCAAGGAGGGCGACCGGGTTCTCAACATCTCGGGCACAGAATTGCGCCAACGGCTGAACGAAGGCCGGGAGATTCCAGCATGGTTTACCTATCCTGAGGTAGTGCAGGAACTGCGGCGCAGTTTTCCGCCGCGCGGCAAGCAAGGGGTGACGATCTTCTTTACCGGATTGTCAGGCTCGGGCAAATCGACAATTGCGAATGTGCTGCTGACAAAATTTCTCGAGGTCGGCGGTAGACCGGTGACCTTGCTCGATGGCGATCTGGTCCGCAAGCACCTATCGTCGGAGTTGGGCTTCTCGAAGGAGCATCGCGACATCAACATCCGGCGAATTGGTTACGTTGCTTCCGAGATTACCAAGAACGGCGGGATTGCGATTTGCGCGCCGATCGCGCCCTATGATGCGACGCGCAAGCACGTGCGGCAGATGATCGAGCCCTATGGGGGGTTTATTCTTGTGCACGTGGCGACTCCCCTCGAAACCTGTGAACAGCGCGATCGCAAGGGGCTGTATGCGAAGGCGCGGGCGGGAGTGGTGAAGGAGTTTACGGGAATCTCCGACCCATACGAAGTCCCAACAGATGCAGAGGTGACGATTAACACCGCGGACTTGACTCCCGAGGAAGCGGCCCAGCAAGTAATCCTGCATTTAGAACGTGACGGCTTCATTGGGGTGAATGGAGCGACTGCGTAGAGATAATTCGGAATGTCGCTGTTCCTGCTGAAAATACTGGTTGGTTTTATCGTCGGCATCCTCATTGGAATGAGCGGCGTGGGCGGCGGCGTGTTGCTGCTGCCCGTGCTGATCTTCGTATTGAGGGTCCCGCCGCTATTGGCCGTTGGCTCGGATGCGGTATTTAACTTTTTCACGAAAGTACCCGCCAGCCTCATGCACCTCAAGGAAGATACGGTGCGGCCGAAAGTGGTGGCGGCATTGGCGTTGGGGAGCATCCCCGGCTCCATTGCCGGCGTGAGCCTGCTGATGCACATACGGCACTTGTACGGCAACGGCGTCAATAATTTCATAAAGATGGCCGTGGGCGTCTTGCTGATCATCGTTCCAATCCTGATGTTGTTTCAACGGCGGATCGAGGAGCACGTCGGGCACAGGCCGCCTACAATGAAGCGCATTGCCGGTATGGTGGGAATTGGTCTGCTGGCAGGGTTTCTCGTTGGGATGACATCGGTAGGATCTGGCAGCATCATTATGATGCTTTTGCTGCTGTTTTACAGCTTTCCACCCGATAACAACGTTGGTACGGACATTCTGCACGCCGTGATTTTGACGGGGGTGACGGGGTTCCTGCACTTTCGGTTGGGGAATGTGGATC
>Ga0126381_100009454_pt1 | contig 10947 bp, 12 predicted proteins | sample PanSoiMetPlot_28_FD_96465 | JGI IMG/M metagenome (GOLD analysis project Ga0126381, IMG submission 96465) | Tropical forest soil microbial communities from Panama - MetaG Plot_28 | ecosystem: Environmental > Terrestrial > Soil > Tropical forest > Bulk soil | place: Panama | collected 2016-02-17
ATAGATCTTTCGCCTCTCTGTGCAATCATCCCGCGATACTACCTCCAGACTGAGGCAATCCGAAACCTGTCCTCAGTCACTATTTTGGACCCTGTCGGTAACAAGCCCATTCACCCCTTCGTCATCTGCCCGATTTCCGGACGACAAGCCCAGAACACAGTCTTCAGCCTCATATAAACGACCAATCGAAATGGGTTCCGGGCGGATGACCGGCAAACCGGAACTTAGGCTTGCGCTGCTTCTTGCGCAGCCGATGCTTCCTTTGTGAGCATGGAACGAAGAGCAATGGACCATTTTTATATCTGATTGATCGGCAGCACCGCTTCCTGCTGATTGGGATCGTCTTGTTGGTGAATTCTCTTCCCACTAGAAGTTCTAGTGGTGTATGCTCTAGTCCCATAGAAGTTCTAGTGGAGGTACAGATGGGCAGAACCAACTCGGCGGAAACCGAAATGCTGAAAGGCACCCTCGACATGATGATCCTGCGGACACTTATCAGCGGAGCCGCGCATGGGCACACCATCGCCAAGATTATCGAACGCAGCTCCGAGGATGTACTTGAGGTGGAACAGGGCTCGCTGTACCCTGCTCTTCACCGGCTTGAAGACCGCCGTTGGGTTTCTTCCTACTGGGGAGCGAGCGAAAACAATCGCAAGGCGAAGTTCTACCGGCTGACCGCCGAGGGCCGTAAACAGCTGGTGCGCGAAACCAGCCGCTGGCGCCAGATGACGCGCGCCATCTCCCTTGTGATGGGCGAAGAAGGAGGTGCGCAATGAGCTGGTTGAGATTTCTTCACCGCAAACGCTCCGACGCAGAGTTGAAGGACGAGATTGCGGCTTTTCTGGCGGAAGAGACGGCTGACAACGAGGCGCGCGGAATGTCGCCCGATGAGGCTGGGCGGCAGGCGCGATTAAAGTTCGGCAACGCCCAAAAAGTGCGCGAGTCGCTGTGGGCGCAGAACTCTCCCCAGCCGTTAACCCGCATCGCTCACGACGCGAAATACGCTTTTCGCACGCTGAGCCGTACGCCGGGATTTTCGATCATTGCGATTTTGATCATGGTGCTTTGCATCGGAGCGGCCACGTCTCTGTTCACAGTTGTGCGGTCGGTTGTTCTGAGGCCGCTTCCTTTCCGCGATCCCCAACAGCTGGTGATGTTGTACGAGTTTCATCGCGGGGCAGAGGCGGGTACACAGGATTCCCAATACAGACCGGTAGCACCGGGGGATTTTTACGACTGGCGCGAGAAGACCAGCGGTTTCGAAGACATGGCCATCATGCGTTATGCCGGGTACAACCTGACCAGTGAACGCGGCGAACTGCCCGAGTCTGTCCGCTCGGCCGCGGGCTCGTGGAATCTGTTTCAGCTCCTCGGAGTGCAGCCGGCATTTGGACGGGCATTCACAGAGTCGGAAGACCAGCCCGGCAACACCGTTGTCATGCTGACTTGGAGCGTGTTCGAGAGGCGTTTTGCAGGGGATGCGAGAATTGTGGGTCGCCAGATTCACCTTGACGGCAAGCCCTACACTGTCGTCGGCGTCTTGCCCTCATGGTTTACTTATCCAGATGCCGGCATCCGGTTGTGGGTACCGTATAGAGCGGATGTCTCTCCGGAGTTCCTGCGGGCCCACGACCACCACCAAAGCAAAGTGGTAGCGCGGTTGCGGCCTGACGTAAGCCTTGCGAGCGCTCTTGCCCAGGTGGGCGCGGTACAGTACCAGCTTCACCTGCAATACCCACACGATCCCGTGTACGAAGATGTTGCCCCGCGCGCGCTGAATGAGGACCTCGCCCGGAACGTGAAGAAACCGCTGATATTGATGCTTTGGGCCGTGTGCTGCATGCTGCTGATCGGTTGCCTGAATGTTGCGAATCTGCTGGTGGCTCGGGGCGCGGCTCGGCAGAAGGAAGTCGCAATACGCAGCGCTCTCGGAGCACAGCGCGCCATCCTGATTCGCGAGCAGTTGATGGAGAGCATGCTGATTTGTGGAGCCGGAGGGTTGGGAGGCATCCTGCTGTCAGTAACAGCCCCGCAATTCCTCGCTCGTGCGTGGAAAGACTTGCCCTCTGCGCAGGGTATCCACCTTGATGGGGCTGTGATAGCGTTCGCGTGCGTGCTGATGTTTGCGGCGGCGCTGGTGGCAGGCCTGCTTCCGGCGTTCTCCACGACAGGCAAGAAGATGATGAGCGCGCTGCAGACTTCCGCGCGCACTGGGGCGAGCAGTGTCTCGCGGACGGCGCTCCGAAAGTCGCTGCTAACTGGTGAGATTGGAATCACAGTAGTTCTGCTGGTCTCCGCGGGGCTGCTGCTCAAGAGCTTTCTTCGGTTGCGCTCATCCGATCTGGGCTGCATTGCCCAAAACGTGCTCACGCTGCAATACGACCTGCCGGATAAGAAATACGACACCCCTGCAAAGGTGAATGCATTTAACGAAGCATTATTGCAGCGAACTCGAGCCATTCCCGGCGTTCACGGTGCCGCACTGGGAAACGTCGTACCGGGTGCGGGTTATTGGGGAGACTTTGTATTCACGGTGAAAGAGCATCCTCCGCTGAAGCCTGGCGAAGAATTGCCTTCGGCGCTGGCGCGCTGGGCAGATCCCGGCTATTTCGCTGCCCTTGGAATTCCACTCGTGAGTGGCCGTTTTTTTAACACCGACGAACGCGGTTCTCGATCGTACAAGGTGATTGTAAGCCGACAACTCGTCCAGCAATACTTTGCTGGGGATGATGTTATAGGAAAGCACCTGCGTGTTCCGGCGCATCCTCATCCTCAAGCGCCTGATGAAGCCGATTACGAGATCGTGGGAGTAGTTGGGGACACATCATATCAGGCCGGCCAGGAGCCCAAGCCTGCCATGTACTTCCCGGTCTTCGAAGGCGACCAGAACGGCTTGATGCTCGCCCTCCGTACCGATTCTGATCCACTGCAGTTTTCGGTTCTGGTGCAAAAGCAGATCGCTTCTCTCGATCCTGAGCTTCCAGTTTCGGATGTTCTCACCATGGACCAGATAATCGGCGAATCCCTGGTGAATGCGAGCCTTAGCGCGACCCTCGTGCTGGCTTTTGCTATTTTGTCGCTGATTCTTGCCTCGGTGGGACTGTACGGTGTGCTCTCGTACTTGGCTACTCAGCGGACTGCGGAACTGGGAATCCGCATGGCGCTTGGCGCGGAGCGACGTCAGCTTTTGCAGTTGATGCTGTTTGACGGCATGCGACCGGCGTTGTTTGGCCTCGCGCTTGGTCTGATCGGAAGCGTTGCGACGACACGCATTCTCCAGTCGATGCTTTTTGGAACGAAGCCTCTTGATCCCGTGGTCCTGACTAGCGTGGTTGGAACTCTGCTGGGGGTCGCGATTCTGGCCTGCTTGGCTCCCGCATGGCGTGCTTCCCGATTAGATCCAATGAAAGCGCTCCGAACCGAGTAGAACAGGGTATCCGATGATTGACGCATTATCGCCGATGCACTCATTGAGTGCGATCAGTTATGGGAAGTCAGTGCTTGTGGGAAGTTGATCGTAAAGTCCTAGGTTACCGGCTAACCGAAAGTATCGAACAGAGAAGCCTGATTCGGTTCCGTTCTCGCAGGGCCACTTTTCAACGGTTCAACCAGGCTCGGGTCGTTGTTCTGCACGTTCCCGAACGCGACGATCCACCTTCCACACCTTCATCTCTTCAGTCGGGAACGGTCGCAGCAAAACAGGCTGGAAATGGGTCTAAAGTGGGCTGAAAATGTTGCGGCTCAAATTCGAGCTAGGTATGACATGCGCGTCGGTCTTTTTTGTGTTCGGCGGAATCTTCATTGAGGCGTCGTGGTATTGGCACCTAGTCCTCCTCGTCATTCCTGTGATCGCATTGTCCTATTTCTTGTTTGAAGCAAAAGAGAGCAATAAACAACTGAGCGACGTGCGTCGCGAGCTATTGAAGAAGTACGGGGATGCCGCCGTAAACGCCGAGCTTGTTACCAGACGCTGATGTCAGACCTTTCTCCAATCCGGCAGGTTCCCGGCTATCCTCAGACTGAAACCTTCGGCCTCCCAACTCTTGATCTTTTCCATGAGAAGCTTCAGCTCGGTCGGCTGAGCGCTCCCAACTAGAAATTCCAGTGCTTGATGATACATGCGTTCCGCCGCCATTCCTTGAACGAAGGTCGATACTTCAAAAAAATTCGAGAGTCGATCACCATCGAGACCGTAGACCTTGAGGCCCAGTTCTGCTTCGCCCCAGACCACAGCATCCCTATTTACGTTCTGAGCGACGAAACTGCGGAATTCTCCACCCCTCTGCCACGTGCCGAAAATTGAATCGAATTGTAAGAGTCCATGTTCATAGTGCAGGCGTAGATCACCTGCAAATCGTTCCGGCGATTCTTCAGTCTTTCCACGTCGCGATTCTAATTCAGTGAGCCTGAATGCCTTCACCTACAACAAAGCCTGACCGGCATGGTGACCGATCAGGCTTAGGGTTGATGTCAGACCGCGAATTGAGCTTCCTAGGCTGCTGCCTCCATTTCGGATTCCGTTTCAACTGCCACGATGCGGTGTGCGAATATCGGGCCATTATGATAGCCCACCCCGTTCTCCTCAATGTGCTGAACGGCCTCAGCGGCTGAGCCTGACCAGATGTGGATGTTGGTCATTGCACTGTCAGGAGTCGGCAGATAGTACACGGAATACTTCTTCATAGGTCTCCTTCAAAGGCACAAAAACCGAGTGAGTCCTTGTGGTGAGCGTTGTCAGCGGAGACTGGCATCAGCTCATCCCAGACACGGTTAAGTTGTGGATCTGAAATGGTTATCTGCATACTCGCAGCGGCAGTATCCAGATTCAACGAGATGGCGATACAAACATCGTCAAATTCGTTAGTAAAGATGTGCTCCTGCGAGTCGTGCATTTTTGATTTCCCTCCGAGAGAGTCCGAACAAATAGCTGTCTGTCAGATGTAAAAACCGTGCAGCCATAGTAGGCCGACTTTCTCGAAAGTAGACCCATTCTTCAAAATCAAAAGAGCCGAAATTGTAACCTTACGTGGAAACGAGTCATCTAGGGTCATGGTTACTTCGGTCCTGTGGTCGGAGCTGTGAGAGCACTCCTGCCCAAAACGTGTGAGCCGTTACCGCCAAGTTGTATTGAGGCTCGTCTTTGGATCTGGAACTATTAAGCAAGCAACAAACTTCCCGATTGGGAGTGAGCCTTTTTGTGAACTCCAATTCGTTCCTCGATCCATTGGAAACTCTCCGCACGACTCTCGCCGAGATCGACAGCGAACCAGGACCGCTCACACCCGAACTGGTGCTCATTCGGGAGCTTCTCGACAACCGCTTACGCCGCCTCGAAGCCGAATCACAACGGATCGCTGCTACCAAGCTCGATGATAGGACGATTGAACAAAAGCCCCGGCTGTCCTGATACGAGACTTTACTTCCGGAAAGCGAAGCGATAGGGTTTCAGCAACAACCTTCTTATCGGATCACAGCATTCAGAATCGACCTCGCCAGCTGCACACTGTCACCAACCACTGATGTCAACCTTGGTGACGGTCTGCTGATGTCATCACGTGCCACCTCATACGCATCACGCTGCACAATCATCCCGCCACCTTTGGTTTGTAGAATGAGGAGTCGAAAGGCGGGAAGAACGTGGCTCGGATCATCATCATTGGAGGGAGTGGACACGTCGGAACCTACCTCGTTCCCGCACTGATTGAGCGTGGGCACAACGTTGTAAACGTCAGCCGAGGCGGAGCGGCACCCTACCGGCAGCACTCGGCTTGGAGGGCTGTCGAACAGGTGATCGCGGATCGCAGGGCCGAAGAGGCTGAAGGTAAATTCGGCTCAAGGATTGCGGCCCTGCACCCGGACGTTGGACGCGCACGCTGGAGTACGAATCGATCTTGTTAGTTTCGCTTGTTGGTTTCGGGTTCGACACTAGGACGGTCGTGCGTGCTTCAATTCAGCGGAGGTGATGAACCACCGCTCGTGGTAGGGCATCGCCAAAAGCAGTACATGCGGAGGTGCTGGTTCATCCTCCACTTGGATCGGGCCGCTGTATGTCCCAACGCGCAGCATCGACAGATGTCGTTGTGGCTCTGTGGTTTCTTCGACTTCGATGTGCTGCACATCCGAGGCGAATCCCTGACTGGAGACAAATAGAGCATGTCCGCCTTGCTCCAATTGAACTGTGCAGTCCGATCAGGAGGCGAGGAAGGGGACCGCTCGGGGACCGACTAGCGCGTAATTCAGTTCGACCCCTTTTCCGCTCAGGAAGAGGTTGCCGTCCACTAGATCTCAAAAAGATAGACGAATACCAAGTTGAATCTGCCTTGCGGCCAATGCAGTCGATGCCTTTCCGAAGAGGTTGCCGTTCGACATATCGGCGTTGACCGGACCCAGATTTACGTGATTGAACAGATTCAGGAAGTCGAACCTGAACTGCAGGTTTCCTTGCTCTCCCAACCGCGGAAGATGGTTGTTCTTCAATAGGCTGGCATCCACCTGTGTCAGGCCAGGATTGCGATAGATGTTTCGCTTGAGATCTCCCTGCTGGCCGACAGGGGGCGCCGGGAAATCGGCCGGCGTAAAAATTCCATTCTTGTAAGTCGAGCGACCGTGCGAGCCCGTGAAATCCCGCGCCGGAGTGTCCGGTACGTCCCAGTTGAGACCGTCGCGATTGTAGTCTCCTGGATTGACTGCGGCGGTGGGAGGGTTGGTATTGAACACCCAGAATGGAGTCCCTGTCTGAATCGCTATGATGCTTGAGAGTGCCCATCCAGCAGTCAATACTTTTCCTACGCCGCTGCTCATACCTGGGATTTCATAAACACCGGAAAAGGAAAAGCGGTGCCGCACATCCCAGTTGGCATCTGCCCAATACTTGAAATAGGCATTTTGATCCGGGATATTCAGGCCGATGTCCTGATCGAAGCGGGTGTTTGCCTCGGGATAGCTCTGCGCACGGGAAAGTGTGTAGGAAGTCTGGAAGTTGGCTCGCCGGCCCTCCCGGCCACGCAGGCCCAGGATCATCGCGTTGTAGGTCGCGGCGTTGGGGTTATTAACATAAGTAATGGACCCGAAGTTCGGGTTGAGGCGGTTGATAGTCAGTCCTCCTCCACCGATCACCGCTCCGCCCGCGTAGCGGTTCACATCTGCGCCGCTCAGTCCGTTGTAACTATGCGAACCGGAGTAGTTCGCACTGGCAACGAGGTTCCAGGGTAATTGGCGCTCGACGCCAACCACATAGTTCACGGCCATTGGGGCAGTGAGATTTCGTGCCAGCGAGTTTACCGCCGATTGAATGCCAGTGATGCCACCCGCGGGGTTCAGCGAGCCTGCAGGAATCGGGGGAAGGGGGAAGTTGAAAGGATAGGAGCCCGACGGCGCCAGGGCAAAAATCGGCTGGACCGGACAGTTGGGCGGGCTGGGGCAACCTGTTGTAAAGGTCGGACTGATCACGCCCGGCGGATTGTTACGCATCTGGTCGACGCTTTGCCCAAGCACAACCCAGTCGCGGAACACGCCGACGCCACCGCGCACGCTCCACAGGCCGACCTTCGATGGATCCCATGCAAAACCAATCCGTGGGCTCCAGAAGTTCGACATTGCGTTGGCAAACACGCCCGAGACTTGGCGTACAACGGCATTGGCGACCTGGTCGGAAAAAGTGCTCCCGCTGCCCAGAATCAGACTGCTGAAACGAAAGCCACTATTCCCCCAGGCGGTGTGATTTGTGAAGTTATCCCAGCGGAGGCTGAGAGTGAGCGTCAGATTTGACTTGACCTTCCAATCGTCCTGCGCGAAAAAGCCGAAGGGATTTGTCTGTCCGCCAAAAACCACTTTTCCCGCCAATCCAGTCAGAGGATCGTATGCCCCGACAGATTCGCTGACGGGAGTGTCCTGCACTAGTTGCAACAAGTCGCTAAAGACGAAGCTGGGACGGACATTCACCGGGGTAAAGTCGCCATGCTCTATGGCGTGGGTACCGGTGTACCCGAACTTGAAATTGTTTCTTCCATGCGCCCAAGTTAGAATGGCGCGCCAGTTGTAATTGGGTCCGCGATACGCGCCAGGTCCCCATCCTCCGCCGATATGGAAGCCTTCGCTACCCTGGCTGACGGTAATTTCGGGCACCTTCAAGTCCGCATCCTGCCCGTTCGCACCGCCGACGCTGGCGAAAGCAAAGCTCCCCTCGATCAGGAGGCGCGGGCTAAAGGTGTGGGTGTAATCTGCCTGGCCGTACCGGTTCCTCATGATATCGAGCGCGCCCAGACCCTGACGCGGTGCAGCCTGCTGCTGGTCGAACGAAACGTTATAGTAGCTCAGATACACACGATCCTTTTCGGTGGCGTAAAAGTCACCCCTGAAGTTGTATTGAAGAGCGTTGTAATAGGGACTAAACACGAAACTGCCCGAATCCAATACCGGGAGGTTACATGGGATCGTGATCGAACCGCTGACGGGAATTGTCGCCTGACCAGGCGCGCACCCCATGCTCCCCAGCAGGTAGTTGGACGCCGTGGCAGCCACGCCGGTGGATTTAAGGAAGGCCGGTGGGTACTGCTTGAGAGCCTGTGTCCCAACTGAGTTGGGAAAATTTTGCTGCGCCCACGAGACGAAGTCCTTGGCTTCGAATGTCTGGGTACCCTGCTGTTCAGGCGTCTTGGACCACAGTTTCTCAAAGTCCGCGAAGAAAAAGATCCGGTTCTTGATAATGGGCCCCCCGAATGCCCCCACCAGGTCCTTGCGTGAGAAGGGCGCAACTGCCGTCTGGAACTCGGGCGTTGCCTGAAGGTTCTGGTCCGTGTAGATCAGGCTGCCCGTTCCATGAAAACTGTTGGTCCCCGACTTCGTTGTGATCTGGATGAGAATGGAGCTGCCCAAAGAGTTTTCACCGTCCCAGGAATTGGGTTGCAGCGAGGCCTCCTGGACAGCGTCCGGAACAGGCGCCAGAATTATGTTTCCGTTCTGAATGGGACTGGTCACATTCATTCCGTCGACCATGACCATATTTCCCGTGTAACTGCGCCCGTTCGCGCTGAGCTGGGGCGTTTGGGTGCCGAAGTTGTCGTTGCCCCCGCCGGGCGAGGTCCCCGCCGCGCGCACGCCAGCTCCCACAACGCCGGGCGTAACCGCGAGAACGTCCCAGAGATTCCGGTTCAGTTGTGGAAGATCTCGCACAGTCTCTTCGGGTAGCGTCGTCTGCAGGCGGTTCTCATCCGTGTCGAGCACCGGAGCTTCGCTGGTCACAGTGACCACCTGGGTGCCACTGCCGACAGCAAGACGGAGATTGATGCCCTGAGTCTCCGAGGTCCCTAGATTTACGCTGACCTCGGCCTTAGCAAAGCCCTTGGCTACCGCCGAGACGATGTAGTCACCTGGTTGCAGACTGCTGAAACGGTAATAGCCAGAGTCGCTGGTCGTCGTGGCTGCAATCACTCCAGTGTCGACATTGCGCAACTGAATTGACGCGCCGGGGACGACGGCCCCAGTCTGGTCTGAGACAACGCCCTGAATGTTGCCGCTGTACTGGCCAACGGCGGAGTAGCAAGTGAAAAGCAGCAGTAGCAGCAGGGTGAATCTCGGGAGCCAATGGCCCGATACGGGTGCGATCATGACCTCACCTCTCATCTCAGCGAGTAAACGGTTACTGTTTCACGCCCACACGCACGGCAATAAGCGATTTTCGTGTTCAGGAACTTTCGCGCTGCATGGTCGTTTGTTGGAAGGCAACTCGGGCCCTGATCTGAACAGTTGCGGGGAAGTTGCTGGGGCTGTCGCTGTCGCTCGACCAAACGTGCTGTCGACCAGATTGATATCGAATGCCGAAACCCGGTTGGGATGTCGAAAAGCGAGAGAAATTTGAGATTTTCGTTCAGTGATCGTCGTGTTTTTGGCGGTAAGTCCAGGCTGGGTTCCACATCGTCACGTTCCAGCCTTCATAACCGAGCCTCAGGGTGTATGCCTAAAGTGGTTCCGCATTTGAGGATTGCTCAATCCCACAGGCCTCGCACAATCAAGCTTTGTGGCACACGGTTAAACCCAGCACAATGCATTCCCTTTCTGCGGAAGCTATACTGCGCGCCTCCCTCGATGCTGTCAAGAATAATTCTGGAATTGCCTCTTTGCCCTTGCAAAGACTTCCAGAGCCTGACCCGTTTCACGATGCGGGGTCAGCGCATCTTTTGACATGTGCCTGTGCTGTGGAACCGAGTTTAAGTACCACGATTCCAATACGTCGTACTTGGAACTTCAAAGGCGCTGGATTGCAGTAGGCGCTCCCTGGTCGAGCCGCACGGTCAAGGAACCTCCTGCATGGGATGCAATCAAGCAGATACGATCTGCAGTGCTACAGGACTAGGTTCCTTTTCAACAACCGCCGCCGGCGCTTCCGCTTGCGCACCATCAGCTTCTCTTCCACGTAGATCCGATACACGCGTTTGCTGTTCACTACCCAGCCTTCCCGCTCCAGCAGAATATGCAGCCTGCGGTATCCCCAGCGTCGCCGCTCCTCAGCCAATTCCCGCAATCGCGCCCGAAGATGCTCGTTGGCCTGGGCAAAGCGGCTCTCCCGCTGCCGGTAGCGGACCATCGCCCGTAACACTTCAAGTTGCCCACAGGCGTGCCGTTCCGAACACTGCGTTGCTGCGCAAAATATCTTCACGGCTTCTCGCCTGGCCTGCGGGCCTAGAACTTTTTTGACAGCACCGCCTTGAAGCCAACGATGTCCAGCGCCTGTTCGGCCACCAGCTGCTTCAGCTTGCGGTTCTCATCTTCCAGCTGCCGCAGTCGCTGCGCATCGCTCACTTCGAGCCCACCAAATTTCGCCTTCCAGCGATAGAACGTCTGTTCGCTAATGCCGTGCTTGCGGCATAGCTCCGCAGTCGCCATCCCCGCTTCTGACTCCTTCAAAATCCCTACGATCTGCTCTTCCGTGAATCGGCTCTGCCGCATCCC
>Ga0126381_100009455_pt1 | contig 10947 bp, 6 predicted proteins | sample PanSoiMetPlot_28_FD_96465 | JGI IMG/M metagenome (GOLD analysis project Ga0126381, IMG submission 96465) | Tropical forest soil microbial communities from Panama - MetaG Plot_28 | ecosystem: Environmental > Terrestrial > Soil > Tropical forest > Bulk soil | place: Panama | collected 2016-02-17
CAAGTCCACCCTCCAGCTGCACGTCGAGGCGGCGGTGAACGCGGTCGCCGACGCCGGGCTGACCATGCGCGACATCGACGGCGTCGCGACCGTCAGCGCGCCAGGCCCCGTGCAGGTGGCGCACGCGCTCGGTATCACCCCCACCTACATCGACGGGACCGGTGTCGGCGGCACGTCGTTCCTGCTGCACGTCCGGCACGCCGCGGCCGCGATCCGGGCCGGCTACGCCCGGACCGTGCTCATCACGCACGGCGAATCGGGCCGGTCCCGGGTCGGAGCGGCGCCGTTCCCCCGCGGCGGGTCGTCCATCATGGGCCAGTTCGAGGCACCGTACGGGACCGCAGGCCCGACGACTGCGTTCACCATCCCGGTTCTCCGCTATATGAAGGAGTACGGGCTGACCCACGAGCAGCTCGCTTACGTCGCAGTGGCACAGCGCAAGTGGGCGTCGCGGAATCCGCGGGCGATGTTCCGCGACCTCATCACGGTCGACGACGTGCTCGGGTCCCGGCTCGTCGCCTGGCCGTTCCACCTGCTGGAGTGCTGCCTAGTTACCGACGGCGGCGGGGCGCTGGTCGTGACCTCGGCCGACCGGGCCGGGGAGTTTCCGAAGCCCGCCGTGCATGTGCTCGGGACGGGTGAGGCGTCCGAGACGCCGATCATCTCGCAGATGGCGGACTTCACCGAGTCGCAGGCGTTCCGGCTGGCCGGACAGGCCGCGTTCGCGGAGGCCGGCATCACGACAGCGGACGTGAAGCACCTGATGATCTATGACGCGTTCGCGCACGTTCCGATCTACGGACTCGAAGCGCTCGGCTTCACCGCCAAGGGCGATGCTGGCCCGTTCATCGCCGACGGCAATACCGAGCCGGGTGGTCGCCTGCCGCTGAACACCAACGGCGGTGGCCTGTCCTACACGCACACCGGCATGTACGGCATGTTCGCGATCCAGGAGGGCGTACGGCAGATCCGGGGCGAAGCGCCCGCTCAGGTGCCCGGGGCTGACGTCAGCGTGGTGCTGGGGAACGGCGGGATGTTCGCCACGGCCGGCGTGCTGGTGCTCGGCCGCGAGGGACGCTGAACCTATCAGATTATTAAGCCGTATAGGAGAAAAGCCGGTTCCCCCCGCCGCGGCCCGGCGATGATGTTTTCCACCGTTGTCGCACTCGGCAGAGGACCGCTGCATGGGCATTATCGCGCTCATTACCTGGATCACCGCCGCTGCCGGCGGGCTGTACCTGGTCTCGATCTGGCTGATCGAGTACGACAAGGAGTTCCAGGCGGCCGCAGCCACCCGGCTGCGGCCGATGGTGCTCGCCTCTCACGTCACGCTGGCTGGCGGCGGCCTGCTCGTCTGGATCGGTTACCTGGTATTCGACTCCCAGAATCTGATCTGGATCGCGGCCCTCGCGCTGCTACTGGCCGCGACGCTCGGCGCTACCATGGCGATTCGCTGGGTCGGCGTGTACCGCGAGACCCAGGCGATGAGGCTGCAAGCGGCTGCGGACGGTCGACCGATCGGTGTCGGGCCGCCGGAGCGCAACTTCCCGCTGCCGGTCGTGATCGGGCACGGTCTCTTCGCCGTCACCACGATCGCCCTTGTCCTGCTCACCGCGCTCGGCGTCGGGAGCAGCTAGCCTGCCTGGCCGACCTACCCGGCCGCCGGCGCTGGCAGGCCCACCTCGCGGGCGAGCAGTTCGCCCGGCGTCTCCCGCCGCACCCCGAGCCGGGCAACGCCGCCGGCGCAGTAAATCACCGGCGGCCGAAGCGCCCCGTTGTAGTTGTTCTGCATCGTGAAGCAGTAGGCGCCAGTGACCGGCACCACCACCAGGTCGCCGATCTGCGGGTTGCGCAGGGTCACGTCGGGCGTCACGATGTCGCCGGCCTCGCAGTGCCGGCCGACCAGGTCCGCTGTCACCTCGGGCTCGTCCCACCGGCCGACGACCAGCGGAGTGAACCGCTGCCCGTAGAGCGAGAACTCGAGGTTGTCGGCCATCCCGCCGTCGACCGCGATGTGCAGCTTCCCGGCGCGCTTGGTGGTCAGCACCCGGTAAAGCGTCACGCCCACCGGCGCGACAAGTGACCGGCCGGGCTCGACGATCAGCTCCACATTCGCGCCGAGATGCCGGTGCGCCGCCGCCACGAGCCGGGAGAGGTAGTGGTCGATGTCGGGGGCGACGTCGGCAGGCTCGTACCGCACGCCAAGGCCGCCGCCGAGGTCGTAGACGTCGAACTCGCCCAGTGCCGCCAGCGCGGCCACCTCGGCCTCGAACTGCTCCAGGTTGAGAATCTGCGACCCGATGTGGGCGTGCAGCCCGCGCATCTTGATCATCGGGACGGCGTGCATCCGGGCCAGTGCCTCGGGCACCTGCTCCGGGGGCACGCCGAACTTGGATGTCGTGCCGCCGGTCGCCATTGCCCAGTGCGTCGTCGACTCAACACCCGGGGTAACCCGCAGCAGCACCGGCACCGGCCGCCTCGCAAACGCAGCGATCCGGTCGATGTCATCGAAGCCGTCGACCACGATGTAACCGATTCCAGCCTCGATGGCCGCCTGGATGTCCTCGTCAGACTTAGCGTTGCCGTGCATGACGATGCTGGCCGGGTCAGCTCCAGCGGCCAGCGCGATCCGGAGCTCGCCGACGCCGACGACGTCGAAGCCGAGGCCCTCGCCGGCGATCACGGCCAGCATCGATGCCGACGGGAACGACTTGGTGGCAAAGCACACCCGGCTGCGCGCGTGCCGGGAGGACAGCCCGTCCAGGTACGCCCGGGCCCGCTGGCGCAGGGCCGTCTCGTCGATCACGAAGGCGGGCGTGCCGAAGTCAGCCGCGATGCCGGCCAGTGAGCAGCCGCCAATCAGCAGGTCAGATCCGTCGATGGCAGCCGTGGCCGGCAGCAGGGAGAGATCGGGCATGGCCCCCTGCTTACCCGACGCCTAGGTCATTCCCAAATCGCCCGCTTGCAGGCGATGCCAGCCCGCCTCGTTGGCATGATCGCCGCGGACGTCGCCCCGCTCGAGTCAATCCAGGGCAGGCCAGGGGCAGCTACCCAACATCGCAGCGCAGCAGATCGTCGAAGGTCTCCCGCCGCACGATGACCCTGGCCTCTCCGTCTGCCACCCACACGATGGCGGGCCGGGTGAGCAGGTTGTAGTTCGACGCCATGCAATAGCCATAGGCACCTGTTACCGGAGTGCTGACGATATCGCCGATGTCCACTGACGACGGCAGCGTCGCGTTCTCGACCAGCGTGTCCCCGGACTCGCAGTGCCTGCCGACCACGGTGACGACTCTGTCCCTCGGCGATAGAGGAGCGCGCGGCAGGAAGACCTCGTAACCGCTGCCGTACAGCAGCGGACGCGGGTTGTCGCTCATTCCGCCGTCGACCGCCAGGTAGGTCCTCGCGCCCTTGGCGGCGATGCTACCCACGGTGTACAGCGTCACCGCAGCCGACGCCACCATGGAGCGTCCGGGCTCCGCCAGGATCCGGGCCCTGATCCCAGCGGTCTTGCAGTGCTGCTGGATCGCGTCTGCCCACTCCCGGAAGCTAGGGGCGTCGTCGTCGCGCAGGTACCTGACCCCGAGCCCGCCGCCGACCACGAATACCTCCGGATCGACCGACCGGACAAAGTCCAGGACAGAATCCAGCGCGGAGATGAAGTTGTCGATCGCAAACACCAGGCTGCCGACGTGGATGTGCAGGCCCTTGAACTCCAGCCGGGGATTTCCCCGGACCAGTTCGACCGCGGCCGGTGCGTCGCCGGTCCACAGCGGGAACCCGAACTTTGACTTCCTGTTGCCCGTAGCCGTGAAGCGATGCGTGTGAATCTCGACTCCCGGGTTGACCCTGATCAAGACCGGAGCGCTCGTCCGCAGGTGCGCCGCGGCGTCGGTCACTTTGTTTATGTCGTCGAAGCTGTCCAGAACGATCCACTGAACGCCCTCCGAGACGGCAGTTTCGACCTCCTCACGAGTTTTGTTGTTGCCGTGCACGACCAGCTTACTCGCGGGCACCCCGGCCGCTCTGGCTACCTGGTACTCCCCAGCGGTCGAAACATCGAGCGACATCCCGGACTCGTAGGCCAGGCGCGCGATCGCTTTGCACAGGAACGCCTTCGTCGCATACGCGACGCCCGGGCCGAAGGTCTCGACTGCGGTCGCAAAGTTCGCCGCCATCTGCTCCCGGTCGTAGATGAAGAGCGGAGTCCCGAATTCCCGCGCAGCCTCGACTAGGTCCACTCCACCCACCGAAGTAGTCGCGTTCCCGGCCTGTGCGGTCATCGGCAGCAACGACAAATCCACCGGCAACCGGTCAGTCACCTGGTAATCCCCCCTGCTACCCAGCCGACTGCCGGTAGCGCTCGTCGCCGGCCTGCAAGCGCTGCCGGACGGCCTCGTAAGTCATGATCGCCGCAGACGTGGCTACGTTGAGCGAGTCGGCGCGGCCGAACATCGGGATCCGCACGCAGACGTCTGCACGCTCGAGCCAGTCCGCGGGCAAGCCAGCCTGCTCGGCGCCGACGGCGATGACCGTGGGCCGGGTCAGGTCAGCATCGGTGACCAGCCTAGTAGCGCCCGGCGTCGCCGCGACGACCTGCAGGCCACGGTCAGCTATCCAGGCCAGCACGTCCGCACCCGGCGCCGACGCGACCGGCACAGAGAACAGAGTCCCCTTGCTGGCGCGCACAACGTTCGGATTACCCCAGTCGGTGACCGGGTCAGCCGCGATGACCGCGCCGACGCCGGCAGCGTCGGCGGTGCGCAGGATCGCGCCGAGGTTGCCGGGCTTCTCCAGTCCCGCGCAGGCAAGAACCAGGGGCAGCGCACCGGGGTCGAGGTGGGCGAGGCTGGTGTCGATCGTCGGCACGACGGCCAGCCAGCCGTCCGGGCCCTCACGATAACTGGCCTTCTCGAACACAAGCCTGTTAAGCCGGACAACGTCCGCGCCGAGATCGCGTGCCCGTTCCCTGAGGTCGTGGTCCATCGGGTTTGACAGTTCAGGACAGTAGTAGAGCGTCCGCGGCCGGACCCCGGCGGCGAGGGCGAGCTCGAGTTCCGCGCGCCCCTCGACGAGCATCACGCCCGACTCGTCCCGCGCCCGCCGGCGGCGCAGCGCGACGAGCTGCTTAATCCGCGCATTGGCCGGGCTGGTGATTTCCAGCTCGGCGGCCATACGAGCATGCTAGCGGCCCGCCTGGAGCGCGCCCCATGCGTACCGAGCCGGCCGCCAAGCCGTCACCAAGTTGATGCCAAGTGACCGCGGGGACGCTTGACGAGTCGGCGTTGTTTCGCTATGCCCAGATAGGGAGCTATCTGGGCTAAATAAGCGAGGCCACCATGGACCAGTCGCCAAGGCATGCCCAGATGCGGCCTCGCACGCCCGGATTGCTCTGCGTAGTGGTGCGCAACGGGCGGCGCAGGCGCCGGGTGGTCCTGCCGGCTGCGGCCGCTATCAGCCTGCTGGCATCCATGGTCTTAGCGTCTGCGGCAGCGGGTGCAGCGCCGAGCAGCGCCTTCGCGGTCACGGAGCTGGCTACCGGCGGGAATAATTTCGGCATCGCCGCTGACCCGGCGACCAACACTGTTTACGCTGCGGACGGCGGCCTTCCGACCGGAATCTCTGTCATCGACGGCGCGACCAAGGCGGTCACCACTCAGATCAGCGTTGATGCCGTCATTTCAGACCTCGCTGTCGACCCAGCCTCTGACACTCTGTATGCGATAGCGAGCAGCATGGTCCAGCCCCTTGTCTACGTGATCGATGGCTCGACCAAAACTGTGACCGCGACGATAAGCCTGCCGTCCACTTTCTCCTCTGTAGATGCGGCAGTGAACCCGTTGACGCACATGGTCTATGCCGCGGACCGCTATAACGGTGCGGTGGTCGTCATCGACGGCAGCAAGAACACCGTCGCGGCGACGATTCCGCTCGCCGATCCGGTACTGGCGCCGCACCCCATAGCCTGGGGCATGGCGGTAGACACCGCGACCGACACGATCTACGTCGCCGACCCCCACGATAACCAGGTCGACGTCATCGACGGCGCCACCAACACCCTGACCAGCCGGGTCGTCCTGCCCGCCGGGTCAACTCCTGCGGGTGTGGCCGTGGACGAAAGCGCAGGCCTCGTTTACGTAGCTGACTTCGGAACCGGCACCATTTCGGTCATCAACACGGCAACGGATGGCGTATCGACTCTAACTCAGGGGCTGTCTCGCACAGTTGGCCTTGCGCTGGACTCCGGAACTGGCACCCTCTACGCGACGGCGCCTGGCAGTTCTGTGCTCGACCCAGGGACGACGTACATCGTTGATACAACCACCGGTTCGATCACCGGCCAGATCCCGAGGGGCGGATTCTCCGTCGCAATCACGCCCTCAACTGGCGGCTCGGCGTATGTAAAAGGGTCCTCGGGCCCGATTAGTGACGATGTCACAGTCATCACGCCGAGCACGGTGAACACGATGTCCCCAGTCATCGTGAGCCTCTCCAACAACGTCTTTAAGGTCGGCCAGGCCGGCCAGGGGCAGCTGACGGCCAGCGCGATACCGGCGGCGACCTTCTCCTCGACGGACCTGCCGTCCTGGCTGACGCTCAGCCCATCAGGGCTGCTGTCCGGCACGCCGCCCGTCGGCTCGGGGGGCATCACCGCCGATATGACTGTGACGGCGGCGAACGGCATCGCGCCGACGGGCAGCCACAGCTTCTTTCTAGTGATTGATGAGGCTCCCACGATTACGTCTGCCGATCAGGTGACATTCCAAGAGGGAGTGGCGGGCAGCTTCACGGTGACTATCACGGGCTACCCGGTGGGCGCCAACTTCTCCGAGACTGGTGCGCTGCCCGCCGGGGTCACCTTCAGCAGTGGTGTGCTGTCGGGAACGCCTGCCGTAGGGACGGCAGGCAGCTACCCGATCACCATCACGGCGACCAACGGCTCTGGCACGGCGACGCAGGCCTTCACTCTCACCGTCACTCCCAGAGCGCCAGCGCTGGCGGTGGGAGTTGAGGGCAGTGATAGGCAGTTGTGGGTGCAGGCGCCGCAGGTGAGCAGCGGCTGGCAGCCGCTGGGCGGGCAGATTATCGCGCCGCCGGCGGTGGCCGCGCCGCCCAACCCGGACGGCGCCACACCTGCCGATCCGCTGTTCATCGGCACCGGTTCGGACAAGCAGCTGTGGATCCGGTCGGTGACCGATGGCTGGCAGCCGATCGGGGCGGCCCAGTGCATCGGCGGCCCTGCCGCGGTCATCACCGGCAGCACGCTGACGGTGGCATGCCGGGGCACCGACAACGCGCTGTGGTACAACACCGCGACCATGCCGTCCTCCGGGCTGCCGGCCTTCACCGGCCCGTGGACAAGCCTGGGCGGCGTGCTGTCGGCCGGGCCGGCGGCAGCGCCCGTCGGGACCACTCTGACGTTCTTCGTCCGCGGCACCAGCGGAGCCATCTACACCCGGACGCTGCCCACGGGCTATGCGGTCACGCCGTGGTCGTGCGCCGGGCAGCCCGCCGCTGCGCTGCAGGCAGCGACCGGGACCACGACCTTTGCGTGCAACGCCGGCGGAGCACTATGGGAGTCGGCTGACAGCGGGTCGGGCTGGAGCCCGGCGGTGTCGCTGGGCGGCGCGCTGCTCGGCGGACCGGCCATCGCGGCGACCAGCCTGGAGACCGACTTCCTGGCCGAGGGCACCGACCATGCCGTCTGGAAGCGGACCCCGGTCGGCTGGGTCAGCCTCGGCGGCAACATCGTGGGAGGCGTCGGCGCCGCCGCCCTCAACTAGTCGCGACCGGCGCCATTGCCATGGCTGGATCAGATAGTGAGATACTTCATCGATAACAACATCAGCATGTAAACGAGGGCAGTATGGGCCAGGCCGGACATCGCAGCTGGCGCCGGTTACGGTGCACCACCACGACGATCCTCGTAGCGGCATTAAGCCCGCTTGCGCTGCTGCCTGCGACCTTCCTTGCCTCTGACATTGCCGCTGCGGCCCCAGCCGTCGGCTACACGGTCTCGCTGATCCCGACCGGCCATGCACTGATCGCAGTTGCGATCGATCCGGTCACTGACACCGTCTACTTCGCGAACTCCGGCGCCGACGAGCTCACCGTGGTCGACGGCTCGACCAACGTCGTGACCAGCACGATCGCGCTGCCGACGCAACCGCGCTACCTCGCGGTCGACCCGGTGACGGATACCCTCTACGTGTCGCTGGCGCCGGCCACGTCGACCAGCGCCCCGGCGGTTGACGTCATCAACGGCGCGACCAACACGCTGAAGGCCACCATCACGTTGCCCGTCGGCTCGAGCCCGGAGGGCGTGGCAGTCGACAGCTCAACCGACACCGTCTACGTAGCCGAGTACGGCGCGGCCGCAGTAGCGGTGATCGACGGGGCCGCGAACTCGGTGACGACCACGGTCAGCACGGGCAGTGGCACGCGGCCGGACGGGGTAGCGGTCGACGAGACATCGCACGTGGCCTGGGTCGGCGACGTGAACGGTCATGTGTTCGCGATCAGCGGCGGCTCGGTAACCCAGACGATCACGCTCAGCGGTGCGACCGTGGCGTATGTCGCGGTCAACCCGGCGAGCGACATCGTCTATGCGGCCGTTATCACGGGCGTGGCCGTCATCGACGGAGCAACGGGGACCGTCACGACGACCATCAGCGCCACGCCACGGCTGACGGGGGTGGCGGTCGACCCGGGCTCCGGCACGGTGTTCGCCTCCGGCTGGAACCCCGGCATCTCGGGCACGACCCTGGTCATCGACGCGCGCACCAACTCGGTCGTCGACACGATTGAGCGCGGCGGGATCGCCGTCGCCGCAGACACGGCGACCGGATCGGCCTATGAGGCGCCACTGAGCACCCAACCAAATGGGGCCTGGGTGCTGACACCGTCAGCTGCGAACGCCATGTCGCCCGTAATCACGAGCGCCCCCGCGACAACCTTTGCGACAGGCAGCGCCAACAGCTTCGCCATCACGGCATCCGCTGCGCCTGCAGCCACCTTCATTGAGACCGGGCAGTTGCCATCCGGCGTGACACTGAGCTCTTCGGGCACCCTGTCCGGGACGCCGGCAGTGGGCGATGTCGGCACCTATTCGATCACCATCACCGCGCGCAACAGTATCGCGCCGGACTACCAGCAGGCCTTCACGCTGACTGTCGTTGAGCTGCCGTCGATAACAATTCCATCGAGCGCTACCTTCGAGGTCGGAACGCCAGGGAGCGTCCGGCTCCAGGTCGCTGGGAATCCCCCGGTCACTGGTGTCGGTGAGTACGCCGGTGCACCGCCGTGGCTGTCAGTGATCCCAACCGCATCGGGCAGCTGGGAGCTAACCGGGACTCCGACCGCCGGCTCAGGCGGGGTCTACGACGTCATCCTCAGCGCTACAAGCTCCGCCGGCACCACCTACACCACGATTCCGATCACCGTCCTTGAGGCACCGAGCATCACGTCGGCCCCGTCCACGACGTGGCTGGCAGACGGGTTTGACGGTTTCGCCCTCTCGGTGCACGGCTTCCCGGCCCCGACGCTTACCTTGACCGGCGCTGTGCCCGACGGGGTGGCCGTGTTCGACCCTCCAAACGCGCAGCTCCAAGAAGAGCCCCCACTGGGCATGGGATCGATAGGCGTCCATCAGTTCACAATCAACGCCACCAATAGCGTCGGCACGGCGTCGCAGGTCTTCACGCTGACGGTCAGGTCGCCGGTCGCGGTCGGGGCCGAGGGCAGCGATGGCGAGCTGTGGGCGCAGGCGCCGCAGCTACCTAGTGGCTGGCAGCCGCTGGGCGGCCAGATCGTCGCGCCGCCGGCGGTAGCCGCGCCACCCAACAACATCAGTCAGCCCGTACAACCTCTGTTCATCGCCACGGGCACCGACACGCATCTGTACGTCCGGTCGCTGACGGCCGGCTGGCAGCAGCTCGACGGGGGAACCGCATCGTGCGTCGGCGCACCTGCCGCCGTCATCACAGGCACGCCGCAAAGCGGCCCGTTCACGCTGACGGTTGCCTGCCGCGGCCGGGACAACGCGCTCTGGGAGAACTCCACGCCCCTGCCAGCCTCGGGGCTGCCGCAGTTCACCTCCGGATGGACCAGTCTCGGCGGAGTGCTTTCGGCTGCGCCGGCGGCCGCACCGGTCGGCGGCACCATGACCTTCTTCGTGCGCGGCGCGAACGGCAGCATTTACATCCGCACGCTCACCACGGGTTACTCGGCCATGCCCTGGTCGTGCATAGGAGCTCCAGCCGCAGCTGCAGTAGAAAGCACCAGCATTACGTACGTCGTCTTCCAGGGCACCGACCACGCCCTCTGGGAGGTCACCAACAGCGGCTCCGGATGGGCCGTGCCGGTGCAGCTCGGCGGCTCCCTGATTGGCGGCCCGGCCGTGGCAGCAAATGGCGACGAGCCTTACCTGCTGGCCGAGGGCACCGACCACGCAGTCTGGCAGCGCGGTACCTTCACCGACTGGTCGGGCCTTGGAGGCAATGTCGTGGGTGGAGTCGGCGCCGTCAACCTCACGATCTGAGTCATTTACTGGACCAGCCTCGGCGTCGGCCAGTTCAGGCGTCGTAGTCGACGGTCAGCTCGTCGGTGACCGGCAGCGACTGGCACGTCAGCACGAAGCCGGCATCGAGTTCCGCCTGCTCGAGCGCGAAGTTCCGGCGCATCCGGACCTCACCGGACACCAGCCGTGCCCGGCACGTCCCGCACACGCCGCCCTTACAGGCGAACGGCAAGTCAGGCCGCGCCCGCTGCGCCCCGTCCAGCACCGGCGTGCCCGCCGGGATCCGCGCCGTAGTCCGCCCTCCGTCCAGGATGATCGTCGCCTCGCATCCGCCGGTTACCGGGGACTCGACGTGATGCTCTGGCTCAGGCGGCGCGTCCTCCACATAGAACGGCTCCCGGTGCGCCCGCTCACCGGGCACGCCCAGC
>Ga0126381_100009456_pt1 | contig 10946 bp, 6 predicted proteins | sample PanSoiMetPlot_28_FD_96465 | JGI IMG/M metagenome (GOLD analysis project Ga0126381, IMG submission 96465) | Tropical forest soil microbial communities from Panama - MetaG Plot_28 | ecosystem: Environmental > Terrestrial > Soil > Tropical forest > Bulk soil | place: Panama | collected 2016-02-17
CGCGCTCGGCTACGCATCCGACCTTCTCGTCCGCAACGGGGGCACCGCCGTCCTCTCCGAAACGCCCGAAATCTACGGCGCCGAACATCTCCTGACGCGCCGCGCCGCCACACCACAAATCGCGCGCAAGCTTCTCGATCGCATCGAATGGTGGTGCGACTACGCAGCCCGCAACAAAGCCGATATGGATAACAACCCGTCCCACGGCAACAAAGCCGGCGGCCTCACCACCATCCTCGAAAAGTCCCTCGGAGCCGTCACCAAGAGCGGCTCGTCCCGCATGGAAGCCGTCTACGAATACGCCGAAAAAGTCTCTACGCGCGGCTTCGTATTCATGGACACGCCCGGATACGACCCCGTCGCCGTAACCGGCCAGATCGCCGGCGGCTGCAACATGCTCTGCTTCACCACCGGACGCGGCTCCACCACCGGCTACAAGCCCGTGCCCTGCATCAAGCTAGCCACTAACACACCACTCTACGAGCGGATGTCGGAAGATATGGACCTCAACTGCGGCGGCATCGTCACCGGAGAAAGCACGATTGAGGAAATAGGCCGACAGATCTTCGCCAGAATATTGTCCGTAGCCTCAGGAGAACGAACCTTCAGCGAGCAGAACGATTACGGGGATTACGAGTTTGTCCCCTGGCAGGTCGGCGCCATCATGTAAGTCATCTCAAACTAAGAGTGAGTCGTTATAGACTTATCTAGTTCCTGTTTCATTGCAAAGAAATTCTGTTCTTTAGTTTTGTTGGTACGCTCTCCTGAGAAGTATCCATAAACAACAGGAACTAGAACAAGTGTTAGAAGAGTGGAACTCAGCAGTCCACCAATAACGACAATTGCCAGAGGTCGCTGAATTTCAGACCCGGGCCCAGTAGCAAAAAGAAAGGGAACCAGTCCAAGCGCAGCCACAGTTGCGGTCATCATAACCGGCCGGAAGCGTAGCCGGGTTCCTTCACGAATGGCTTCTTCCTGAGACAAACCTTCTTCGCGAAGCTTGCGTATATAGGAGACGAGAACGACTCCGTTCAACACAGCTACACCCCAGAGTGCGATGAACCCAACAGACGCAGGCACCGACAAGTACTCACCTGACAAAAACAGGCCAATAACACCGCCAATTGATGCCAACGGAAGTACAGTGATGATGAGTGCAGCAAAGCGAACTGACTTAAAGAGAATAAAGAGCAAAAAGAAAATCGCAGCGATGGTAATCGGGACAATAATCATGAGGTGCTTCAATGCGCGCTGCATGTTATGGAATTGTCCGCCCCACTCAATGTAGTAGCCGGAAGGCAGCTGCACCTGGTGCTCTACTTTTTCCTGTAGTTCGGCTACGAAGCCGCCGAGATCCCTTCCCTGAACATTTACGCCGACGACGATACGGCGCTTGCCCATGCTGCGGTTTATGAGAGCCGGACCTTCAACGACGCGGATACTTGCGAGATCTTCGAGGGGAATTTTTGGTCCATCCGGAGAACTGATCTGTAATTCGCGAATATCCGAAATGCTGTCGCGCAGGCTCTGAGGAAGCCGCACGACTGCCTGGAAACGCCGCTCACCCTCATAGATTTCTGTAGATGATTTGCCCGCGATTGCGGTTTCGATGATATTGTTCACATCCGCTGCGTTCAATCCGTAACGGGCGATGGCGCCGCGATCGATATTGATATTGAGATATTGTTGTCCCCCGACGCGATCTACCCGCGTGTCCTGCGTTCCCTGAACGGTATTAGCGATACTGGCGATTTGCCTTGCTTTTTCCACTAGGACATCGAGGTCATCGCCATACAACATAACGGCAACGTCAGCGCGCACACCTGACACCATTTCGTCGACGCGGTCTGAAATGGGCTGCGACATGACCAGATTGATTCCCGGCATGGCGGCCAGGCCTTTACGCATCTGTTCTGCTATTGAATCCTGAGTCAGATTGTGTGGGCGCTTATTGTACGGAGTCAGCGAAGCCAGAACATCGGCCTCGTTCGGACCAGCCGGGTCAGCGGGAGATTCGCCGCGACCGACGCGCGACACAACATTGTCCACGCCCGGAACTTTGAGCATGATGCCTTGCATCGCCATCTCCATGCGCAGGGATTCTTCGAGAGAGATATTGGGAACACGATCAGCGTTCGGCGAAAGCGTGCCTTCCTGCATCTCCGGAATGAATGCTGTGCCGAGGAAAGGGAAGAGGCACAGGGCAACAATAAACAGCGAAACTACGCTGATGACGGTCATCTTCCGATGCGACAAGGCCCAATGTAGAAGCTTGTTGTAAGGCCGGCGCAGGTATCGCACAAGCCGTGTATCTTCTTCTGATCCCCCTTTGAGGAGATACGAGGAGAGCACTGGAGAGATGGTGAGAGAAAGAATCAGTGATATGCCAAGTGCAATTGCGATGGTATAGGCCAGGGGTGAGAACATCTTGCCTTCCATCCCTTCGAGGGTCATGAGTGGAAGGAAAACGAGGATGATAATAGTTACGCCGAATACAACCGGCGTTGCGACTTCGGTAACAGCTACGAGAGTAAGTTTTAATCTGTCATCGGGTGATGCAGGGTCATGGCCTGTGTGATGCGCATGACTCAGTCGCGAAAACACATTTTCAACGACAACTACCGATCCATCCACCATTAAGCCGATCGCAATGGCGAGGCCGCCTAGCGACATCAGATTTGCGGAGAGACCGATTTTGTTCATCACCAGGAAGGTGAGCAAAGGTGTCAATATCAGCGTTGCGGACACAATGAGGCTTGAACGAACATCACCAAGAAACAGGAAAAGAATAATGACAACGAAGACAATACCTTCACCAAGCACCTCCGTTACTGTATGAATCGCAGAATCCACGAGTTGGGAGCGGTCGTAATAGGGAACGATGCGCAGGCCGCCTGGGATCAGGCATTTCGCATTGATCTCATCTACGCGTTCCTTCACGCGGCTGACGATTTCCTTAGCATTGCCACCTGATGTCATCAGGACAACGCCACCGACAGCTTCCGTGTAACCGTTTTTGATCATGGCACCGTATCGCACTTCGGTGCCTATGTGCACTTCGGCCACATCCCTGACGTAAACAGGCGTTGCTCCGCTCTCCTTCAGTACGATGTTGCGTATGTCATCGAGTCCACGAATCAAGCCAACCGAGCGGATGAGATATTGCTCGGCATGCTGCGGCAGAATGCCTCCTCCGGCATTTGCATTGTTGTTGGCAAGCGCGTCGCGCACATCCTGAATCGTAAGGTTGTAGTAGCGAAGTTTCTGTGGGTCTACAAGAGTTTCATATTGTTTGACATAACCACCTGTCGAATTGATCTCTGCCACGCCTGGGATAGAGCGCAGCAGTGGTCGCACGATCCAATCCTGCACGGTACGGCGCTCTATCAGCTCCTGCCTGGTCAGCGGACGTTTGCCATCGTCAGGAGTCTCAAGCGTGTATTGATATACTTCGCCGAGTGCATTGGTAATAGGCCCCAGTACTGGTGTTACGCCTTCAGGCATCTTGTCTCGCAATTCACTCAGCCGCTCAGAAACCATCTGGCGTTCGAGGTAGAGATTGCGTCCATCTTCGAACACAAGCGTAATAAGTGAGAGTCCCGGCTTGTTGAGAGAGCGCATTTCGGTCATCCCAGGAAGTCCAGTCATCGCGATTTCGATAGGGATAGTGATGAATCGCTCGACCTCTTCAGGGGATTTTCCAGGAGCTTCTGTTGCGATCTGCACCTGAATATTCGTTACATCCGGGAAGGCATCCACAGAGAGCTGATGCGCCGCATGCACGCCAAAACCGCACAGAACCGCAGCAACGACTACGAGAATCAAGCGATGCCTTAGCGCTGCATCTACGAGATTTTTCAGCATGCGCTATTCGCCCCCCTTGATGGCATTCTGTTTGCGCTGATTGTTCAAATGAAAAGCACCATCGAGAACGATCTTTTCGCCAGGATTTACGCCGCTCTCCAGAATGCGGTCGTCATCGGATTCCGAGCCGAGCATCACCTCGCGCAGTTTGTATTTCCCTGGAGCAAGCTGAACGAATACGTGATCCTTATTGCCTTCGCGCACAATCGCAGTCGATGGAATGGTGGCCCGACGCTCAGTGTGATCGATGAAGGTCATGCCAGCGAGCATGGCAGGCTTGAAAATGCCTTCGGGATTCGAGAGGTCCATGCGCACGGGAATAGTGCGCGTTGCGGGATCGACGACAGGCGAAACGTATGACAACTCGCCTTCGACTCTTTCATCGGGCAGTGAAGGAACTCTCACTACGACGTGCATTCCCCTGTGTAGCTTGCCTGCGCTTTCTTCGGGAACGTCTGCTACCAGCCACACGTTCGAAAGGTCGGCAACCATGAATGCGATTTCTGCGGGTTGCACGATCTGTCCGAGGGTTACTTTGCGCTCCAATACGGTACCCGAAATCGAAGCGACAATTGGGTAGTCAGCATTGAGTTGACGCGTCGTTTCCAATCTATGAATCGTCGCATCTGTCATACCTAGTCCGCGCAACTGCGTACGGAATGCGGAAGCCTCGGTGCTGGCCTGCAGCAGTTCCGCGCGGCGGCGCTCAAGTTCGGCTGTTCCTATTACATCTGCTTTCAGCAATTGTTCTGCGCGATTCGTCGCTTGCTCGGCCAGCGCCTGCTGCGAAAAGGCTTTAATAAAGGCAAACTGTGTATCTGAAAGATCCGTGCTATGCAGCGTTGCCATTACTGAGCCCCGGTTTACATATTGGCCCTCCAGCACCAACAGTTTGATAATGCGTCCAGCAACTGGCGAGCCTATACGTACAATACGGCTTGCATCTGTTTCAATGCGCGCTGCTACCTGGAGCGAATTCGCAACATCACGCATTTGTGGTTCGCCTATTTTCAGTTGCTCAGCCAACGCTGGATCAATAGTCACCTCCGCCGGATCGTTTTGCGCGGTTGATGCCTTCTCTGCAGAAGCTTTTGGTTTCGAGCAGCCATGCAGCAATTGGAAGCAAGCAAGGAGAACGCTCAATAACAGCATGCGAAAAGAAAACGTGACGCACTGTCTGGCCAAGTTTTGATTGTGTAGTGTAATGTTCATCAAGGTCTTCCTCCTGGCGTCACGGCGCCAAGTTCTTCGAGGTCAATGAGGGCGGACTGTCGTGCAAATTGAGCATCGAGCAAATCACTGCGCACGCTTTGCAGCACACGCTGCGCGTCGAGCACCTCAACAATGCCACGCTCGCCAAAGTGATATGCCGATTGCGCTGCCTCGACGGCGCTTTCGGCCTCATGCAACGAACCAGCCTGGAGTGAAGTGACTTGTTGGTCGGCAAGTTGATATTGTTCATAGGCGCGCTCTAAAGCAGAAAGTATCTCCAGCTGCATCTGGCCCTTCGTGGCCGTCGATTCGCGAATGGATTCTGTGGCTTCTTGAATCTGACCGCGCCTCCGGTCCCAAATAGGCAAGGGGATCGTTACTCCTACACGCCAGAAGGCGAGATCGGGTTGTGGCTCGTATTCCGCATGAAATATTGGTTGAGGGAAGCGGAGCGTGCGTTGATGCCGGAGCGTAGCTTCAGCTCCTAGAATGTCTGTGCGAGACCGCTCCATTACTGGATGGTTGCGCAAAATGGCTTCTCGCAACTCGGGTAAAGGCTGAAGTTGTATTACAGGTTCAACGTTACCTTGTGGATCCAGATTCTTATCCGCTGGTGCAGCAATGACAACTCGCAGCACTGCAATCGAATTAGCAAGATGTATTTGTGCACTGCGCAATATAAAGCGAGCGCGCGCAAGTTCTGCTTCGGCACGTGTTAATTCTAGGCGTCCCTTTTCGCCGACACTTACTTCTACTTCTACCCGCCGACGCAGATCTTCCACCAATGACAGGTTCTCTTGGGCTTGGACGATCTCCTCTTTCCGTCGAAGCACGTCATAGAAGGCATGCTTCACGCTAGCTACCACCGAGAGCCGCTCGCTGGCCAGTGAGAAATCGCTGCTGGTACTGGTAAGCTTGGCCACACGTTGTCGAGCATCACGTTCACTGGGAATCTCCATCGTCTGATAGATCGCATAATGTTGCAGAAGGCCGGGCAACCCCGGCACAGCCACATCGCGTGAACTCTGATGTCCAGCGAAATATTCGACTTGCGGATTTGTATATGCTTTGGCCGTTTGTATGGCCGCGGCGGCACGAGCAGATCGAGCCATCGCTGCATGCAGGCGTGGACTATTCTTCTCTGCAAGCGTTAACGCTTCGTCGACAGTGAGTGATTGCGAAGGCCCCTCGTCTACGGAATCTAATGCTGGTTCAGGTGCTGCTGGTAACGATGTGGCTGAAGCAGCAAGCAGTGAAGTGTCAGTTGACTGTGCATGAGCAGTGCAAACTAAAAATGCCAAAAACGAAATAGCAAGTCGCGATAGCACATTGCTGTACAGGCAATCCAGTTGCCAAGGCAAATCACTGAAATAACGTGCAAAAACGGAACCGCTGTCCCATTAGGTACACCTGAGATTTATCCACTGTACGTATTACGGCAATCGATATGCTTCTAAATCATTCGCATCCTTATCAGGTAATTGGGTAGAGAATTGCAACAGCGATTGGCTATGCAGCCAAGATTTTCTGCATCAGAAATCACAGGCACCCTCTCTCTCTTTCCGGATACTTGCGGAGATATTTTCGCGTGGGAAAATAAGGAGACGATGCCTGTATTTCGAAATGAACGGTGGAAGGCTGCTTGTATCTCTGCTGTTATTGTGACGTTGGCTGTTGCCACGTGGTTTACGCCGCCACATGCCGTTGAGTTACACAACATCCTTCATCATCTAAACTTCCTGCCACTTATGATTGCAGGAATGGTCTTCGGTTGGCGGGGAGCATTATGGTCGCTATTGTTTGCCGCACTCGTGCAGGCGCCGAGCATAATCCGTCATTGGACAACATGGCCGATGGACGCACAGGACCAGATTGTAGAGTTGGGTATCTTTGGTGCTGCGGGACTAATTGCGGGATTTCTTTCTGACAGGGAGCGTATTCAGAGGATGCGCGTAGAAACCACCAAGGCGGAATTGGAGCATGTTTATACCGAATTGCAACAGAAGATTGATCAGATGAAAAAGGCGGAGCGACTGTCAGCGGTGGGGCAACTCGCGGCGAGTTTGGCACATGAGATTCGCAATCCTCTCGCCAGTATTTCCGGGGCCGCGGGAATACTGAAGCGTGGCAATGCATCGCCTAAAAATACTGAGGAATGCCTAAGCATCCTCGAAAAGGAATCGCAACGGCTAAACAAGCTGCTAACCAACTTTCTCGACTTTGCACGACCGAAGCTTCCGCGGTATCAACAAGTTGATGCAACTCATTTGATTGAGTCTGTAGTCAGCATTGCTCGTCACTCCGCAATTCTGCACGATGTCGAACTCATCGTGGGTAGCAACGGGAGTTTTCGGAAGATAGAATGCGATGCCGAACAGTTGAAGCAGGTGCTTCTGAACCTCATCATCAACGCAGTGCAGGCAACTGAGGGGAGGGGAAATGTGCACATATGCAGTTTTGAAAGATTAGACCGGCTCTGCATTGAAGTCTGTGATGAAGGTTCTGGAGTTACACCTGACCAACAAGAGAAAATATTTGATCCATTTTTTACGACCAAAGAAAATGGCACCGGACTTGGCCTTGCTATTGCTGTAAACATTGTTGAGCAGCATGGGGGATCGTTGACCGGAAAGAATAACTCTGAAAAGGGCATGACATTCCGTCTTGAGTTACCGATCAATCATCCGGCAAAGCCTGAGGGAATGGCCGCAGTTCGATGAGTTCGAATCGTATTCTTGTAGTCGATGACGATAGCAGTCTTCGCAGCATTATGAAAATGCAGTTGGAAGAAGCTGGTTATCAGGTCTCGATCGCTTCCGACGGCGCAGAAGCATATGACAAACTGTGTGAGATCAGGCCGCAGCTCGTCATAACGGATCTCAAAATGCCCACTAGTGGGCTTGACCTCCTACGCCGCATTTCTTCAGAAGACATCCAGCCGACTCTTATTATTATCACGGCTTTTGGCACAGTCGAGACGGCAGTCCAGGCTATGAAGCTAGGTGCTTATGACTACGTGACAAAGCCTCTCGATTTCGAAGAGCTTGTACTTGTAGTGCACCGCGCCATGGAACGGCAAAATCTGCTCGAAGAGGTTCGCCATTTACGGTCTGCACTGGACGAACGATACGGATTTGAAGGAATCATTGGCCGTGCCAAAAGTTTTCTGCGTGTTCTAGATCAAGCAGCGCGCGTTGCACAACATGATTCAACTGTGCTCATACATGGCGAAACAGGCACCGGAAAAGAACTGCTTGCACGCGCGATCCATCACAATAGTCGCCGTAGGCTGAAACCGTTTATTACGATTAATTGCGGTGCCATACCTAAAGACCTCGTCGAGGCTGAGCTATTTGGTTATGTGCGCGGTTCGTTTACAGGTGCAGTTGCTACGCGTCTCGGAAAAATTGAAGCTGCCGATGAAGGGACGCTTTTCCTCGATGAGATCGGTGAACTTCCGCTCGATGCGCAGGTGAAGCTCCTTCGCGTCCTTCAACAGGGAGAGATATCAAAAATAGGTTCGACTGAAGTGAATCGCGTTAATGTACGCGTGATTGCGGCGACGCACCGTAACCTGCAAGCGATGATCGAAGATGGAACATTTCGCGAGGACCTCTACTATAGACTCGCGGTTGTTCCGTTACACCTGCCGCCCCTGCGTGAGCGAAAAGAAGACATCCCTGAATTGGTTGAGCACCTTTTTCGAAGAGTAAAAGAGCGCCACTCAATATCAGATGTGCAGCTTGCTCCATCAGTAATGCAACATTTAGTTGCATATCGATGGCCTGGAAACGTGCGTGAGTTGGAGAATGTTGTGGAGCGTCTTCTCGTGCTCAGCCCACATCCTTGCATTCAGGAAGATGACCTGCCGGAGGAGATTCGCCGGCTTATGCCCAATGCCTCTGCGTTCTGGGTTGATCTTCCCGAGGAAGGAATAAGCCTTGAGGCAGTTGAACGAGAACTTATTGTGCGCGCTCTGGAGCGTTTCAAAGGAAACCAGACGCATGCGGCAAAATATCTGGACATCAGTCGCAGAACACTCATTTATCGAATTGAAAAGTATGGCTTAGATTGATTCATTTGCGTAGAGACGAATCAACTTCCGTTGAATCTTGATTTCTTGCAACTCGTCAGCAAGATTGTACAGATTCTATTCATCAGGCGGTTGATAACAGCTGCGTCCCGGTACACAGCGAGCGAGATGCACGTAGTTATCGTCCGGACCTGCGGGACTCATAGTGCACAGGCACCAGTAGCTGGATGCTGAATGCACACCCGGTAGCCACGATTCGGAGTTCTGTGGCGTGGTGCCGTAAGGGTTTTTCGTCCGGAGGCACTGGCATGGTTGCGGTTTCACTTGTGTGTTTGTCATCGGTGCCCTCCTAGCCAGCGGCGCTTGGATCGCGGTCCATCTGCCCTGCAGCAAGCAGGATGGTGCGATAGATCGCAATCGGGAATAGCTCGACTTTGTAAGCGTTCATGGAGAGTGGATGTGCGCCTTCCATAGCAGCCTTGCCCGCGGCTCGCGCGGTCGCTTCGGTAATGGGTTTTCCTGCGAGAACGGCTTCAGCTTCTGCTGAGTGGCGCACGATCGGAGACGCCGCGCCCATAGTGATCACAGCCTTACGACAGGTATTGCCATCCATCTCGAGCACGACTCCGGCATCGGCGATGGCCCAGTCGAAGCTCTCCTTTTCCCCGTATTTCTGATATGCGGAGCGTGTTCCGTTCGTGGGCTTGGGGATGATCACTGACGTCAGGAGTTCATCCGGTGCGACGGCATTGAACTTGGTGGGGTCGTCTCCCTCAACGTAGAGGTCCTTGATGGCAACTACTCGTTTGCCCTTTGCCGAGGTCAGCTCGACGCTGCCATTCAGCCCAAGTAACGCCACTGCTGCCGACGATGGCGCGACAGAAGGACAGCCAGCGTAGTCCATGATGGCGTGATATTGATTGAGGCCATCAAAGGCGAAGCACATGTCCTTGCCCTTGCGCAGGCACTCAAAATCGTTCGATCGATAGTACCAGCACTGAATCCGTTGCAGCAGGTTGCCGCCGAGGGTTGCCATATTGCGGATGTGTGGCGTGGCGGCGCTGCCGCAGGCATCGGCAAGAATCTGATACTGTTTGCGGATTACAGGATGCTCGCTGACCTCGGCAAGAGTCGTCAGCGCACCGATCGTCAGCCCCTTGTCCGTCTCGTTGATTCCGCGCAGCCTCGAGATGTTGCGAATATTCACCAGCTTCTGTGGCTGATCGATGCCGATCTTCATACGGTCGAGTAGATCAACGCCACCCGCTTTGACGACCGCGCCATCCTTCAGCTGTGACAGCGCGCCATCGACAGTCGTGCAATTTGCAATCGCGAAGGAGTTCATGCCAAATTCCTTTCCGGCGCAGGCCGGCGCAGCGCCGCCAGCACCACTGCCGGCGTCATGGGTGTCTGACGAATGCGCACTCCGATAGCGTTATAGACTGCATTGCCGATAGCAGCGCCAATCGAGACGACGCCAGCGGCTTCGCCAATGCCCGATGCATCCGTCGAACTCTGGCCGATATAAGCTTCTACGAGCCTTACATCGATTTCAGGAATTTCGCGCGATCCGGCAATTTTGTACATTTCCAGATTCGGATTCACCATGAGGCCAAAAGATGGGTCGAGCAGGCGATTTTCATAGAGCGTAAAGGACATGCCTTGAATAATGCCGCCGTTGATCTGGCTCTTGACCAGCGACGGGTTCATGGGGCGTCCACAGTCATGCACTGAAAGAACGCGCTTTACGCGGATGCGTCCTGTCTCCGTGTCAACCTCGACTTCCGCGACATCGACGCCGCCGTAGGTGAGGTACTTCCTTTTGTCATAGTCAGGA
>Ga0126381_100009457_pt1 | contig 10946 bp, 9 predicted proteins | sample PanSoiMetPlot_28_FD_96465 | JGI IMG/M metagenome (GOLD analysis project Ga0126381, IMG submission 96465) | Tropical forest soil microbial communities from Panama - MetaG Plot_28 | ecosystem: Environmental > Terrestrial > Soil > Tropical forest > Bulk soil | place: Panama | collected 2016-02-17
ACGACCTTGGTCGGGTCGATGACCCCGGCCTTCACCAAGTCCTGATACTCGCCCGTCGCGGCGTTGAAGCCGTGGTTCGTGTCCTTGCCCGAACGGATCTTCTCGATCACGATCGCGCCTTCCCAGCCACCGTTGCCGGCGATCTGTCGGACAGGCTCTTCGCAGGCGCGCTTCACAATGTCGACGCCGATCTTCTCGTCGCCTTCCGAAGCGATCTTCGAAAGCGCGGAAGCCGCCCGCAGCAGCGATACGCCGCCGCCCGGAACGATGCCTTCCTCAACCGCGGCGCGAGTGGCGTGCAACGCATCCTCCACACGAGCCTTCTTTTCCTTCATTTCGGTCTCGGTAGCAGCTCCGACTTTGATCACCGCAACGCCACCGGCGAGCTTCGCCAGCCGCTCCTGCAGCTTCTCGCGGTCGTAGTCAGAAGTGGTTTCATCGATCTGCGCGCGGAGTTGCTTAATGCGGCCTTCGATGTCCTTCTGCTTTCCGGCGCCGTCGATGATGGTCGTGTTGTCCTTGTCCACCGTGACGCGCTTGGCGCGGCCCAGGTCCTTGAGCTGCACGCCTTCGAGCTTGATGCCGGTTTCTTCGAAGATCGCAGTGCCGCCGGTGAGGATCGCGATGTCCTCGAGCATCGCCTTGCGGCGATCGCCGAAGCCAGGAGCCTTCACCGCGCAAGCCGTCAGCGTGCCGCGCAGCCGGTTCACCACCAGCGTCGCCAGCGCTTCGCCTTCGACTTCTTCCGCGATCACCAGGAGCGGCTTGCCGGAACGAGCAATCTGCTCGAGCACGGGCAGCAGGTCCTTCATGTTCGCGATCTTCTTCTCATGGATGAGAATGTACGGATCCTCGAGCACGCACTCCATGCGATCCGGATCGCTAATGAAGTAGGGCGAGAGGTAGCCGCGGTCAAACTGCATGCCTTCCACGGTCTGGAGTTCGGTGCTCATGGTCTTCGACTCTTCGACCGTGATGACGCCGTCCTTACCAACCTTCTTCATTGCGTCGGCGATGGTGTTGCCGATGGTGGAATCGCCATTAGCCGAAATCGTGCCGACCTGCGCGATCATGTCGCCGGAGATGTTCTTGGAGAACTTCTTCACTTCCTCGACAACCACTTCTACGGCCTTCTCGATGCCGCGCTTCAGCGCCATCGGATTCGCGCCCGCCGCAACGGCCTTCACGCCTTCGCGAAAGATCGCCTGCGCCAGAACGGTCGCCGTCGTGGTGCCGTCGCCCGCGGTGTCCGAGGTCTTCGACGCCACTTCGCGAACCATCGCCGCGCCCATGTTCTCAAGCGGGTCCTTCAACTCAACTTCTTTCGCGACCGTCACGCCGTCTTTCGTGATCGTCGGTCCGCCGAATTTCTTTTCAAGCACCACATTGCGGCCCTTCGGACCCAGCGTGACCTTCACTGCATCGGCAAGCTGGTTCACACCGCGAAGGATCGCCTGGCGCGAATTCTCGCTATAGACAATCTGCTTTGCTGCCATGTTCTTCTCTCCTAGGAATCTCTTTTTCTTAACCGCGCACAACGGAACGCCGCGGCAGCTTACTCATTCTTTGGACGCCGCGCCGCCCTGTGCGCTAAGTTGCTTAGGCTTTCGCCTTTTTGCTGCCGCCCTCGAGAACGCCCAACACCTCGTCCTCGCGCATGATCATGTACTCTTCGCCGTCGATCTTGATATCGGAGCCCGAGTACTTGCCGAAGAGAATGCGGTCGCCCGCTTTCACATCCAGCGGAATCTGCTTGCCATCGTCGCCACGCTTGCCGTTGCCGACTGCAACGACTTCACCTTCCTGCGGCTTCTCTTTCGCCGAATCAGGAATATAAAGGCCACCGACCTTGTTGTCTTCGGCCTCGACCCGTTTGACCACAATCCGATCGTGAAGCGGTCGAATCTTCATAGTTCACCCTCCATCTGGAATTACTGCTAGGAAATCCTTCGTGTGATGGGGCTTGAGCGCAACCGCTCCAAGTCCCAAAGATATTATTAGCACACTGTGGCCGAGAGTGACAACCTTTTTGTGTAACTTAAAGAAAATATGACTGTTGTGTTAATCGCGGCCTCCTTGAGCGCGAAGCCCGGCCGGGTGGAAGTCGGGTCGGATGGGTACGTACTAGGGGTAATGGATTGACCCTACCAAAAAGCTATGTATATCATCTGGGATCTTCGCAAAGGAGAATCCAAATGCGGTGTAGCGTTGTTTTCTTGGGCTTAGGACTCCCTGTGCTTACCGCCGCCGGGACAATTTCGGCTGTCCCTTACGCGACGGCGTTTGCAAATGGGTGGTCGACTCTCTTTGTGAATGGCGGAACCTCGCCGAGGGCGGACACCGTCACGACATTCAATTTCACCGGGGTTCAGTATTACTCTGGAGGATCGAGCGAACTTGCCGCAGGCTGCGCGGGAGGTCCAGGAAACGGAGCGAATGGCTGCCCTGGCTCGCGCAATGTCTCCCCTGGTGAGGTCTATACATATCCCAGTAATTCCACCTCGGCAAGCAAGACTCTCAGCGACGGCCAATTTACAGCCACAGGATCGAGTTCCGCATACGGAATGAACGATTCCGCCTCCCTAAACGTCAATCGCGGAACCGGGTCGTCGACCGAAGCCGAGTACATCAGTGGTTTCTCCATTTCCACCACGCCCTTCACGGTTTCGGCGCCAGGACAAAATGGAAACAGCGGGTTTCTCGTACTTACGTATACGATCCAAGCTCCGACCGTTTCAGGAACGTCTGCGGACCCGAGCAGCATCATCTATTTCGGCGAATGGACGTTTCGCGAGTGGATGCCTACGGGTAACACCGCAACGTCGCACTATCAGAATGATGGTATTGATTTCGCCACCCAGAGCGGGGTCGTTCAAAAGACCTACGTAATCCCGATCACGTTAGGGTCGACATTGAACGTTGCGGTCGCCGAGCAACTCGGCATCGGATGGTCGGCAAACACCACCGGAGCAACCAGTGCGTCCGGCTTTGTGGACCCGTTCAGCTCTCTCACAAGCGTGATCGTGGAGGACGGAAATTCGAATCACATTTCGAATTTTTTAGTTACAGATGACCAGGGAGATTCTTTTGGCGCAAACGGCTTGATAACCCCGGAGCCTTCCTCTATTTCGCTCGCGGTTTTGGGTTTGCTTGTGCTTTCCGTCTGCGCGTACCGGCTCTCTCTTCGACGAGTCGCGATTATCGAAACAGCAGGGCCGCCGACGCCGCAGTAAGAACTAGAACTGCGGCATCGAAGATCGCTTGGGGGGTATTCCGCACCACCCACCGACCGGCCATCGCCCCGGCCACCACTGCCGGAGCCATCATCAAGTCGAAAGTCAGAGAATCCCGGCTAAATAGATGATACGCGGCGTAAATCGGAACTTTGGCGAGGTTGATGACGAAGAAGAACCAGGCGCCCGTGGCAACGAAGATCTCTTTGGGCAAACGCTTGCTAAGCAGATAAAGATTCATAACAGGTCCGGCGCCATTGGCTACTGTCGACGCGAATCCTGCTACCACGCCATAAGTCGCCGAGTGTCCTTCCACGGCCTTATCCATCCTCCATCGCCGCCAAAGCCCGATGAGCAGCATCGCGAGTACGATGCTCGCGACGATCTTGCGGATGATCGGCTCACTCAGGCTCAATGCCGCCGCCCCGCCCGCCATGCCGACGACGACCCACGGCACTAATTTGATTAGCGTTTTCGCCTCGGCCGAGCGCCGCCAATACCAGACTGCGAAGATGTCGGCCGTGCTTAGAATGGGAACCGTCCAGGCAGCCGCCGCCCGAGCGTCGCCCACACTGATCACCATCAGCGGCACGATAATCGTCGCGACTCCCGGCGCTCCCGTTTTGGCCACGCCAACCAGAAACGCTGTCAGCGCTCCAAGCACCCACTGCCAGGCTGCAAGGTGCGGAATCATACTGCCTGAACCTGGATCTTGCGCGAGTCCTCTTCTCCGGCACTGAGCCGGATCTCAATTCGCTTTTCAGGCATGAGTTCAGGAAAGCGCTCGCCCCATTCGATGAGCACGACCGCCTCGCGATCGAAGACCTCATCCAGCCAAAGCGTCGCTACTTGTTGCACGGTGTCTAGCCTATAAAGATCGATGTGATAAACCCGCCTGCCGCCATACTCGTGGATCAACGTGAACGTAGGGCTCGAGACTTCTTCCGGTTCGGCCGCACTCAACCCACTTACGATGCCCTTCGCCAAGGTAGTTTTTCCCGCCCCCAGATTTCCCATCAACAACACGGCCGCCTTCTTTGGCAGCTCGTGGGCGATCCGCTGCCCCAATTCGATGGTCTCTTCCTCAGAATGCGTTTGATATTCGGGCATAAATCCACAGGCTAAAGCCTGTGCCACAGGTCAGGATTCGATCGCGCCGGGTAGACCCCTCCGCTGAGATACGCAGTTAAGCCACAAGTAAGCGCCGACTGAAAAAACATTGTACGTCGGAACAAACGCATAGCAAAATGGAGCCCCGCTGGGGACGCCCGGCTCTGCAGCACAATGAACACGGCGGCAGGGTTTCTGGTACTCCTTCGAACGCCGCCGCGCCCTATGCGCTGGAGAGCAAACCGCAGAGGAATAGCCAGCCGGAAACTCGTCCAGTGGTGACCGGGAGCGCGGCCAAGAGCGACTGCGCCTCCAATGCAGGCCTACTGATCGGCTAGACGACCTCGCGCGCAGGCGAGCAGCTTCCAGCTCTGAGCGAATCTCTATCATGTCCTGCAAAATCCAGCCGGTCACGCGCGACGAAACATGTATGCAAGACCACTAACTGCCTGGTCTTCAGCCGCCCAACGGCGGCCAGCTTGAACTGCTTCGAAAATTCCTCTTACTGAGAGTCCTTTTAGTATTTCCCTTCCAATGAAATCTAAGGGTTAGCTGTCTCAAATATTGGTCCACTCGAAAGAGGCCCCACAGCCTGTGGCATGGGTTTAGTTTGTGATTCTTGTAATAGTCCAATTTCATAACAGCGGCATCAGTCTCCCAGGTTCACGGACTCATTTTCCGTGGTGCGCAAGTCGTGTGGTGCGCAAGTCGTGAAGAAGGAAGGAGACTGTCCTCATGCCGTTGAGTAAAAGAGCTATTGCGGAGTTTATTGGGACGTTCTGGCTCGTATTTGGAGGGTGCGGCAGCGCTGTTTTGGCGGCGGCGTTTCCCAATTTCGGTATCGGGTTCGTGGGTGTGGCGTTCGCATTCGGGTTAACGGTTCTGACAATGGCTTATGCAATCGGCCATGTGTCGGGGTGCCATTTAAATCCTGCGGTTTCGGTCGGTTTGGTTGTGGCGAAGCGTTTTCCCGCATCCGACTTGGTTGCCTATGTCATCGCTCAAGTAGCAGGCGCCATAGCGGGGTCGGCTGTTTTGTACCTTATTGCCAGCGGCAAGCCCGGCTTTAGCCTCGCGGCCGGATTCGCTTCGAACGGTTATGATCTCCACTCTCCGGGCGGCTATTCGATGGTCGCCTGCCTGCTCGCCGAAGTCGTTTTGACGTTCATGTTCCTGATGATCATCCTGGGCTCGACGGACCGTCGTGCGGCGCAGGGCTTCGCGCCCATCGCAATCGGCTTGGGTTTGACTTTGATTCACTTAGTCGGCATTCCCGTTACCAATCTGTCCGTAAATCCGGCGCGCAGTACGGGCCCGGCGGTGTTTGTGGGCGGGTGGGCACTGGAGCAACTATGGTTGTTCTGGGTAGCCCCGATCGTGGGCGCGGCGATCGCCGGAGTGGCCTATCATGCCATAGCGGACGAACCTGCATCCCAGTCGAGTGCCGCACCTGCTGCGCCTCTCGATCCTATCCGTCCGTAGGGAACTTTGTGGGAAAGGCTTTAGCCTGTCTCGGGACAGGGACAGGTCTTGCGGAGTGACAGGCGAAAGCGTGTCCTAAGGAAGTATTGTTCCTGTCTGCACGGGGCGACCCTTCTAAGCCGCACAAACTAAGCAATAAATTGTTAGGCCGATCAATTGCACTGCCTCCAGCGTGCTACCGATTGGAGACAGCAATTGAAGATTGTTCTGTTTTTTGTACTCGTCGCGCCCGCATGGACGCAATCGTATGATGTCCCTGCTACGGATCCCACGCCTTCGGCTGCCTCTTCTTCAGATCACGACGCGATAACCCCTTCCGGACGCTTCAAATGGGCCGCGAACTCAACGTTCGGGCCGGTTCAGATGTTGACGATTCCGCTGGAATCCGCGCTGCAGACGTGGGCGAATTCGCCGCACGAATATGGCCCGCACTGGGACGGATGGGGTCGGAGGATGGGTTCGAAATATGCCACCGCGGCAGTCAGCAGCACGATGGAGGCATCGATCGGCGCCTTGTGGGGTGAGGATCCCCGCTATCACCGGCTCGGTGAAGGCTCTGCCAAAACCAGGCTTGGGTATGCGTTCAAGATGGCGTTTATGGCAGAGAGGGCATCCGGCGGTGCAGCTCCCGCGTATGCACGATTCATCGCAATTCCAGGAAGCCGATTCATCTCGAACACCTGGCGCGAGCCTAGTGAAGTTACGCCCGGCGGGACCGCCTCGCGGATCGGGCTCGGATTCGTCCGGAGGATTGCGGGCGATACGTTCGCCGAGTATTGGCCCGACATGAAGCGCCACTTTTTCCATCGAAACTCGGGAGCACTGATTTCGGCGCCAAATGCGCAGGCATCTTCGGCAAATGACTAATGGAAAAATCGTCCGCACAGAAAGCCGAATACAAAAGTTCCAATCACCTGATGGGCGTTCTGCGTCCTCAATGGCATCCTCTGAGTTGGGCGCTCCTGGCCGCGCTCGGCGAGTCGGCCGCGAATCTCGCGCAGCCTTGGCCGTTAAAGCTGGTCCTTGATTCTGTCGTCAGAAATAAGCCGCTAACCGGATTCCTGGCGAAATTCCCCAATTGGTTCGCCGCACAATTTTCCGGCGGCCGGCACGCGATGCTCATATTGGCGATCGTGGCGACTCTGGTCATTGCGGTCGCGGGCGCCGCGTTCGAATATACCGAAAAGGTCCTGACGACAACGGCAGGCCAGCGAGTGCTGCACGATCTGCGCAGCAAGCTTTACTCGCGGATGCAGCAGCTTTCGCTTTCCTACTACGACCAGGCGAAGACGGGCGACTTGATAGGCCGCGTCACCAGCGACGTGGATGCAATTCAAACCTTCGTATCGAGCAATCTGCTGGGCGCATTTGTCGACCTGCTCACGCTTTTGGGAATGGTCGCCGTAATGTTCTATCTGGATTGGCGGTTTACGCTAATCGCCCTGTCGGTCGCGCCCGTATTGTTCGTGGTGGTGTATCGTTACACACGCCAGATCAAGAACGCGGCGCGCGAGGTTCGTAAGAAGGAGGGCCAGATCGTTTCGGTCATCCAGGAAGCGCTATCTTCTATCCGCGTGGTGAAGGCGTTCGCACGCGAGGACTATGAAGTTCATCGCATGGAGGAGCAGAGCCTGGAAAGTATCGAAATCGCAATGAAGGCTCGCGCGATGAAGGCGCGGTTGGCGCCGCTGGTGGATGTGATCGTGGCGATCGGCACATCGCTGGTACTGTGGTTCGGCGCTACACGTGTACTGGGCGGAAATCTCACCGAAGGATCGCTCGTTCTATTCATCTTCTATTTAGGCAAGATGTATAAGCCCATGCAGGATCTTTCGAAGGCGACAGACTCGTTCTCAAAAGCTTCGATTGGATATGAACGCATTTGGGAAGTCTTGGATGCCGAAAGCGATGTGCGCGATTTGCCTAATGCCAGAAAAGCGCCTCGCTTCAAGGGCGACGTGGAGTTCGCGAATGTGGACTTTGAGTATGAGCCCGAAGTTCCTGTGCTCAGGGATTTCAATTTGAAAATTCGCGCCGGGCAGGTAGTGGCTTTTGTGGGTCCGACGGGAGCAGGCAAGAGCTCCATTGCAGGGTTAATTCCCAGGTTCTATGAGCCCTCCTCCGGGTCCGTGATGATTGATGGCAAGGATGTCCGCAGTTTCACGCAGAAGTCTTTGCGCGATCAGGTGAGTTTCGTGCTCCAAAATACGGTTCTCTTTCAGGGGCCGATTTGGCAGAACATCGCCTACGGAAAGCCGCACGCCAGACGGGCGGAAATCGAAGAGGCGGCGCGCATTGCGAACGCGCAGGAGTTCATTGAGAAAATGCCCGAAGGTTACGAGACCATCGTCGGCGAGCGAGGGGTGACTCTCTCAGGTGGGCAGGCGCAGCGCATCGCCATTGCGCGTGCGGTGATTCGGAATACGCCTCTGCTGATTCTGGATGAGCCTACTTCGGGGTTGGATACCGTTTCTGAAAAGGTCGTAGTGGAGGCCTTGGAGCGGCTTATGCAGAATAAGACCACCATTATCATTGCCCACCGGCTTTCTACCATTGCGCGCGCGAATTTCATCTGTGTGATTCGCGATGGCCGGCTTGTAGAGCAGGGGTCGCACGAGGAGTTGGTGGGGGCGGGCGGCGTGTACGCGGAGCTGTGTAAGTCGCCCCTGGCTCAGGTCACTTGATAGCAGGACGGCAACCCGCGGCGGTTGAGAGGGCGGATTGCCAATCCGCCGCAGGCTGCCAGCCTGCACTACAAAGCGTTCAACTCGGCGATACGTCTCTCGATCACGCGGGAATAGCGTTCTACTTCATCCGGCGAGTATCCCGCCGAGCGGAACGCATCACGGATTTGAGCCGGCGACAATCGGCCCAGCAGTGTTCCCATCCAACGCGCGTCCGATCGAGGGATGTCGCGCCCGATCCATTCGATCCTCACTCGCATGAAGTATTCTTTCGGGTTTACGATCGCCAACCAGGTCGGCCGACCGGGACTAGCGAAATCGACGCGGTCCGCAGTTTTTCGAGTGATGAATTTCGACCGTTCGTAAGCATCCAAATTCCCACGCGACTTCTCATGATTTTTCACCAGATTCGGCGTACCAAAAGTGGCCCCTAAGTCCGAGATGACATAAAGGTGCTCAGGCTGTTGGGAATGCTTCGCCTGGTACACCGCATTATTTTCGTCCTTAAGGTCCCAGTTGTTTAACATGGACATGAGCACACGAAGACCATTCAGTTCGCGCGTATTGGAAAACGTGTTTCGTTTCCAGGTCCACTCCTCATCGATCTTTTTTTCTACGCCCTCGCGCTCGAAGCGGACATTGGCAACAATCGAATCGCTTGACACGAGATGCTTGAGGCGGTGCAGCGAACCGAAGGGAACGTCGGTGAGCATCGCGCGATCGACGAAGTAATCTTCGTCGGCAAAATAACCCACAGCCCAGACAAATCGAGTGGCCACCGTTTCCGGCCGAGCCTCCGCTCCCATCTTGACCTTCCATTTGGTACCGTTCCGGTCCTCCACCGTGAACTTTGGATTCGATCCATTAAGGTCCTCTTTCAAAAACTTGAAAGGTCCGGCAGGAGGTGCATCCTTCTTACCGCCCGGTCCGTACAAAAGGTTACGACTCGTTATATCCGCAGGCTCCCGCCACAGGACTGGCACCGTGCCGCCCCTTAGTTCGTCTCCGCCTAAGCGCAACGGAATCAGGCACGTGATCGCCACGAAAGAACACGCCACCAGCCTGGTTCGATTCTGAAGGTGTGAGTTGGTCATGTCTTTGCAAGAGCAAGGCGGGGGCCATGGATACCGTCCGTTTGATCGTTCAACCAGAAGAGGGGGCCGCACCCCTCATTCAAGCCTTTGAAAAAGCACAAGAGTCGATTGACATTTTGATCTTTCGATTCGATCATCGTGCGCTGGAGCGAGCGCTTGTAAAGGCTGTGGAGCGAGGGGTGAAGGTTCGCGCCTTGATCGCCCATACATCGAAGGGTGGCGAGCGTTCGCTCCGCATCCTGGAGATGCGTTTACTTAAGGCCGGCGTGGCCGTATGCAGAACCGCGGAGGATTTACTCCGTTACCACGGCAAGATGTTTATCGTCGACCGCAAAGAGCTGTTTCTCCTTGGATTCAACTTCACCCATCAAGACATGGAGCGCAGCCGCACTTTTGGGCTCGTAATTCGCGACGCGAAGCTGGTGGAAGAGGCATTGCGGCTTTTTGAAGCGGATTCGGCGCGCAAGCCTTTCGAACCACACAATGGGCGCTTAGTTGTGAGCCCGCTCAATGCACGCGAGTCGCTCGCCAAGTTTCTCAAAGAGGGCTCGAAGGAGTTCGCGATCTACGATCCAAATATTGGGGACCGGGCGATGGCCGCGATTCTTGAAGAGCGCGCCAAGGCAGGAGTTTCGATTCGCGCGATCGGATGTAGTCCGCGCATCGCCGTCCGCAAGCATCCGATGCGGTTGCACGTCCGCGCCATTGTGCGCGACGGCTCCACGCTGTTTCTCGGAAGTCAGAGTCTCTCTGCTCCCGAACTGGATAGACGCCGCGAAATCGGGGTGATTCTCAAGGATTCGAAGCTGTGCGCTCAACTCCTTGAAGTTTTTGACAAGGACTGGAAGAACTCTGAGCCTGTGGTCGCAGTGGAAAAGGCCGTTCCGGCAAAGAAGATCGCGAAGAAGGTGGCCAAAGTCGTTGCGGAGGAACTGCCTCCACTCACGCCGGTTCTCGAAGAAGTGGTGAAGGATGTCGCCAGTCCGGAAACTGGTTTGCCGCTGAAGCCGGAGGAACTCGAAGAAACGGTTCGGGAGGCAGTGAAAGAGGCGGTTAAAGAAGCGGTGCGGGGCGCGGTAGAGGAGATTGTGCCGGTATGAGGCTGCTGATCTTTGCATTTGCGCTTTCCGTGCTCGCACAAACACCACCAGGGCAGACTCCGTTCGCTGGGTTTGAAGAGCGCGTGAATGACTATATGAAGCTCCGCAAAGCTGCGGAGGCGGACTCGGGACGCTTGTCGCCGACCCCGTCTGCGAAGGATCTTGACGCAAAGAAGAGCGCACTGTCAGCGAAGATCCGAGCGGCGAGGACCTCGGCCCGCCAGGGTGAGCTATTCACTCCCG
>Ga0126381_100009458_pt1 | contig 10945 bp, 12 predicted proteins | sample PanSoiMetPlot_28_FD_96465 | JGI IMG/M metagenome (GOLD analysis project Ga0126381, IMG submission 96465) | Tropical forest soil microbial communities from Panama - MetaG Plot_28 | ecosystem: Environmental > Terrestrial > Soil > Tropical forest > Bulk soil | place: Panama | collected 2016-02-17
CATGGGGACCTCAAAGGAAAGGCCCAGTCCGCGGATGAAATCTGTCTCATGGTCTCCGTCGAAGACGATGGTGTGCAGTGCTCGGATCGCGCTCTGACCGCCATAGAAATATAGCCGCAGCGTAACGGGCAACCACACCCGCGTTCCCTGTTCCGCTTTGTGAACGCCTTCGATCTTTACGACGGAGCGGACGGGTCCGCTCTGCTCGACAACCACGTTCTGGACAACGCCGACAAAGTCGACCGACCGAGTTAGGCCGTTTGTGCGATCCTCGAGCGAGCACACCAAGCGTCCAGTGTGCGCTACTTCTTTTCCGCCGAGCGTGATTGATGTGACAAAGTCCGAGCCTTGTTTGGGGATGGTACAAGTCATCACTCCGGTATCAATCTCGACTAAATCAGTGCGATCTGCCACACGAAGGGCAGTTCCTGCCGCCGCGGAAGCTGCTGGAGCGAGCCGCAAATTCGTTGCCCGCATACCCGCCTGAAAAACCGTCGCAAACCCCGCGAATTTCATCGAACCATCGGGCCAGTACGCGAGCGGCCACTGCTGAAGAGGCATCGGGCCGTTGACGCCGATGAGCGAGAACGTCTGAGTTTGGGAAACCTCCCCACGCGGAAATGGAACACCCCAAGTCACTCCGCTGTCGAGCACAGGGGGTTCGCCGTCGAGCCATCGCAGCGTGACGTCGTTGCGAGTCTGCGCTTTCGATACCTCTGTCGCTAATGCGACTGCCGCGACGCCCGCGGCCGCCCCGATCACTTCCCTGCGGGTGATTTTCACGTCACCAAGTCTACATCCAGCTAAAGCCTATGCGAACGCTTCCACCGCTCAAAATAATTCATTTTGCAAGATAAAACGATGTCAACGAAGCTTCAATAAGCCAGCGACAATGGACGTTCGCCTCGTTCCACTGAGCGTGCACGGGTCCACCTCAGGCTGCGAGCGAATGCCTTTTGTGGGAGCCCCAGGGCAGTGCGCCCAGCGCCAACCGCTCCCAGAGAGCGTGCCCATGTTTACAGGTGAGCGCAGATCAGCGGATTTAAGGGGGCCTCAGCCGAATTTCTTAACAACGGATCACATGCTTAGCAAGCTTATCGCTCTAGGTCCAATAACTCGCTATTCCATTCATAGCGACTAAGCGAACACCGTTATTCCGTTCGCGACCGAACCTCACAAGTCTGATTGATCAGTCCCAACTCCTTCGCTTAGTCCGTTCACAGATTACCCGTGACCTCACGGCGGAGGAGTATCGGAAATACCGATACGTAGATCACTGCCCACCGTTGCCAATCATCCCTGGCATACCATTGGCCATTCCTTACAGAGATTTCATCGAGGGGTCCCACAGCGCTAAGTGACGTGGCCAGACCGGCGACACGATCCCGATCGAAGAACTACTTGAAAGATGGTCGGCACTCGGGCGTGGGTCTGTATCAGTTAATACTTGGACGGAGACCCGTGCAGATATTAACGGCAACCGAGGATGACTTCCACTAACGCTTTACTTGCGGGAAAGCGTCAAAGTCTCCGAGCCTGGGCAGATAATCACAAATCGCTATTTCGGCAAGCCGACCTTCTCGCGAAGAGCCGCCATTCGAGGATCACCGCGAACGAGCGCAAACTCCGGATAGGTCAGATCCCTGCCGAGTCGCACCCGGCCGAGATTCGCCATGCGTTCTAACTGGGCCACCGTTTGTTCTTTGTCTCCAAGCCCCGCATATGCCAACGCATATTGAAATAGACCATGATTGTGAGGATAGAGCGCCGGCGCGTCGGACATTAGCTTTCAGCTTCTGTGCGCCGGCCTGCCCTGCCATAAGGATAGGCCAAATATCCCCAGTTATTGGTTTGCGAATTTGCCAAGAGGGGGATCGCCTCCGCGATTTTGTCGTGCTGGCCTGCACCCACATACAGCGGATGCTGCCCGTGCACTCCGCAAGCAACAAATAGCAAACCGTACTTCACGTGTGCGGCATGCTGTGACCGAGAGAGACAGTTTTTCGGGTACCCTCGTCGGAAACTCGCGCAGTCGCGAAACCGCAAGGCGTGCGGGCGCGCTGCATGTTCATTTTCGCCCTCCCAAGTTGATTTTCGCCCGTGTGACTGAAAGTGTGACTTGGATTGGTTCTTCTGGAACTTTTAGCCTTTTGAGCACTTCGTAACGTGTATAACTTACGTGTTTTTCAATACGCTGCAAGAGAACAGGTCTCTCTCCGCACCAAGTTTCGTCCTGTACCGTTATAAAATCCTCCAATCTGCGACAGACTCCAGCGCCCAACGTGCTTCGTCAGATACATTGATACATGCCGACTCCAGCACGGTCCCGCTGCCTTGCCTGGAACGCGCCCCGGTCCGAGGTGTCGCGATACCAACCTGCTCGATCCGGGCAAGCGATACTCGCCAAATCCTGGTTTGTTTAACACCGCCGTACATTAGAGACCTCCTTCATCCAAACAGCGGTCGCCCGCTCAACCCACAGACCGGTTCCGTCTTGATTGATCCTGGCAGGGCACTCAGGCCAAAGCGCTCGAACCAGATCAAGCCACCCCGCCAGCCTTTCGCGAAACTTTCGCGGGCGGGCATAATCACGGCTCCCCAGCTGATTGACGAGCCCCGCAGCGCCAAACAGTGGCACGCATTCCCTGCCCCGCGCGATGAAGCAGCGGTAGGAAAGCCACATAAAAAGGTCCAGAGCCGCCGGTGAGCACGAGAGGGTTTTTGCGGCTTCCATGTCTGTAGGAATCGGATGATCCATGATTTCCCGGACGAACTCCTCGCTGAGCACAATCTCGTTTTCGAATTCACCCGGCAATGTGTCCTGCCTGGGGTATCGTGCATACCAGATCCGCGCCTCTGTCATGAAATTGAATCGGCTTCGATGAATCACCGCGGCGCGCTCGCGCTGGACATCTGTGCCGAAGAAAATCGTCGCGCCGAAGATGCGCTGAAACGCACCCATGAGCCGCCGATACTGCGTACCTCCCTTCTGCATGCCGAATGCGTCCAGCATCTGTGCGGCGCTGCGGAATCGAATCACTCGACTCTGCTGCTTGATGGCAAGTGTCGCGAGAAAAATCGGCACGAGCCGATCCTGCCCCCACGCAATCCGTAGGCTGGGTGACCTGTGACCTGAAGCAGAAAGTGGCCGTTCCGCCGCTCATGCAGCAATTGTCCCGCCTGAGGCTTCTTTACAGGCAGGCCGCAGAGAACGAAAGGACGGGAGGCGAACCCGAGATTCTGGCTTGCCTCCTGCCGCTTCAAACGAACACACGCAATCGCCTCGACACGACGAAGCCGCTGCTTTGAGACGACGATTTTAGTATCAATTTCCCGAAGGACAGATCCGGCCGACCTCAGACGGGATGCGAACGATTGTTGTTCCAATGAATCAAGTTCATGACCGAAAGCGCCAGGTGCGAATGTGACGGATTTGTGCCAATCGTAGGGCGCTGCCCCACCTCATGCCACATGAAAACCAGTCGCAAGTACTTTGGAATGTGTGTGGCGGGATGCGATAGTTAGCTTCAGGTTCTAGTTCTCGCAAGGGAGTGGAGGTTCAAGTCCTCTCATCCGCACCAGAATCAACATATTAGACCCGACTGCATCGCTGAGGGCGCGCTAGTTCTTGTTGGCAGGTGTGTTTTGCGACACGAAACCCGAGACTATCTTTTCAACGACTTCCGATCTCAGATTTCCCTGCCCCGCATTAGAGTCGTGTCGGCGTAGTGTCCGGAAACCGATTTGAAAGATCTAACGGGAGATCGAGGTGCTCCTGGCGGCGATAGTATTCCTTTGCTATGAGGCAACCCCTGGAGCCGTTCCGGTTTGTCGTGATCGCATTGGCCGGTTGGATGAACGATGGCCGGTTACTCCTCATCGACTACCTTCGAGAAAAGAATCGTGTGCTGCGGGAGCAGTTAGGCGGCAAACGACCGAACTTCACTGACGACCAGCGCCGCCGGTTGGCCGCCAAGGCGAAAAGGCTCGGACGGAGGGTGCTGGTCGAGTTGGGCACGATCGTTACGCCCGAGACGCTGCTCGCCTGGCGCCGCCGTCTGATCGCCCAGAAGTACGACAGCAGGAAGAAACGGGGCGCGGGACGACCTCGGACGGCGCAGGAAATTGAGACGCTGGTCGTGCGCTTGGCGAATGAGAACCGCACCTGGGGCTATCGGCGAATCCAGGGCGTACTCGCCAATCTGGTTCGCGGCATGATCGCTGAGATCCTGACGCGAAACGGAATTGAGCCCGCGCCGAAGCGGGAACGAAAAACCACCTGGAAGGAGTTTGTTCGAGCAGCACTGGGAGCTGATTGTGGCCGCCGACTTCTTCACGATCGAAGCTTGGACGCGGCGCGGACTGCAGCGGTTCATCGTGCTATTTTTCATCGAGCTGTCGACGAGAAAGGTGGAGATCGCTGGCGTCGCATCGGTGGCGAACGGGGTATGCTGTTGCACGCGACCTGAACCCCGCGCACTCCGGTTACAGCTTGCGAGTCGCACGGACCAATTTTTGGACGTTACGACAGGGCTATCGCTCCGTTAGACAAATCGGTCGTCAAGAGGCAACGCGCGCACGAATCTTAAGTTTCCTAGCAACGTCGGCTGACTTTTGTCGCTTGGACATCCCCCAGCAAAGTTCGTAGCTGCGCAGTTAAGATCTGCACCGGTGTCCCTGAAGATATCAAGTGAGAAGGACCCCATCGACAGCCGGTGGCGTCACTTCAGTGCGCACAGGACTGGTTGAATCTTCCCGCGTGACTAACGTGGAGCGATGTCGCCCGTTCTTAAATTCTTACGATCCAACTGCAGCAGCGAGTCGGCCATGCGGTTGACGGCGTCTTCTTCCGCGCTACGGCTTTCAGCACTACGGCTCTCTTCGTTGCGCGTCATGGAGGAAAGCTCCAGGTGGATCAATTCATGCACCACAGTGAACTCCATATCGTCTACGGTGGCAAGATAGGGCCGGTGATATTCGGAAGCGTCCAGTACACGAATCCGCGCCGTCTTTTTGTCAAGATCCCAGCGGATGTTGCCGAGGGTTCCCCGCCTCAGGTCGCCGGGGTGAGACAGCACTAGCGAGATAGTCCAATCGTCGAGCTTTAAGCGCTTCTGCCATAGAGAAAGCTTCTCGCGAATATAGTGATCCGCCAGCACCCCACGGTCGCGCGCAGACGGTTCAGGCGGCGTCTCTGGCGCCACACAGATGGAGGTGAAAGTTCCGAAGAGTAAGCTCGACGCCAGGATGATTCTAGAAAGTGCAAAGAACCGATAGCCCACTGGATTCAGCTTATCATGCTGTCCGGCGCGTTGCCACACCCTTCCTAAACGCCGCCAGCGTAAGATGCGGGCTTCGCGAAACAAGATTCGGGTTGGAGCCTTGCCCCGAGGACAATGGCTCCAACATCAATTTGTCAGTTACTGTACTTCAATGTTCTCCACTGTAATCGTGCCGCTCTTCTCGGTACCGTCGACCTTTGCCATTACTTCTGGCGATTGAGGCTTGTTTGGATCGGCCCGATCCGCACGATTCTTCAATGCTGCAGTCGCCTTCGCATTGCCGCTGCGATCTAATTTGTAGAACTGTCCGCCCGCTTCTATTCCGAAGGCGGTCGTCTTACTCGTCGCGTCGCACCCGGCTGCTTTCTTCTGTTGGTCATAGCAGCTTGCGTCCAGAAGTTTTCCGGTCCAGCTCTCAGCGAGCGCCAAGCCTGAAACCACGGCACCTACCGCCAACAAGGACAGCGTTCTTCGCATTAACTTCTCCTTTCGAATCAGAGGATGTTCGCCGACCGGTCGTGGCAGTCTCAGGTGCAGTTAGCGTGCCATTAAGACATTAACAGCGTGAGCGTGAAACTCCTAGTACTAAGTCTCGAGAATCAGATAAGCATCTGCTTTGTAACAGGATCTTGCTGGCAAGATAGGCATCGGGACGTGGGAAAAAAATTACCGGCGAAGCAAATTCTACTGAAGAGCCTCAGGAGTCTCACGTAGCAGAATCCGCGTCCCCTAGAACAGGCTTCCAGCAAACCGATTCTCTTCGCGTGGTCAAATCGAGCGCATTCTTTCGATGGGCAATCTTAAGTTAAGTAACGTCACCGACCCGTTGCCAAGTTTCTGAGGACGAGATACTTAACGAATGGGCGGCACTCCGCGTTAGTCTGTCTCGATTGATATCTTCACGGACACCCGTGCAGACATTAACTGCACCGAATATGAACTGCGAGGGAACCCGAGATAAGGTTGACGCTATGACGTTTTTGTATTCGGACCGACGGGTGTGGGCACGGGCTCGTGGCGTGCGCTTTCGCAGAAGGCGTGAGGGATCGGGAAGGAGTCTGCGAGCGCGTAGTGAGACTGGGGAAATGCTAAAGTTCTCTTAGTTCAACACTCATGATCCTCGAGGTGGCCATCTTAAACGTTCGACCGGGACAATGCGTGTTGTTTGAACAATCATTCGTCGAGGCGCAGGCCATAATTTCGTCGATGCACGGATATGTTTCGCATCAATTGCAGCGATGCATCGAAGATCCAAATAAGTACGTGCTTCTCGTCCAATGGAACCGACTCGAAGACCACACGATTGGCTTTCGCCAATCGCCTGAATATCAACGTTGGAAGGCCTTTCTTCATCACTTTTATGACCCTTTTCCCACGGTTGAACACTTCGAGGTAGTACTTGCGGGCGGCGTCTGAACAATCATCCGGGACCATAAACTTGCCCGAGCCTAGCCGGAGCATCCAAGCCGGAACCGGATACTCGGTTCGGGGTGCGGCTATCAAGCAAATCTTGAGAGCATTCGCGAAACTTTCGCGGGCGGGCATAATCACGGCTCCCCAGCTGATTGATGAGGCCTGCAGCGCCAAACAGTGGCACGCATTCCCTGCCCCGCGCGATGAAGCAACAGTATGAAAGCCACATGAAAAAGTCCAAAGCCGCCGGTGAGCACGAGAGCGCTCCTGCGGCTTCCATTTCTGTCGGAATCGGATAATCCATGATTTCCCGGAAGAACTCCTCGCTGAGCACAATCTCGTTTTCGAATTCGCCCGGCAACGTGTCCTCCCTGGGGTATCGTGCAAACCATCGCGCTTCTGTCATGAAATTGAATCGGCTTCGATGGATCACCGCGGCGCGCTCGCGCTGGACATCTGTTGTGCCGAAGAAAATCGTCGCGCCAAAGATGCGCTGAAATGCACCCATGAGCGCCGATACTGCGTACCTCCCTGCTGCATACCGAATGCATCCAGCATCTGCGCGGCGCTGCGGAATCGAATCACTCGACTCTGCTGCTTGATGGCAAGTGTCGCGAGAAAAATCGGCACGAGCCGGTCCTGCCCCCACCGGCAATCCGTAGGCCGGGTGACCGGCGACCTGAAGCAGAAATTGGCCGTTCCGCCGCTCATACAGCAATTGTCCTGCCTGAGGCTTCTTTACAGGCAGGCTGCAGAGAACGAAAGGTCGGGAGGCGAACCCGAGATTCTGGCTTGCCTCCTGCCGCTTCAAACGTACCCAAGCAATGGCAACAACTTACTTGACTCACCTTTCCTCTAGGTGAGTCAAGTAAGTCATTACCCTAACTTGTTGAGTTGCCGGCTGACTCCGATAAGCCCCGTCGCGGTTTAATCGCGTCGACTCAATGTGTCTGTTTCGTACTTCATCACACGATCCAGCCAGTTGATCCCAGTTGGTACGCTTTCAGACAGGCAGTAAAAATCCCAGACCGCGGACCACGGCAAGCTCTTCACTTCCTCTTGCAATGCGAGCCGTCGCGTGTAATCCATTCGCGCTTCTGTCGCCCGCAGGCTCGCATGAGGTTCCAGTAAGGCAATGAGCAAAGCCTTCAAAAGATTTCGCATTCCGATGACCCACGCTGCTACACGGTTTATGCTTGCATCGAAGTAATCTAGCCCGATGTGGAGGTTCTTCCTTAGCTTGCAGTTTGGAGTAACCTCTTTCGCGATCGCCTGAAGTTCGTCGTCCAGTACAACGACGTGGTCGCTATCCCACCTCACGGGACGGCTCACGTGTAACAGAAGTCCGGGGCAGAACATCAGGACGGAAGATATCTTCTCGGAAATCGTTTCTGTTGGATGGTAGTGCCCGGCGTCCAGGGTGAGCAGCTTTTGGCGCGATACGGCATAACCCAGGTAGAACTCCGCCGATCCCGCCGTGTAGCTCTCAAGGCCGATTCCGAAGAGCTTGGCCTCAACTGCGTCCAGAACGTGGTTCGAGTCGAGATGTTCGGCGAAGATCTTATCCAGGGACTCTGTGAGGCGCTCCCGCGGGCTGGTGCGGTCTACAGGCGTATCTTTGTAACCATCCGGAATCCATACATTCGTGACGGCCGGCGTTCCAAGCTGTCTTCCGATTGCGGCGGCGATGCGGCGGCACGCGATCCCATGCTCAATCCAGAAACGGCGCACAGCGGGATTGGGATGAGTTAGTGTGAATCCGTCTGCCGCAAGACTATGAGAAAAGAAGGTCGGATTGAAGTCGAGGCCGAGGCGGTTGGTCTTGGCCCAATGGATCCAACTTTCGAAGTGTTTCGGCTCAATCTCATTCCGTTCAACGGGCTTGCCGCCGTTGTCCAGATAGGAAGCGTGCAGGTTTACTCTATGACGGCCCGGTATCTGGGCGAGCGCTGTCTCAATGTCCTGCCTTAGTTCATCGATTGTGCGCGCTTTACCGGGGTAATTGCCCGTCGCCTGAATGCCCCCACCTCCCAGGCCGGCTCCGAGCGTTTCGAATCCGCCGACGTCGTCACCCTGCCAGCAATGGAGCGAAATTGGAATGTCGCGAAGCGACTGCAGAGCCTCTTCCACATTTACGCCAAACTCGGCGTAGCGATCGCGAGCTGCCTCGAACGCGTTCGAGATTCGTTGATCCTTCGGCATTAGCGATAGAACGCCTCAGTCAGGCCGCCATCCACGGGGATAACGTGACCCGTCGTCTTTGCACTCTCCTCTCCGGCCAACCAGACGATAGCCTTCGCGCAATCCTGCGGAAAAATCGGCTGACGCGTAAGCGTCCGCTGGGCATAGTAGCCCGCGAGCTTCGTACGCAGATCCTCAGTCGATTCGGACTCCGAATAATCGATGTTGTATTTTTGCAGGGAATGCATCACGCGATCGCGCGGGAACATCGTCGAGCCTGCTACAACAGTTGCCGGAGCGATTCCGTTGACCCGAACCGTTGGACCCAAACCTATTGCCAGCTCCCGGATGAGGTGATTCAAGGCGGTCTTGCTCGTGTCATAGGCTTCGGTCCCGCTCTTGGGGACAAGAGCGTTGGCGGAACTGGCAAACACGATCGCGCCGGGGAGTTTTTGATCCGCAAACACGGGCTTCGCTCCTTGCGCTAGAAGATAGTTTCCCGTGACGTTGAGCTGAAATGTCTTAGTCCACTGTGCTTCAGTCAATTGGCCGTCGCTCCCTGGAACCGGGTAGATCGCGGCGGTGTTGACGACGACATCAACTCCCCCAAATTGGATGACTGCGAATTGGATGGCGTCTGCTATGCTCGATGGCGAACTCAAATCTATCGGAGCGGTAGCTACCTGATCCGTGGAAGAAAGTTTTTCTGCTTCCTTCGTCGTGGCCGCAGCAGCATCCGCATCAATGTCGCTAACCACAACATGCGCACCTTGGCGAGCCAGTAGCAATGCAACTTCACGCCCGATGCCATTCCCCCCGCCTACAACCAGAGCGATCTTTCGGCTGAATGCGGCTTCGGGAGGCATTCGTTGGAGCTTCGCCTCTTCCAGCGCCCAATACTCAATCCGAAACGCTTCTGAGCGCGGAAGGGCAACGTAGTTGTGAAGCTGGACGAACCCGCTGGATTGATTCGCGTGGCGCGCGTGCGGTAACGGTTGCGCTACAACCCCCGTGTCCAGCGCGTTTGCTCCCGCCATCACGTGAATGGCGTTGATGAAAAATTCCGTCGTGATCCGGGCTTCTTTCTTGTTCTTGCCGAATCCGAACAAGCCGACTCCGGGAATGATGACCACCGACGGATTTGAGTCCCTCAGCTTAGGCGAATCGGGAGTGGCCCATGCGTCGTAGTACTTCTTGTACTCGCTGCGGTAGACCGATGCCTGTTCCTCGATCCGTTTCTTGAGTCCGGCGAGATCGCCGGTCGCTGGGTCCCAGGCCAGGAACAGAGGGCAGATTCGAGTACGCAGAAAGTGGTCCGGGCAACTGGTGCCGAGGTTTGCAAGCTCCTTCGAAGTGCTGCCGTCTGCGAATTCCAGGGCGTCAGCGTCATCTGTGTAATGGGCGATCACGCGCCGGTTCGAGGACATGGCTCCGCGAAGCGCGGGCATGATTTGGGCCGCAATTTCTTTACGATTCGGCAGCGCCTGATATTTGGCTCCGCCGAACTGAGCGCCTTTCCTCGTCCGGTGCTGGAGAATGAATTCACCCATCTGATCGATGGTGCGAACGCTGTTCACGTAGCATTCGCGCTGTGTATTGCCCCAAGTGAAGAGGCCGTGGCTCGCAAGAATCAACCCGTCGCACCCTGGATTTTCTTTTACGGCGTTCTCCAGCATCAACGCGAGCTCAAACCCAGGACGCTGCCAAGGAAGCCACGCGATCTTGCGTCCGAACTTCTGATTGAATTCCCGCAGTTTTTCGCGCCCATTTGCGCTCGCGGCCAAGGCGATGGCCCAATCCGGATGGAGGTGATCCACGTGGGGGAATGGCAGAAACGCATGCAACGGCGTGTCTATGGATGCGGCCACGCGATTCTCGCCAAAGGCCGAGAGCGGATAATAGCCGACCATCTCATCTTCAAAAGGTTCACCGCGATAGATGGTCTTCAGTTCATTCAGCCGATCCATCGACACCAGCGCGAATCCAGATTCTTTGATCGACCCAAGATCTCCGCCGCTGCCCTTTACCGCGAGAACGCGCGCAGGCCGGCCGGTGAACGGATCGGGAAG
>Ga0126381_100009459_pt1 | contig 10945 bp, 7 predicted proteins | sample PanSoiMetPlot_28_FD_96465 | JGI IMG/M metagenome (GOLD analysis project Ga0126381, IMG submission 96465) | Tropical forest soil microbial communities from Panama - MetaG Plot_28 | ecosystem: Environmental > Terrestrial > Soil > Tropical forest > Bulk soil | place: Panama | collected 2016-02-17
GATTCGGGACTCCCCAGGCCTCCTGGGCGGTCGAATCGCAGTTGAATGAAGCCGCTGAGAAACTCGGGATCGACCGCGCCGAGATTCGGCGACGCAACCTTCCGGTAAAAGGTGAAGCCTTCATCCCGAACGACACGCCCTGCGATGGGGCGTGGAAGGAGGCGCTCAACAAGGCAACGGAGGCGATCGGTTGGGAGAAGCCGCTGCCAAAAAATCGCGGGCGTGGCGTTTCCCTTGGAATAAAAAGCTCTTCAACGGCATCAGCGTCCTTCGCCATCGTGCGGTTGCATTTCGATGGCAGCGCGTCGGTTCTTTCGGGGACCTCCGACATGGGACAGGGCGCGCGCACGGTCTTCACGCAACTCGCGGCCGAGGCGCTAGGCATTGAGCCGGATCGAATCGCAATTGTTATGGGCGACACCTCGCTGGCGCCGTACGATTCCTCCACTTCGGCGAGCCGGTCGACAGTGTTCATGGGCGGCGCGATTGTGAAGGCCTGTGAAGACGTTAAGAGCAGATTGCGGAAAATGGCAGCGGAAATCGCCGAAATTCCGGAAGAAGAGATTACCGTTCGCGGCGGGTTTGTCCACATAGGCGACAAGACGCGGACGTATTCAGAGCTTCTTGCCGACTACTACGGTCCGCCCCGCGGCGAAGTGATCGGCGTCGGATCGACGAGGAGCGGTTACATCGCAGACCATCCGCTGGGCGGCAAGCCCGCGTTCTGGGAGATGATGTGCGCCGCGGCAGAAGTCGAGGTTGACCCCGAGACGGGTATGACGGTTGTTCGCAAAATAGTGCTGGTCAGCGACGTCGGTAAAGCGCTCAATCCGCTCCAGGTGGAAGCGCAGGACGAGGGGTCCGCGATGATGGGTCTGGGACACACGCTCATGGAGCAACTGATCCTGGACGAGCACGGCCGCATCCTCAATCTGGGCGCGCTCGATTACCGGATTCCGACGATCCAGGATATTCCGCTCGATCTGCGATCGATCATGATCGAGAACCAGGACGGACCCGGGCCCTACGGAGCCAAAGGCGCTGGTGAAGGCGGCACGCTGGCGATCGCGGCGGCTGTGGGCGCGGCGATTAATGAGGCGGCGGGTGTGAAGATTCGGGATCTGCCTCTGACGCCCGAGAAGATCTGGCGCGCCATCGAGGAGAGCCGCGCGGGAAAGGCAGCGCATGTGACAGAAGAAAGCTGCGTGGAATGCTGAGGGGCAACATTCATCCCCCCGAATAGTGCGCTCGACCTTGACAACCCGATATACTCTTTCGCTGGCGTAGACTCCTTGTGATATTGAGGAGTGTTTTGCCGTTTGATCGCCGAACGGCCGGTATTGCGGCAGTGTCCTGCATACGAAGGAAAGAGACTGATGATGACTGACCGGAATCACGTAATTGACCAGTTTTTCGGTGACGCTTCCACTCCGGTCGAGTGGGCAAGCGAAGAAGAAAAGAAGCTTCACTTCTGGTACGACGACCTGCATTGCCCGCAACCGATCTCCCCTATGTGGTTCGACGTGGGCGGCTGGTGGTATACGTGCGGCTACATGTTCCGCCGCTTCGGGGTGCCCTTCGGGAAGGACTGGGTCGCGAAGACCGTAAAAGAGTACGTGCACAGCGCCGTTGTGCCACGCGACCCGAAGGAAGAGGCGGAGCTGGGCCCTTACTACAGCATGGTCATGCCCATCTACGCCGACAAATTTCTCGGCTGGTGGAAGAAGCGGTTTTTGCCCGAGATCCTGCGCAACTTTGAATTCCTTGACACATATGACATGGAGTCGGCGCCCCTGGCGGAGTTGATGATCCTGCTGGAGGACGCGCTCGACATTCAGGAGCGGCATTTCCGGCTGCACTGGATTCTCAACCTTGCGCAGTTTCAGACATCGATTACTTTTCAGAGTGTTCTCCAAGAGCTGATCGGCAAGGGCCGCGAGGAATTGGTAGGCCGCATCCTGATTTCCGATGAAGACCGCAACTGGGACTCTGTGCGGGATCTCTGGAAGCTCAAAGAGAAGGTGAAAAAGAGCGACACGCTGATGGCGGCATTCAAGTCTGAGAATGCTGAGGGAGTCATACGCGCATTGAAAGCGTCCGAAGAAGGACGAGCGCTGCTGTCCGATATCGACGCTTACAAGATGGAATACGGGTACAAGTCGATGTACACGCATGAGTACCTGTTCACGACCTGGCGCGAGAACTCCACGCCGATCATCGAAGCGCTCCGCGGCTATATCAATTCCGACTACGACTACGACAAGGACGTGCAGCAGCTGCGCGAGAACCGGGAGAAAGCAATCGCGGAGATGTGGACTCTGGTACCCGAGACCGTATCACAGACCGATCGCGAAAGATTGCAATCTTCGCTGGATCTCGCGCTGAAGATGACGCCTCTAACGCCCGATCACCACTTCTACATGGACCAGGGTACTTATGCCCGGGTTCGTCTGGTGTTGATGGCAATCGGTCGCAAACTGGTCGAGGCAGCCGTGTTCACGCAGCCGGACGACGTGTTTTACCTGAAGTACCACGAACTGCGCGTCATCAGCGCAAATCATCAGGCCTTCGATTCGAAAGCGCTGGTGAAACAGCGCCGCAAAGCGCGCGAGAAAGCATTCGCCGAGCGCGCCAAATACTGGGTGGGCACGATCACGCACTGGTCGCTCCATGATGAGCCGTATAAGCAGGGCCTGTGGGGCTGGCCCGATGTTTATCACCGTGAGAAGGAAGCAGCAAGCCTGCCGAAAACGCAATTGCGCGGGCTTGGCGCATCGGCCGGCGTCGTCGAGGGCCCGGCGCGCATCGTGCGTTCTCCCGAGGAGTTTGACCAGGTAAAGAAAGGTGAAATTCTGGTCTGCCAGATGACGAATCCCGCGTGGGTCGTGCTGTTCACGAAGATCGGCGGATTGGTCACGGACGCGGGCGGAGCCTTGTCGCATCCGGCGGTTGTTTCGCGCGAGTTTGGAATCCCGGCGGTGGTCGGGACGACCGTCGCGACTGACCGAATCAAGACCGGCCAGCGGGTCCGCCTTAATGGCGCGGCGGGCACCGTCGAAATATTGGGTTAAACCGGCTGGTGAGGCTGGGCCGGTTTACTGGCCGAGCGCAATGATCCAGTAGCGGGCTACGGTGTCGCCGGCGTTCTTCACGCCGTGCTCCTCCATGGACGCGGCATAGGCGACCGAACCGGGACCGAGTTTGCGGGTCTTGCCGTTGATCATCACTTCGAGCGTGCCTTCCCGAATCACGATCAACTCTTCATGGTCGTGATGATGGGAGGGATGGGGCGCGCCGCCCGCGGGCAGTTCGGTTTCGTGCATCTCGACCACAAACCCCGTGTGCGTGTTTCCGTTGAAGAAAGCCCTGGATTTGTTGTCTCCGCTCGTTTTGACGGTTAGTTCGTTGTAAGCGAAGAACGCGGAGGGGAGAGCTTTGGCCTGGCCGCTGGAGCGGGCACCGGCCAGGAACGGAAGAATCAAACCGAAATCGCGGCGAGGGATTTTCATGTCAGGATTTCCTCCATTCCGCCGCCATCTGGTTCAGCATGCCTTCGGGGAACTCACCATCGTGGGCGAGAGCGCGATAGCGCAGGGTGAACACCTTTCCCGCTGGTATTTCCACCGGCTTGGTCACGCTGACGCAAGGGTTCAAATACGTCAAATTCATCGACTCGTGCCACGTGGAGGGCGGATTCGACGGATGATCGATCACGGCTATCGCAACGGTTTTTCCGCTCTCGGTTGTGACCGTGTAGCTGTACCAATCGCGCGCGGGCCAGTTGGCCTCAATGACCAGGGATTTCGAGTCGGGACGATTGACCTTTCCGTCCGCATCTGAGTAAAACCACTTTCCGTCTTTGCGCGCGCGGTAGGCGAACCCCGTGAACGCGTTCTGCGCGATCTTCCAGTCGTAATCGGAGCTGAAGCCGTAAGTCAGATCGAGAATCGTGGCGCCCTGGTTCTGCGTGACATGGATCGTATTTGCTTCGTCCAGCACTTTCTTGCCGTCGATGTTCCAGTCGTTTGCGACCACCATATCGGCGGATTTCGCGGTAGCGGCTTTCAGAGAAATATTGCGATTGACGATCGCGCGGCCCTCGGTGGGAGCGAAGTGTCCCCACCCCCAGAAGTCGCCGCGCATGGGCGCTTCGTTTCCACGGTGGAATTCAAGATCCTGCCATGCGAAAAATATGCCGCGATGATCACGATGATCCGGAGGCGCGATATCGGTGACGCGCTCACCCGAAGGAGTATTCACCGGATGCATGCAGCACGCGCTGTTTCCCGCCAGCGGAATGTCGGCGGGTTTGCTCACGAGATAGGTAAAGACGACGCGCCCCTCCGGGGATTTCAGCGTCTGCCCGTTTGGATCAGGCTCCAGCATATAGGCTCGTTTCTGACCTTCGAGAGAAACGGCGGCGACAGCCGCGCCCGCGGCGCCGAGAAACGTTCTGCGATCGAGGAGCATGTGCGTTAATCCTTCCGCCGTACATTCTAAAGCAACTGCCGCACGCTGCCACGACGCCATAAGAATTTCGAAACGATCGTTTTGGGAATTGAGATAGAATAATGCGCTTCAACATGGCTGTCAGGCCCAAAGGAGACCAGAAATGCGCATGAAACCAGAACAGCCCGTGAAGAGTGTGATTTGCCGGGCAATGCTCGGGTGCGTGGTCATGCTGGCGGCAGCGCCGCTGTTTGCCCAGGGCGGCGACACCGCGAAAGGCAAGGCATTGGTCGAGTCGAGTGGGTGCATGAACTGCCATCGCATCGGCGAACAGGGTTCTCACTTGGGCCCCAATCTGACGGACATCGGAACTCGCCGGGACGCAGCGCGGTTGGCGGCGTCGATCACCGACCCGGACGCGGAAGTCCTTCCCGAGAACCGCTTCGTCAACGTGATCCTGAAGGATGGAACATCCGTGCGGGGGCGTCTGCTCAATCATGATGCGGTCAGCGTGCAGCTAATCGACTCAAAGGAACAGCTTCGGTCGTTTCAGTTGTCCCAGATGCGCAATTACACAATTCTTGAGAAGGGGTTGATGCCTCCACAAACGAAGCTCTCGAAGCAGGACGTGGCGGACATTGTCAGTTATCTGCTGACTCTCAAGGCAAGCGAGAACTAGGCCTTTTCAGGGCCGGGTGTGGTTTCTGGAATCAGGATCACTTTCTGTCATCAGGACTAGTTTCTGATTCTTGGCCCCTCGATTCGGTATATACTTTCTGCCAAGCCGGATTCGTCGCGAAATCCCGGCCCCTGTTTGAACCGGGCATTTGCCCGACGGAAGGAATTCCTCATGTTCACGAAACGCTCGTATGTCACGGCAGCGATTGCGGCGGCCATAGCGGTCGTGGCTTTTGCCGCCGGTCCGTCGTCATTCGTTCCCGACTCGGTATTTAAAGCAACGAGCCTTGCTGGCTGGCACACAGTTGGCCAGGCGGACTGGCGCGTCGAGAATGGCGAGATTGTTGGGACGCCCAAGTCTCCTGGCGGCGGGTGGCTTGTAGTCGATAAGTCTTACCAGGATGTTGGTTTCTTCGCGTCTGTCAAGTGTGCGGAGGGCTGCAAGACGGGACTGCTCTTCCGCATGGAGAAGACTCCGGATGGGATGCACGGAGTTCTGGTGTCTCTGAATCCCAATGATCTGGCAACTTATAACGTCAAACTGGATGCGCAGGGTCAGGAGATCTCCCGCGAAAAACTGGGACCCTTCAGCGGCGGCGTGATCCGGTACTCCTCTCTTGCTCCGGCGCCGGCCGCAGGGCGAGGGGGCTCTGGCCGGGCTGGACGCGGTGGCGGCGGAGCCGCCGCGGCGGAGGGCGAGGCGCCCGTTGCGGCGGGCGGGAGCAATTACGGTGGGCGCGCAGGACTTCCGATCGGTCTGCTTGAAGGCGAGTGGAACGGCGTTCAGGTGATCATGGATGCCGATATCATTCGGCCATCTTTGAATCAAGCGGGCGCAAGCGGGGGTGGAAGGAGTGGCATCGCGCCAGGCGTAACGGGCGACGGCGGAAAAGGCTATGGACCGATCGCGCTGTATGTTGGTGGCTCCGGCGCAGTCCGGTTCAAGGACGTCTCCTTCAAAGATCTCAATTCCAAAAGAGATCCGGTCGAGGAGATATCGAAGAATTTCAAGGTACAGCGGATCAGCGACTACTTCTACGCGCGCGGCGCAACGGCGGGCGATTTTAATCACGATGACATTCTCGATATTGCAGCCGGTCCCTATTATTACCTCGGACCGGACTTTACCGAACGCAAGGAGATCGAGCTGGCAACGGCGTTCAGTCCGAGCACCTCATACCCTAACGACAACGCCAACTTTGCATACGACTTCACTGGCGACGGCTGGGATGACATCGTAGTCCATGCCCAGAACGGCGGCCGTCCTGTGCTTCTGTTCGTGAATCCGAGGGGAGAATCGCGACGCTGGGATAAATATACGGTGATTCCGTCCACCAGCACAGAAGACATTTACTTCAAGGACGTCGATGGCGACGGAAGGCCGGAAATTGTTTACGGTGGCGGCGGCGTCATGGCCTATGCGAAGCCGGACCCGGCGAATCCCACCAAACCGTGGATTATCCACAAGGTGTCGCAGCAGATGACCGTAAACCCGCACGGCGGCGGCGTGGGTGACATTAACGGCGACGGCCGAATGGATATTGTGGCGTCCTCCGGATGGTGGGAGCAGCCTGCGAAGGACACGAATGAACCGTGGAATTTTCATCCCGAGTATTTCGGCCGTGGCGGTGACGAGATCTGCGTGTACGACGTGAACGGAGACGGCCTGAACGATACGGTTACAAGCGTCGCCGCTCACGGCTATGGGCTGTCCTGGTTTGAACAGAAGAGAGACAAGGCGGGCAAGATTTCATTCGCCGAGCATCAGATCATGGGTGACCTGTCGACGAAGAATGCCGGCGGGGTGACTTTCTCGGAACCGCACGGTTCGACCTGCGCGGATATGAATGGAGACGGGATTCCGGACCTCATCGTGGGCAAGCGTTTCTGGGCTCATCAGGATAGCTATACAGACCCCGATCCCTACGGACCGGCGGTGCTGTATGTGTACCATGTGGTGCGTAATCCGAAGGCTCCCGGCGGAGCCGAGTTCGTTCCGGAACTGATCCACAACCGGTCGGGTGTCGGTTCTCACGTCCAGGCAATCGACGTAAATAAAGACGGAGCCATGGACATCGTAATGTCCACCACCCGAGGAACATTCGTGTTCTTCAACAAGCCCGGCGCGAAGGCCGCAACCACAGCGCGGAAATAGGAAATAGAGAGATCCGCGGTAGAAACAGCTTCCCCTTGCCCGAGTTATCCGGGCGAGGGGACTCACTCCAGAGTTAACGCCGCAGTTGTCAATTCCTTTCGATATCGATTTCAAGATGTAGGCTGGACCAATGGATCTCATACAACGAACGAAGTGCATTTTATCGATCAGCGTCATTGCTTTCCTCGGCAGCGTCCTCCCTTTGTGGGGCCAGTCGGAACCGGCGTTGCCCGCTGGCCCGGGCAAGGCCCAGTTCCAGCGCGTCTGCACCACGTGCCATGGCCTTGAAATGATGAACGGGATGAGAATGAGCGAGGGCGGATGGGCGGGAGTGGTCGATGACATGATCTCCCGCGGCGCTCAGGCCAGCAGCGATGATGTCGCTCTGATCACAAAATACCTTGCGAAGAATTTCGGCCAGGATAGTGGCGCAGGAGCATCCCAATCCGCGAAAGTCCATGTGAACACCGCGAGTGCGAAGGAGTTGGCGTCGGGCCTGGGACTTGCGGATAAAGACGCTGCCGCGATTGTCAGCTACCGCGAAGCGAATGGAAATTTCGCGAATTTGGAGGCTCTCCGTAAAGTGCCGGGCCTCGATCTGAAGAAGCTCGACGAAAGCAAAGATCGCATCGATTTCTCGACTGCGTCTGACAAAGCCAAATCGTAAGCGCCGCAATAGGCGCACGGCTCTCGACAGGGCCTTCGCGCTGTGCCGTACTTATTTCCTTCGGAATGTAGAATTTCGTGCCGCTTTCAGAATTTTCCTTGACGTCCAGAAATCCACTGTGATAGAAGCTAGCTGACGCGTCAGCGCCCGCGTCGCTTGCTGGAATTGTGCCGGTGCGAGATCAAATCCAGTCCGTACTCAGGCAGGCGCACCTGAGACCCGTCGACGACCGGCCACGTGGTGAGCGGCTGCAGTTTGTTTTGCTGAGGCTGAGGTATCCAAATGAAACGACGTGAGTTTTTGATTGGTTCGGCGTTCGCGGCCGGTAGCGGCGCCAGAATATGGGGACAGCGCTCGGACAGCAACAAGGAGAAGCTCGACCGGATTGCCATCATGACGGCTTGCTTCAGCAGCATCATCAAGAACCCGTCGCGTCAGAACGACCCGAAAAGAACGTTCGAACTGCTCGACTTGCCCGATATGTATGCAGAGCACTACGGGATTCACCTACTGGAACCGACGTGTCAACACTTTACGTCGACCGAGCCTGATTATCTAAAGGAATTTGCCGGACGGTTAAAGAAGGCGAAATCCGGGCTCAACCAGATCAGCCTGGGGCAGTTGTCTCCTGTGCTTCCGAACTCGAGCGCCACACTTCTCTGTATCTCTTCGCCGGAGCCGGAGCTGAGATTGGAGGCGGTAGAACTCACAAGGCAGTGGATCGATCATGCGGCGTTCCTGGGCTGCACGCGAGTGATGGTCAACCAGGGAACTCTGATGCCCGAGATTCGCACCGAGACCGTCGCGACTCTGAAAAAGATGACCGACTACGGTAAATCCAGAAACATTAAGGTCACCATGGAAACCCGTGGCGGGGGAGGCGGTGGCGCCGCGCGAGGAGGGCGCGGGAGGGCAGGCGCCGGCGAGGGTCAGGCTGCGGATGCGCCGGCCCGACCGACGTCCTACAGCGGTGACTGGCGCGTCGTCGTGGAGGTCCTGAAGGGAGCCGGCGCGTGGACCAATGTTGATATCGGCAATTACCCGAGTGAAGAGGACCGCCATGCCTCACTGCGCGTGATGATCCCGATGTCGTCAGGCAGTTGTCACGCCCACTACGCGCCGGAAAGATGGAACTTCCACGACACGATTCAGCTTACGAAGGATCTCGGGTACAAGGGAATCTGGTCGGTCGAGTCCGGCGGCAATAACGGTCCGGACGCTTATGCGCAGGTTCAGACTATCGTCGACGCATTGGTGAAGGAACTCTAGAAAATTCAGCGCAAAGGAGACCCACGATTTATGATTTTTCGATCGATTTTGCCATTGGCTCTGTCCATCGGATCTTTAAATGCGCAGGTGACTTTCGACCGTATTCTTCATGCCGATCGGGAGCCCCAGAATTGGCTCACCTACTCGGGAGACTACTCCGGACATCGCTATAGCACGCTCAACCAGATCAACCGCAACACAGTGAAGAACCTGCAAATGAAGTGGGTTTATCACCCGACTTATCTGCAGAACAGCCAGCAGAAGATGGAGAACACGCCGCTCGTGGTGGACGGCATCATGTACACCGGCACGGTGATCGAGGTTGTTGCTCTCGACGCTGCGACGGGCCATCAGTTCTGGAAGTACTCCCGCCCTATTAATACGAACCCCACGGGCCATGTCATCACCGGTTATCAGATCAACAAAGGCGTGGCGATCGCCGGCAATAAGCTCTTCTGGGGCGCGATCGACTGTCATCTGATCGTCCTTGACATTAAGGATGGGCACCTGATCCAGGACATCACGATGGTCGACTGGCATAAGGGCTATCACTTCACCGGCGTGCCGCTTTTGGTGAAGAACATGATCATCCTGGGCGTCGCCACGAGCGAAGACGGCGCCAACTGCTGGGCCGACGCCTATGACATCAACACCGGCAAGGAAGTATGGCGCTTCTATACGGCGCCCATGTCAGCCAATGATCCCATTGCCAAAACATGGGCGGGTGATTCCTGGATGCACGGTGGGAACCCCATCTGGAATGACGGTTCCTATGATCCGGAGACAAATCTGGTTTACTTTGGTATCGGAAATCCGAACCCGGGCTGGAATGGAGACGTCCGCGGCGGAGACAATCTCTACTCGGAATGCGTTGTCGCACTTGATGCCGATACCGGAAAGCTGAAATGGTATTACCAGTTCACGCCGGGCGACGAGTACGATTGGGACTCCATCCAGATCCCCGTGCTCGTGAACATGGACTGGAAGGGTAAGCCGCGAAAGGTACTGCTTTGGCCGAATCGCAATGGCTTCTACTATGTGCTCGACCGGACCACCGGCGAGTACCTTATGGGCAAAGCTTTCGTAAAGCAGAATTGGGCCGTCGGCATCGACGAATACGGCAAGCCGATCAAGGCGCCGGGAATCTGGCCGAAGCCGATGGGGGGAGGGCCAGTCATGCCGGGCTCGCAAGGCGGCACGAATTTCTACCCGCCATCCTACGATCCCAAAACCGGTCTCATGTACCTGACGGTCTGGGATAATTACGCCGCGTTCTCAGGCAAGGGCGATCCCGGTCCGTGGGTCGAAGGTGTACGGCGTGATGGAAACGGAAGTTACGGCCGCGCGCAAGCGGCTCTCGCGGCAGGCAGAAGCGGCCGTGGCGCCGGGGCCGGAGTTGAAGGCGACGCTCCAGGCGGCGGACGGGGAGGCCGGGCACCCGGACGGGCCAACGCCGCATACAAGACAGAGGCGGAAGGATACTCGGCCATCCGGGCTATCGACCCGAAGACTGGTGAGAAGAAGTGGGATTTCAAACTGGTCGACAATTCCGAGGCTGGAGTGCTTTCCACTGCGGGCGACGTTGTGTTTGGCGGCAGCAGAGAAGGCGATTTTGTGGCGCTCGACGCCAACAATGGATCGTTGCTCTGGTCGACGTTCCTGGGCGGGGCCAGCGCCAGCGGGCCAATGACTTACGCCGTAAATGGGAAGCAGTACGTAGTAGGCAC
>Ga0126381_100009463_pt1 | contig 10942 bp, 13 predicted proteins | sample PanSoiMetPlot_28_FD_96465 | JGI IMG/M metagenome (GOLD analysis project Ga0126381, IMG submission 96465) | Tropical forest soil microbial communities from Panama - MetaG Plot_28 | ecosystem: Environmental > Terrestrial > Soil > Tropical forest > Bulk soil | place: Panama | collected 2016-02-17
GCAAAACGGCATCGTGCGCATCAGCGTCGCTACTCCGCAAGGTATTCACCTCGAACTTGAAGAGGCTCTCGAATCCCGTTTCGAACTCAGTCAGGCTGTGGTGGTCGACTCTGTCTCCGATGGTGAAGAACAGATCGCACGCGATCTCGGCTGCGCAGCCGCTTTCCTGCTTGAGTCCTTCATCAAGTCCGACCAGATCATCGGCATCTCCTCCTGGAGCGGCGCCCTGCTCGAGATGATCAACAATATGCACCCCACCCAGAACGGCCACGGCACGCGCGTCGTGCAGATTCTCGGTGGACTCGGCAACCCAGCTGCGCAGACCCACGCCACGTATCTCGCCCAACGCCTCGCCACCCTCATCGGCGGCTCGCCTGTCCTGCTTCCCGCACCCGGCATCACCACCTCAGCCGAAGCCCGTCGGGTGCTTATGCGTGAGCCTTACGTACGCGACGCGGTAAAACTCTTCGACCAGCTCGATACCGTACTCGTTGGTATTGGCGCCATGGAGCCATCAAGGCCTTTACTTAACAGCGGGAATGTCTTCTCCGCTGCCGAACGCACAACACTCGCGGGCAAAGGCGCTATCGGTGATATCTGCCTTCAGTACTTCAACGCTGCCGGACAGAGCGTCCCCACACCGCTCGCCGATCGGGTCATCGGCATCAAACTGCATCAGATCAAGCGGGTCAAGCATGTCATCGGCATCGCCGGCGGCAAACGCAAGGTCGAGGCCATCCGAGGCGCACTCGCAGGCCGCTGGATCAACGTTCTAGTCACCGATCGTGCTACAGCAAAGGCCGTGCTCGAGCCAAAAGCAGAACGAAGCTGATCCGACCGCCTTGGCTTGGCGGCTTCCCAGCCGACGGCTAGTCATGAGGCCAGACCCAATCCTACAAGGCTCAGCTACGTTAACTGGATGCTGCACATGAGTGGCTATGTTCTATTCGGTGGCATCGTGAGGCTGCCGGCGAGCACGAAGCTTGCGAACAGAAGACGCAGCAATCGCCCACTTTGGGCCGCATCACCGAGTAGCACCGGACGCACTCATGGAAGAATTGGCAGGGGTAGTTCATTTGGATTTCCTTCGCCAGGAAAGGCACGTTTTTCCGCGACTATTCCACCGCCGCAGAAAGCCTTGAAAAGATGTCGAAAGTTATTAGATGTGAACTTTCTGCGTATCATGATGAATATTCAAACTGAGGAACCGGCATTCCGCGTTCAGTACTCAATCCAGTCCGTGAAAAACGCGGCCAAATTGATCCGACAAGACGAGGTTTTGTCGTAGTAGTCCGACCATTGAACGATTCTTCCGTTCTCGACATGAACGATTGTCGCGCCAAGCAAAGAAACGCGAAATCGATAGCCGATCGAGCCATAGGAGACGGTCTGTGTCGCCGCGAGTTTCCATTCAGCAATGGCATGGTCCCCACTCCCAAGCATAGAGACTATTTCCAGAGTGGTATCTGGGAATAGTTCGCGAGATTTTTCAAAGAATTCAATCAAGCGTCCCTTATCTGTAAATTCAAGCGTGAGGGCATGGTCGTTGAACGTGAAGCAGTCATCAAAGTGCTCCACGACTGCGGAAAGCCTTCCGTCGCTCAAAGCGGCCAATGCGGTCTGTAGAATCAGTAGCGGGTTTCTCATCCGGATGGAGTTGTCATTGCTCAACCCGATTCCTTCTTCCATCACGGCTTGTAAGTGCGGCTTATTTGACTCTGAACGGCTATTCATATTCGTCGTTCTCATTCGATCGCTCCTTTTTTGCTTTGTTTGTTCATAGGAAAAGACACGTTGCCCCTCCGCTTATTCCAGCGTCATAGGACCCCTAAATTACGATTGATAAGAATGGCCATGAACCGCGTCTACAGCGGGCGGCTGCTCGCTGAACAAGAATTGTGAAGACCATGGTTCGCAATAAAGCTGAACCCTGTCAGAACCATATCTCCCGACTACAAATAGAGAGGAAACTAGTGTGAGAGCCTGCAGCGATCACCGTTCCTCTTTGAACTCTTCATGGTCTGCCATGTTCTGATGACAGACTAAACAAGACGATCGTGCCGGTCCTAAGACTGAGGATACCAATGCATAGGAGAGGCCATGATTGGTCCACGTAATCACTCGGAAGCCTGAATCCGTACGAAAATGAAACGTTAGTCTACCGAAGGCGACCTCGTCGCCACCCGCTACCGACGCAGATTGGTTAGAGGCCACCAAAAGGCTGATCTTTTCCTTCGGCGCTTCGTAGGTGACTAAGGCGGCTGGGTGTCCTTTGTAACCTACCAAAGTAGCGCCCGTGAGCCGATAAACGGGTTTATCCCCGAGAATAGAGTCGGCAGCCGGAAGCCGAAAATCGAATGGAATCTTGCCGGCAAACCATGCCGTTACTGTTTGTGGAGAATTCGACTGAATTCCAGCCGGAAGATTGCCGCCTAGAAATTTCCGATGCGTAGCTACCGCAGTCTCGACGTAGCTTGTGCCCTGAACGTTACGTTCCACTCTACGGACAAACGCGAGGCATAGCCCGACGGCAAGCGTCGCAGGTACAAGGACTCGCCAAGCGGACAGATGTTTGTTAACGCCCGCTAGCCGTGCGCGCTGAGTTCGAAATAGATGCTGGTAGATCGGATATTGTATGTGACTTGATGAAGAGTGTTGGATCACCGCTGACACACGGTCACGAAGCGCAGCCGGAGCGGAATACAAGGGGCGGCATCGATGCAGGGTTGACGAAAGCGCCTCTTCCGCCTCCAGATGGACCCTGCAACCTTCACAAGACTGTAAGTGCGCACGAAACTCCTCAAATTCCTCTCCCTGGAGCTCATCGTTAAGGTAGCGTAGCGTCTTGAAAACATATTCATCGCAAGGGTTCATTCAGCAGTCCTTTCGTGCTGCGACAGCGGAACAGGGTGATGGGTGAATGAGTGAGAAGGTGAGCACCTGTCACTCCTTTGCTGAGACACGCGAGAACGGAAAATATCCCCCAGTCGCTGCGCAGACCGAAATAGTCGTCTGGATTCCTCTTGGTCATAAACATAAGTGTGTCTTTGCTAACATAAGTGTGTCTTTGCTCATGCAGGGTCGTATGCTGTTGCTCTACTCGCTTCGCCAGCCTCATTCACTTCCCGAGGCGAAGCCATCGATCCGCTCGCAAGCACCTCTCGGAGCTTCGACCGCGCTCTTGCGAGTCGAGACATAACGGTACCTACCGGACAACCAAGAACGGCAGCAATCTCCTGATATGAAAGCTCTTCGTATTCGCGCAAGATGATGATCTCGCGGGATTCAACGGGAAGTTGCTCAATCGCGATGCGGACCTGATTCCTCTCCATCTTTGTTACGTACCCGGCATGAGGATCCTGGGCCGCATCGGCAGGCTCTGTGGCTCCGCTCTTCTCAGGGTCCAGTTCGACCATCTCCGGTGCCGTCCGCCGCTGCCTCAACTGGTTCAGCCAGACATTGCGCAAGATAGTGAATAACCAGCCTTTTGCGCTGGCCTCAGTTCGCAAACTGTTCATTCCCCGAAGAGCCCGCAGACATGCTTCTTGGACCAAATCCTCAGCCTCAGCACGATTTCGTGACAGGACCATGGCGTAGCCGTACAGACCGTCTAGATATTGAATGAAATCTAGTGCTGCCAGGTCATTGTGGGACCTTACTGTCATGAGCCACTCCGATTTGGGTATTCGACAAAAACATCATTCTTAGCATATGGAATCTCAAGGTTCGTGGGCTGCTGTCGTTCGTAATAGGGACTTGCCGTTTCTCCACTCCAAAGGAGATAGGCGTACTTCAGTGCGCGCGGTTTCCCACGCGCGCCAGGTTTTCTCCGCTGGTTCGGCAGCTCCCAAATTTTGTTCTGTTCACGCTTTTTGGGGACATTGAGAGACAGGAGCGAGATCATTTCCCCCGGCAGAAAATTGTCAAGGGCAGCGTCAATATTCCCCTTAACGAAAACGCCGGATGTGGCTTTCGCTTACGTTTTCTTGTAGTCAGCGTGGTTTGCTCCCGAAGACCTTCGCTCTTCCAGATTCTCTACCGCCAATGTCCGTGCTCTTGCTTCCTTGGCCTGCATAGGGTGTTCTCCTCTCCTGTACATGGCTCATTGGATTGTGAGCGGATTCACTTCGATCTGCCTGATCCTCCAACCGCCATGCCTATTCCTTCAAATCTCTCGTTTGTGGCTGGCGACGGACGCTGGTGGGCTAGATGTAGGATTGACGAAAGACGGGAGGGGGCCTGGATGCAAACGAGCGACGACATGCATGCCTCAGAGCTTCGGGACCTGATTGCGCGACTGACTGGAAACGACGGCGTCCACCAAACCGCAATTGCGTCGCTGTACCTGATTCGCTATTCGTTGTCTAAGTCGCCTGATTTCGGTGTCATCTACCCGGGGCTCTGTATGGTCGCACAAGGTCAAAAGGAGTTGCTGTTGGGTAGCGAAGTGTTTTCCAATTGCCCCGGTCAGTACCTTGTTTCCTCTGCCGAGATTCCACTTTCAGCACGCGTTGTCGGAGCGACTCCCGCCAAACCCCATCTCAGCTTGATACTGCACTTCGATCTGCTGAGCCTCAGGTCGCTAATTGAAGAAGCCCAGTTGCCAACTCCTCCCGGGGGCGGCGCATCACAGCGCGGTATTTATGTGTCCCGAACTTGGCCTGCTTTGCTTGACGCCGTTTTGCGCCTGGTGCGATTGCTCCAATCTCCGGCAGAGATCCCAGTGCTCGGTCCTATGATTGAACGCGAGATTTTATTTCGCCTGCTACTGGATGAGAGCAGTGCTGTTCTACATCGCACGGCACAAGCAGACAGTCAACCTCAACGCATTGGCGTCGCAATTGTGTGGCTAAAAAGGCATTTTCGTGAGGCATTTTCCATCGATGACCTCGCCCGACGTGTAGGTATGAGCACTTCCAGTTTTCATCAATGGTTCCGCAACATCACTGGGATGAGTCCGCTACAGTATCAAAAGCAGCTTCGCCTTCAAGAAGCACGAAGTATCCTGCGAAACGAACGAAAAGACGTTGGTACCGTGAGCCGTCACGTCGGTTATGAAAGCTCCTCACAGTTTAGCCGGGAGTACAGCCGGCTGTTTGGCAATCCCCCAATGCGCGAAATCAGCATCAACTTACAGGACAAGCTCTAAGAACCCTGGTCACTGGGCGAGGTCCTCGACATCTGTATGAGAAGTGTCAAAAGTGAGTTAGATCGCGGGCTTTTGCGGAGTTCTTCTTTTATTTAGATCGCGAGGGCTTTGCGGAGTTCTTCTTTTATACCTGCGAGCAGGCCGGGGATTGGCGCGGGGCTCGTGTGCGTGAGATGCAACGAGCCATTGACCGTGACGGCTCCGAGAGTCTGCTCTCCTTCGATGCCGCGGAGTGTAACGGGTGCCCATAGGGTCTCGAGCTTTAGGCGACCGAACGTGCTGTCGAATGGGATTTGTCCTAGGTTGGAGAACATGACCTGTGCGTTGAACGCGTTTTGCTTCAATTGAGACGCCTGTTCAACGGTGAGGTTGGAGGAGACGGCTTGGGATTGGAGATTGACCATCCTCGAAATGTTCTCTCTACTCTTTATTGCAGCGAGGCCTTTTCTGGCGAACCGCGCGAGGTCCCAGAACGTCATCGAGGCGCCTGCCGCAATCGAGATCTCACCACCGCCGAGTGAGACCATGCACTGGTCTTTCAGGCCGAGAATGTCGCGGATCTCGGCCGGCGACATGATGCGGAGCGGATTATTGCGCCAGCTTTCATCAATTGCTCTGCCTGCTATGGTGAGCGCAGCGGAGATAGCGGCGTGGATGGTGACACCCTCCTCGCGAGCGCGCCGCTGGAGTGCAATGGTCTGTTCCGTCGTGAGTTTAATTCCCTCCACATGGGGCATAGGCGGGCGCTGAGCTGTGAAGGATGGCAGGCCGGGCTCCGTGGACGCGCGCTGTTGCGCTCCAAAGAGAGTTTCTCGAGATGGCTCCAGTAGCAGACCTTCGAGGGCATGTCCGCTGAGGGCGAGGAGGATGTCACGCAGAAGAAAGATGCGGGACGATCCGTCGCAGACAGCGTGGTGAGAGGAGAGGATGAAGGTGGAATGCCTCTCTTGATGGAGCAGTACGGAGCGGAAGAGAGGAGCCTGATCGGGAGTAAAAGGTTCGTCTACCTCTTCGGCGATCTCCTTCTGCCACTTGGCTCCGGGTGATGTAATCACGCGAAGCGGAATACGCTGGCTAGCGAAGCGACGAAAGTGAGGAACGCGGTTGAAGGTTGTGTCGATGCAGGCAGAGAGCAGCGGGTGACGCTGCTGTAATGCGTCGAGCGCGTCACGCCACTGCTGGACAGTGGTGTGACCGCTGATTTGGGCCGCAAGTGCACCGTTGGTAGGAAAGTGCTGATCAAAGAGGCAGAAGAGCTCTTCAAAGGCGCCGAGGGGACGGAGTAGATCGCTGGGCGGGAGCTCTACTGGCGTACGTGCAATCGAGGTCGAAGACATGATGCTATCCTTTCTGGCTTTGAGGCAAGATAGGGAGACTCGCCGCCGGGTCACGGAGGTATGCAGCGACGAGGAACGTCTGGCGTAGGTTGGCGACGGTCAAGGACTGTTTCGCTCCTGGTCGGTGTATAGCGCGATGTCAATTTGCGTCGACGTTCTACCCGTACGTTCAAGATCAAAGTGTTTAAAGCCGCGCCCAGGCACAAACCTGCGCAGGTCCATAGATCTGGCTGCGTGCTTCGACAACTGCATCTCTGAGCTGGCTTTCAAGATCGTCCATTCCAATCGTCTCCACTGGCATAATCCTCAGTTTTTTCAGTTGAGGCTGAAGGGTCTGCAACAGTTCAGCGAGTGAACTGTAAAGCGGCGAATCCGCACTCCCCCCGACTAGTTCCTCGCAGAACAGATGGGGATACGGCAGGCCCGCCTCAGAAAAATGCTGTACGAGCCGATCGGCGCCATAGTAGTTGTGGACCGAGGACTTGAGAGCGATTCGAACAAACTTAGTAGTCAGATCCCATAGCGGAACGTACGGAAAGGATCTTGCATCGCTGTCCATGCGAACCTCATGAAAAGCTAATGCTCCCCCGGGCCGCACTAGATCCGCAGCTTTACGCAACAGGGCAACCGGCTCCGACTGGTGTACCAGAATGTATCGGCCGATTACGAGATCGAAACGTTCATCGACGGAAAACTCTTCGATCGAGGCGCGTACAAAACTGATCTGGCGCAGTCCGGCTTCCTCGGCCCGCACTCTGGCCACATCGAGAACTTCCTGACTGCGATCGATACCAACGACGGAGCCGGCTGGGCCTGTCAGTTCGGCGGCGAGCATTGAGACATCGCCGGCACCGCAGCCCAAGTCCAGCACGCGCATGCCTGAATCGATTCCTGCACTACGCAACAGACGCTCGGTAATCGGGCGCAACATGATTCCCTGATTCTTGAGGCGCTGAATCTCAGTCGACGAATGTCCAAGTGCATATACTGTTTCAGACATTTTGTATTCCTCTCGTCTCCAACAAATTTGTTATTTCATCTTCACGAATCGCACAGTCTGAAATGCTCGTTGTGCGGCTGTATCGGTAAGACACCGGAAGCACTTGTCTATTCCCAAATAAGACTGGAATTTTTGTTGCTCGAAGACTTGAGAGGTGATGCTTTGTTTTCAAAGTTGAAGCGAGATGCAGCCGCGAACTGCAGGCGGTGGGGGTTTGGGAGTCTGCTGGTTCTCGCGCAGAAGCGCCAAAGCCTCATCAATGAGGATTCTTAGTAGCCAGCTGCGAAATGCACCCTCGTATTCAAATCGCGGAGAACAGCGAGAAGCTGTGTACCAACAGTTTCCGACGGCTTTTTCCGCCCATTCAGGACTACTTAGGAAACGAGACGCGATTAAGCGTAGCATCGAGTAGCAACGCTGAAATCGAGCATCAAATGCAGCGCTATCTTCTTCAAACCTGTTTGCGATCAAACTCATGTCGATTTTCCCTTCGTTAGACAAGACACGTTGCTGCGCTCTTATTCCATCCCCACAGAAAAGCCTTGAGATCATTTGGAAATTTGATGATGAGACTACTGAGGATGCCGCGGGAACTGATCACACTAGGAGACTTAGCAGCGCAGCCAAAACAATGGTCCAAGTCAACAAAAGCGCGATTACGTGGACCAAAACCGCTCTGCCGTTATTTTGTGAATTCCGTGCGGGATCGAGACATCGAATTTCTGCCCAGACGTGCTCGTCGGGAATTTCATCACCATCCGTCAGTAATGATTTTGGTTTGTCATCATCATGGGGACGCCCGTTAGCAAGAGGCGGCATTCCAAGTGGTTCCTCGCTGTCCCATCTGCCTTCAAAAAGATAGTTGCTGAATTCGGGTCCAATGAACGGTATCATTTGGTGTTTTGCCTTCTCCCTTCGTAAGACAAAGACACCGTGTGCGTGTGGTTATTCCAGGGCCATGGAATGCTCTTCAATCGACGGCGGATAAAGTCAGGCACACCGAACACAAAGTTTTCGCGAGCTTTGTGTGTTCCTCAGCACGTGTCAGGAGGCAATAGATGAAAGCTAGAGCGACGGTCGTTGGAGCAATAGTTCGTGTTGCGCTTTGAAGTCCTCATGGTCTGCCATGTTCTGATGACACACTAGACAAGATGATCTTGCCGGCCCTGATACTGACGAGACCAACGCATACGAGAGACCATGATTACTCCACGTAATCACTCTGAAGCCTGCTTCCGTGCGAAAGTGAAACATCAACCTGCCAAAGGCAACCTCGTCGCCACCCGATACCAACGCAGACCGGCTTGAAGCCACCAGGAGCGTGATTTTTTCCTTCGGTGCTTCGTACGCGACTAAAGCGGCTGGTTGTCCTTTGTAACTCACCACAGTAGCTCCGGTGAGTTGATAAACGGGTTTGTCCCCCAGAATAGAGTCAGCAGCCGGAAGTTTGAAATTGAATGAAACTTTGCCAGCAAACCAGGTCGTAACTGCTTGTGGAGAATTCGACTGCAATCCAGGCGGAAGGTTACCGCTTAGAAATTTGCGATGCGTCGCTACCGCAGTCTCGACGTAGTATGCTGCCTGGAGGTTACGCTCGATCCTGGGAACAAGAGCGAGGCATAGCCCCACGGCAACGGCCGCAGGCACAAGAACTCGCCAGGTTGACAGGCGCTCGTAAGTGCCTGATAGTCGTGCGCTCAATGCTCGAAACGCGCGCTGATGAACCGGATCTTCTATGTTACTTGATGAAGATTGTCCGATAACCGCCGCTGAGACGCGCTCGCGAAACGCGGCCGGAGCCGAATACAAGGGGCGGAATCGATGCAGCGTTTCCGAAAGCGCTTTCTCCGCCTCGAGATGAGCTCGGCAGCCGGCACAAGACTGCACGTGCACGCGAAACTCCTCGAGTTCCATTCCCTTGAGGTCATCGTCAAGGTAGCGTAGCGTCTTGACAACGTACTCATCGCAAGGGTTCATTGAGCAGTCCTTTCTTGCTGCGGCGCGGAACAAGGAGAATGGTCGGACTGTGCACCTACCTCTCTTCTGATGAGACACCTGACTGCGGAAAATATTCCCGCGGTGACGGCCACGCCGAATAGGCGATTCCTTAATCTCTCCTGGTTATAGATGTATTTGTATTTTTTCCTCATACCGTCTCGCATGCTGCTGCTCCACTCGTCTCACCGGCTTCTTTCGTTTCCTTCGGCAGGATATTAGTCCGGTCGTAAGCACTTCTCGCAGTTTAGAGCGCGCTCTCGCCAACCGCGACATCACCGTACCGGCCGGACAATCAAGAACGGCGGCAATTTCCTGATACGAAAGCTCTTCATATTCGCGCAAGATGATGATCTCGCGAAATTCAACCGGAAGTTTCTGGATCGCGATGCGCACTTGATCGCGCTCCATCCTAGTTACATATTCGGCATGGGGATCCTGCGCCGCGTCGGCGGGCTCAATGGCTACGCCTTCATCAGACGCGAGTTCGACCATCGCCGGCGCCCGCCGTCGTTGCCGCAGCTGGTTAAGCCAAATGTTGCGCAAGATAGTGAATAGCCAGCTTTTTGCGCTGGCCTCGGCCCGCAAACAGTTCATCCCTCGCAGAGCACGGAGGCACGTTTCCTGAACTAGATCCTCAGCCTCGGCACGATTTCGCGACAACACCACGGCATAGCCATACAGGCCGTCCAGATACTGATTGAGGTCAAACCCTTCTTTTGCCAGGTCATTGTGGGACCTTGCTGTCATGAACCACTCCGATGTCCATATTTGACGAAGTCATAGTCTCTGCTTGGGAAAGGAATCTCCATGCATGTGGGCCCGCGTGCCAGCGATGCGCTCGTAACTTTTCGAATAGTCGGCAATCCACTCGGAAAACGAACATGACTCCTCAATGAGTGCATTGCCCTGTACTGTTGGGTTTTGAAGTCGCAGTCAACAGGAGAATTCGATCCAATATCCAGCTTAAGACAGAACCTAATAGAGCTTTTGACTGGCAATCTCACCAAATAGTGGTCACTTGACATTGCCCGGTTGCGCCACAGTGGCGAAAGCGATATGTCCTTTATGCTGACATGTCTTGAATTCTTCCCTACTAAGTGGCGGGGCGGGATTTCCCTCGGGAACAGAGACGCAACGCTGGAACTCTTCGAAGCCCGGTGCCGAGAAGACAAATACAAGACTGATATTCTCATCCCCTGTGTTCTTCAAGCCGATCCATGTGTCCGAGGGAATGAAGACAACAGATCCCGCATGAACATCGCGTTCTTCACTTCCGAGCCACACATGAGCCGAACCGGTCTGGATCAGGACGATTTCGTCCTGTCCGAGGTGTTTGTGCCGTGCAATCTGCCCGCCGGGAGGAATGATCTCCCTGACAGCTGTCACCTGGATCCTCCATCCGGTCGCCGGAGACTTTCTCGTCGATGCCGCGCCGTGGTGTTACCCGATTTGCCGTGC
>Ga0126381_100009464_pt1 | contig 10940 bp, 10 predicted proteins | sample PanSoiMetPlot_28_FD_96465 | JGI IMG/M metagenome (GOLD analysis project Ga0126381, IMG submission 96465) | Tropical forest soil microbial communities from Panama - MetaG Plot_28 | ecosystem: Environmental > Terrestrial > Soil > Tropical forest > Bulk soil | place: Panama | collected 2016-02-17
AGTCGGCGCGCTAACCGCAAGGAGGCAGCCGCCTACGCTATGAGCGGTAACTGGGATGAAGTCGTAACAAGGTAGCCGTAGGGGAACCTGCGGCTGGATCACCTCCTTTCTAAGGAGAAATGCTTCGCATCCGTTACATCGTGAATTGTTACATCGTTACATCGGAAGAAATTCCGATTTCCGATTCTCGAATTACGATTCTCGGTGCGGTAGCACAGGTCGACGGCTAAACCCGCGGGTGAATCAATTGATCATCTGCGGATATGCCGTGAAGACTTTGGGATCGAAAGAAACCAAAGCCGAAGGAGATCAGGGTAACGCACAATTCAGTCTTTGCTGCACATCGACTGCAATGCCGGATGACGAATCGTAAGAATCGACATCCGGCATTTTGTTTGTACACAAAAATCGAATCAGGCGAGCGCACGCGGATCGCGTGCTGGTTTGAAAGCCTGGCTGTCGCTTCGCGTCCGTTGCAGCGGCGGCTTGCCGAAACAAATTTCAAATCCACAACGACGGATCGGTTTTTGTTGCCTGCGCCCTTATCTGTTCAATCCACGAAACGTGTCCGGCGGCAAGTTGCCACCGACCATCGCGCTTGATCAGCCAACATCACATTTATTTCTCAACAGGCGAAACGTGGCTGGCGGCAACCTGCCACCGGCCATCCTGCTTAATACAAGTATCTGTGAACTGCACTACGCGATCGAAAGGTTTGCCGTCCGACTTTCCTTTCACATGCGTTTTTCCGAGAACAACCGCTGTGTCATTGCCATAAAGCCGCGCTAACATGTCGTAGTTTTCGAACACTTCGTAATGCACCTTACCGCTCCGTAGCTCGTTGATTTCATCCGCGCGGGTGTTCACTTCACCATTCGAGAGCGTGAGCGTGAAGTCAGCCGTCAAAACCCGTTCCAGTCCCGCCACATCGGCATCTACAAATGGCTTGCAGGCGTCGCGTTCGAATTTGAGAACCTCTTGTTGAGCCGGCGTCTGCGCCAGGGACAATCGGCAGATCAAGACAACCAAAAAGGCAATAAGCGTCGCAGTTTTCATATTGTGTCCGCATCCCTGCCTATCGGCTCAGTTCGCAGATCCAGTTTGTTTCCCAGGTTTTTCCACCGTCGGCCGAGAACGATTGTTCCATGCGTGCGGATTTCGGCGAGATATTCAACCACAGGTAGCGCACGAAAATCGCCCGTCCTTTGTATTGTTCCTGATCGTAGAACTCGCCTCGGTTCCCATTAAATTCGCCGACTACTGGCGGCATGGGTAGAAGTCCTTTGTCCAAATCGAGCAGATAAATACTCCACTGGTGCGTCTCCGGATTGTAGAGCCTGAGCGTCTGCGCTTTGATGTGTAAATGCTTCTCAGGACTGTCGACTTCGAATTCCTCAAAGTTCGCATTGCTGTCGAGAAGTTTCTTATGATTCGAGATGCCGTTGTACTCGATCCAGTTGTTGGAGCCGACCAGGCGATCAGGAAGGCGCCGCACGTGCGCTTTCCAATTGCCGATGAGAAAATCAAAATCATGCGACCCGTCACGCGCGGACGATGGAGTAGGCTCTCCTGACGCGGAGAACACGGTTAATTGCAGGGCGGTCAACAAATAAAGCGAACAACGTTTCATAAGTATTAAGCGCTTTTGGCTGCGTCGTTAGAGATTTGGTCGCTCGCAACGACTTGATTCTGCATAGTTTCAGTTCGGTTTTTGTCTTTTAACATTCAAATTCGCATCGAAGAACTTCAATGCAGCGTTCCCAATGTGCTCGTGCAGTTTTGCCCGATCCACACCGGGGGCATCGATACAAGCATCAGGATAATTGTCCCTTCCCACCTGATCGCACTCGTTGTCGAATATTTCGTGCCCAACCGGACCGGGCAGCACGTCGAGCTTGGCATTCGGGATATATTTCGCAGCGAACTCGGCATTTTCTTTCGGCGGCGTTGCCGTGTCAGCGGCACCCACGACGATATACGCGGGAATCGACATTTGCCGAAGCCCGGCCTGGTCCATCCCAAATCCCTGGATGTCCCCCGGAGCCATCGCAAATGCGGCTTTCACTCGATCGTCGCGCACGTTAGACGCAGGCTTCGCGTCAAGTTGCATTTGCTCGCGTAGATATGCCGGCACCATCTGGTTATTCTTCCATCCGCGTTGGTACGCCAGAAACAGATTGGGATTAACGGTGGCCCCACCAAGCCATAGCGCAGTAAATCCACCTTGCGAATGTCCCGCTAGGCCGATCTGATTTGGGTCAATGTGTGGTCCCCAAACCTTGTCCCCGAGTAAATGAGTGATGTCCAAACTGACATCGCGCGGCCGCTGCCAGAGCTTGTTGCGCACATACAGTGCGCTCGAGTCAAACGTATTGGCCCGATAATGGTAAACCATGGCAACGAGATAGCCGTGCGATGCCAGATATTCACCAAACCAGGCGTAGCCAGAGCCATTGCCTCCGGCTCCATGGGAAAACACCACAAGTGGATGCTTCAACCCGTCGGGCACTACCGGTGCGTCTTTGTATAAATTCAGATTTTTGGACAGAAATACCTTGAAAGGGGTGCCGGTTAAGCCAGGAGCAGCTGGATAGATCAGCATGTAGTTCAAGGGTCTGTCTCCGTCTGTGGGGTCGACATATTCAACCTGTGTTATCCCGACAGAATACGTATTGGCAGGCAGCACCGCTGTGTCCCCGGCATGCACAGACCGCGTCATAAGGGCGCAAAGCATCATCATAACACATGCAGCGACGCTAAGAGGCATTAATCCATCCGGTTTCAAACGAACGCGTCGCATACCCGGATCTTTGCGAGTGGTTAACTGATTAGAGTCATGCGCCGCTTCCACGTCCTTGAGTCAACTTGGTGATGATTCAGTGCGATTTTTCAATTTGTGCAAGGCTAAACGAATTTGAGAGAATTGACGTAGAGCTGCTGCAACCAGTAACACACCCGTTAGGCAGATGGCGCAGACGTGATGATGATGAGCTGGATGCTGGACTCGAAGTTCCTTCTAATGAGTGAACGTCGCTACGGGTTTTCTCCCCTCCTCCGCGTCGTGCAGATCGAGCCACGTTTGAATGTCGTCGCGATCGCCGAATCCGGCATCCTTCTTCGACTCAGCGAGCTCTTCGCTCGCATCATCCCGCCAGCCGCGTTTCCGAAGAAAGGCATTCCAGACCGAAATTTCTTCGTCGCTGGGCCGCCGGCCACGGGCGAAGCACCATTCCAGGATTTCTTCATCTGATCCGCCTTTTAGCGTTCGATCCAAAAGCTCTTCGTAATTCACGCCGAGAAATCTCGTGCAACGCGCGTCGAAGTGAGTTGGATCTTCGACACCAGTAAAATAATCCGGCGGCAGTTTCCCGGCGGCCTTTAACCGGATCTTGTCTAGCATCCGGGCAAAATAAATAAGTCCTTTTGTTTCAATGTAATCGGTACAAGGAGTTTTGGTCTGCATTTGAACGAAAGCTTCTGACCGCGTGGTAAGGTGTCAACAGTCCACTTCAAGAGAAATGGCCAGACCACTTTGAAAAGAAGATTGATGGTTGATTGCTGAGGGTTGATTGATTCGGGCAATGATCATCGCCCTACTAGTGCCCATGCTCGCCTGTCGCGCCGCCTGCTCGCGAATCACTTTCGGAGTAGCCTCGCGCGGAGGCGGATGCTCATGCGTTCGCTCATGATCGCAAAACGTCGAACGCGGAACGCAGTACACGCAACGCCAAATCCTCATGGGAAGCGGCGTCGCCATTCGATAGTGGCTTTCGAAATGGTCCGGCTGGATCGCGCAGCGGCCGAACCACTCCATCAACAACTGTATCGGCAAATCCGCGATGAACTTGCCTCGGGAAGTTTTAACGATAACTCGTCGAGACTCCCCTCCTCTCGCGCGCTGGCCGCCGATTTTGGAGTGTCTCGCTTCACGGTGAACCTCGCGCTCACAAGACTTCATGCGGAAGGATATCTTCAATCTAAAATTGGATCGGGCACCTTCATCTCGGAGGCGTTGCCCGAAACCTTCCTAAGTGCGCGACCGACAATCGCAACAGCACCCAAAGAACGTCCTTCACGGCTTTCTAATCGTGTAAAAGATATTCCCGATCACAGGGTCGGTAAGCAATTCGATTTCGGAATCGCCGGACCGCCCGGCGTCTCCTTTGTTCCAGCTGTCGCCGCGCTGGATGAGTTTCCGATCGACATTTGGGAACGACTCAGAGCAGAAGTTCTCGCACAAAAAGGCGCGCATCTGCTCCAGTATGCGTCAAGCCGCGGCGATCCTGAGTTGCGCAAGGCGTTGGCAACGTATTTGTGCGACTACAGAGGCGCACGCTGCGATCCAAACCAAATCATCGTCACCGCCGGAACGCAGCAGGCAATAATGATCAGCGCGATGGCACTGGTAAATCGCGGCGAGGTTGCGTGGATTGAGGACCCGGGATTTTACCAAGCCCGGCGAGCGTTCGGCTTTGCCGGGGCGAATGTCATGCCAAGACCGGTTGACGAAGAAGGAATCACGATCGCGCGGCCGTCGAAACAACGCTCGCCAAAAATAATATATGTAACTCCTTCCCATCAATTCCCGCTCGGCATGACGATGAGTCTTTCGCGGAGGACGGCTTTGATCGATTTTGCGCGCGCGTGCGACGCCTACGTTTTTGAGGACGATCACAACTCGGAATTTCGTTACACCGGTCCTCCACTCCCTTGTCTGCAAGGCTTGGATAATGTGGGTCGTGTCATCTACGCAGGCACGATGAGCAAGATATTGTACCCATCGTTGCGGCTGGGCTACATCATCGCGCCACATCAGCTGGTCGAACCGATGATTAAGATTCGGGCGGTGATGGATCAACATTCGCCAGCCATTGATCAGGCGACACTTGCCCGATTCCTAACGGAGGGCTTTTTCCTCACTCATATTAAACGAATGCGGAAATTATATTCGGATCGAAGGGACTTTTTTATCGAACAATTCAACAAGTTGTTAGGCAATTACTTCATCCTCGAAATCCCTGAAGCCGGATTACATTTCGTGGCTTGGGTACGACAAAGTGAGCACATGCCGCTGATCACCCGCGTCTGCAGTGACATCGGTATCAGGCCATCGCCGTTGTCATCGTGCTTCATGAAGGTAGAGCCGAAGCCCGCCCTCACATTTGGGTTCGCTGCCTGGTCGCGCGCGCAGATCCGTGAAGGTCTTGGCAAATTCGCCGCCGCGCTTAATTCAAAATTGAATTAAAGAAACGCGTGTTTAGCCTTTCCCACCGTATTTTTTCAGCAAAGCCTGAAAACGCGTATCGTTTCGCAGCGGATCCCAAACGGGATCTGTTTTCAGACCCCCTACCGTGATCCAACTCGGACGGCTCAACAGTTCCTCCAGAATTTTGACTGCGTCAGCGTTATTGCCGAGGATCGCGTGAACCTGCGCTGCGGCGCCCGTAATTTCAGGCCCGCCAAAAGCATCCTTGTTTTCAGGAAGCAATTCCCTTGCACGTTGAGCTTCAAACAGCGCAGCCTCTTTTTCGCCGAGCCGCGCAAGCACTTTGGCTGACTGTGCGTGGACTCTTGCGTCGTCGGGGCTTTGTTTGAGTTGCGCGCTAGCGACATCTTTTGCTTTTAGAAAGGCCGTTTGCGCGCCGAAAGAGTCATTCAGCGCTTGTCGCGCAAATCCGATGACATAATATTTCCCACCAAAGTCCGGCGGCACGTTGTGCGGAGGATTGTCCGGAAGGCTGTCTGCGACCTGCAACAGCTCCCCGTAATTGCGTAGCAGCACGAGGATGTTCGCGCGCGCGATAGCAATCTCGATTTTCTGTTCACTGCTGTTTACTGGCAGGGAGTCGATCGTTGTGAGAGCTTTTTCCGCCACGCTAAGATCCCCCGTTTCAGCGATGGCCAGGCGGGCCTTGACCTCCCAGAGTCCGAGACCTTTCGGGTCCACTTCAAGAGCGCGATCCATGATTTTATTGGCTGCGGCAAAGTTCCGGAGCAGCTGGTAATTGAAGGCGAGGTTTTGCAGTGCCCAGGTGTCGTTAGGATTCAGATCGACTGCTTTCTTCAGATTAGCAGTAGATTCCGTCCATTTTCCCTGCCGGCGCTGGATCGCGCCCATGGCGCGATCAACCTCGGTTTCGTTAGGCAAACCACGCCCTGCGATCTCGAATTCTCTCAACGCAGCGTCGTAGTTGTTGTCGCCGTAATAATGGGAGAACCCCAATGCCAGATGCGCCTCCGGCAGATCCGCCTCTAATTGCAGAGCACGCTGAGCAAGGGTGCGCGCTTTTTCGCGGCGCTCTAGTGTGGCTTCAAAGGTGTGCACGATCCAGCTTTGCAACTGCGAATAGCGCGCAACGGCAACTGCATACTTTGGGTCGAGCTGAATTGCACGTTCGTAGAGTTGTTCCGATTCCTTAAGTTTACCGAAATCCTCGTAGGCGCTCTGAAGATTGCGCGCGTGCACAAAAGCAAGATACGCCTCGCTGTTCTCGGTTGGTGTGCGTTCGATCCGCGCTTTTTCGGCTGATGATAACTTGGCTTGCAGCTCGGCTACGATCTTCTTGGCCAGGTCGGTCTGAATAGCGAAGACATCCGTTAGGTCCCGATCGTAATTTTCCGCCCAGATGGCTTGTCCGCTCTCGGCGTTGATTAGTTCCACGTTCACGCGCACTCGATTGCCGGCGCGACGAACGTTTCCTTCGAGAATCGTGGAAACGCCCAGCGCGTTACCAATTTCTTGGATTCTATTCGTCTTCCCTCGATAACGCATTACCGAAGCGCGGGCGATCACCTTCAGATCACCTATCTTTGATAAATTTGTCAGGATATCCCCTTGAATGCCGTCGGCAAAATAGGCGTTCTCTGTTTCTTCGCTGAGATTGTCGAAGGGTAACACCGCGATCGAGTGCGCCCCAGACGCGGGGGGCGGACTTGTTTGAATTGACTCCGGCCAGGCAAATTTGTCTCGTAGTGAAAATAAAATAGCCGTTGCCAACACAACTGCGCCAAGACTGGCAGCCGCGATCTGCCAACGCTGCCAGGAAAGGCCTCGGGAGGAACGTTCGGAGCGAAGCGCTCCCGCGTCGAGATATCGTTCGATATCTTTGGACAGTTCAGCGGCGGAGGAATATCGCTGTGCCGGATCCCTTCGTATTGCCTTTGCGACGATTTGATGGAGCTGACCCGGTAACTGGCACTTCGTCTGCGGATCAGGAATGATATGATGACTGGGTAGCAACTCAGTTAGATGCTTCGATAGATCGTTCTCTAAAGAATTTCTATTCGAGCTGCCAGGAGGCGGTTTGTTAGTCAGTAATTCGTAAAGGAGCGCACCGAGAGAGTACACGTCGCTTGCGGTCGTGGCTGCTCGCCCTGCGCTCTGTTCGGGTGCTGCGTAAATAGGCGTAAACCTGCGCTCGGTCGCGACTGTGACTTCCTCATTATCAGGATGAACGCTAAGTAACTTTGCAATTCCAAAGTCGAGTAACTTGAGTTCACAATCCTCGTTAGCTAGCACGTTACCAGGCTTAATGTCTCGATGGATAATTTGCTGTCGGTGGGCGAATTCGACTGCAGAACAAGCCTTGAGAAAAAGCTGGAGCCGACATCGCAAAGCCATGTCTTTGCGCTGGACGAACTTCGTGATCGGCGTTCCTTCGAAAAACTCCATTACGAAGTACGGTAAGCCGTCCCTCGTAGTACCGGCGTCTAGAAGGCGTGTAATGTTTGGATGCTCTAGATTGGCCAGAATCTGGCGCTCGATTCGGAAACGGCGCAGGACTTCATCAGTATCGGTGCCTCGCTTGAGAACTTTGATCGCCACGCGCTTCTCAAATTGTCCGTCGGCCCGCTCGGCCAGGTAAACAGCTCCCATGCCGCCGCGGCCAAGTTCGCTGATGACTGCGTATGCACCTATTCGCTCGCCAATTCGATCGCATTCGTCTCGCCTGAGTCGCGCCGCCGCGAACTCAGCAAACTCTTCGAAAACGGTGGTATCGTGGGCCAGAAGCTTTTCTGCTTCGCGAAGGAGTGTCGTATCGTCCGCGCACGATTCTCTAAGCACTGCAGTTCGCTTTTCGACTGAAGGCTGCTCCAAGGCGTCAGCGAGGATCTCTTTGAGCCGCTGCCAGCGCGCCGGATCCGACTTAATTTGCGTTGTTATCGACACGATTGTTCTGTTCTCACACTTCCAGTAATCGGCTGCGCAGCCACAATTTCGCCGTTGCCCAGTCCCGCTTCACGGTGGCGCGAGATATTTTTAGCGTGGACGAAATCTCATCGACAGAGAGGCCCGCAAAGAATCGCAACTCGACAATCTGAGCTTGTCGCGTGTCCGCGCCTTCAAGTTCCTCCAGCGCTTCATCCACGGCAGCGATGTTAAGGTCGCGCTCCTCGCAAAAGTCAATTGCTTCGTCCAGGGGCAATCGTATCACGGACGGTCCGCCTCTTTTGTCGCGAGTCCGAGCGACTCCGTAGCTAATCAAGATGCGCCGCATTGCCCGTGCCGCGAACGCGATAACGTGCGTTTCGCTGCGCCAATAGTGATCGGGGCGTTTGAGCACGCGCAAAAAAGCTTCGTGTAACAAGGCTGTCGGCTGCAGAGTGTGACCCGCACGTTCGCTTCTGAGATATTCTGCGGCTAAGCGGCGCAGCTTTTCGTACGTTGTGGCCGATAACTCAACGGCATCCGAGCTAGGGCGAAAACTTTCACGAGGAACTGGGGCGTCTTCGAGCTCCGTGTACTCGCCTACCATATTTGAGAAATTTTAATCTGATTGCGATAAGCCGTCCAGTTTGCTAATCGATGAGCCCTTTTTGTCGGATTTGTGGCTTATCCTTGCGTGGGCAAAAAGAATGTCAGCCATCGTCACGCGCCTGTTTTGACGACGAAGCGTTCGCGAGTCCTTCAAGTCGACAAGCGACTTAGGGGGTACGCACTGAATCGTCGGCATGCAGCACGCGTCCGACCAATTCACAAGTGGCGAGTCGAATCGAAGGATTCCAATCAGCTCCGGCAGATTTCGTCTGTCGAGGTACGAATCCAAAATGAAATGGTCCGTACCAAACTTGCGAAGTGGCTCTGGTGGTGACTCACAGGCAGTCCATAAGGTGCCCTCATGAAAAATCAACAAAGGAGAAAAAAATGACAACACAATTCACAACCAAAAGAGCTAGCCAAACTCTTTTCGTTATTCTAATCGCTGTTTGCATCGGTGGAACACTGGCTTCTGTGCATGCGCAAAAGCCGGAAGCAATAAAGTCAGGGTCGCAATACCAGGTGTCGACCCTTCCCGACTTTGGTGGCACCAGTAGCGGAGGAAACAGCATCAATGACCAGAGCTGGGCGGCGGGTTATTCCAGAATGCCGAATAGAGACCGGCACGCTACGCTGTGGCGGAGCAGTTTGCTCACCGACCTCAGCACGCTTGGCGGACCAAACAGCAGTGTCACATGGAACGTAAAGAATACCCAAGGCATCATCGTGGGTATTTCTCAGACCGCCGATCCTGAGCCTCTCGGGGAGGCTTGGAGTAGCGCGGCGTTCTACAGTTCGCCTCACAACGTTGGCTATATCAACCTCGGGTTCGTTTGGCAAAACAACCAGATGAGAGGACTTCCTGTATTTCCGGGCGGGAATAACGGCTTTGCAACCGGAGCCAATAACTTGGGTCAGGTAGTCGGGTGGGCCGAGAATGGTATTCATGACAATGCGTGCGTCTCGCCCCAGGTCCTCCAGTTTCGTCCAGCCATGTGGACTCTGGGACCACCAGACCAGATCCAAGACCTGCCATTAATCGCAGGCGACAGTTCGGGAGCTGCAACAGCGATCAATGATAATGGTCAAATCGTGGGCATTTCCGGTATCTGCGACCAGGCCGTTGGAAGACGCACCGCCAAACATGCTGTGCTTTGGCAAAATGGCACGGTCACGGATATTTATCCAAATCCAGCGGCCCCATGGTGGAATACGCCGACGGCCATTAATCAACGAGGCGATGTCGTTGGCTTTGCCGGCGACCCGGCATTTTTTGAAGGCGACGTCCTACACGCTTTCATGTGGACCAGGGAGGATGGCATCCGACAACTTAAACCTTTGCCAAACCGCACACCACCACACGTAGACAGTGAGGCGTACGGTATCAATGAAGCCCGGCAGGTAGTTGGTGTCTCGTGTGACGCGGACCAGGTTGATTGCCGTGCAGTTATTTGGGATCACGGCAACACGCCAAAAGACCTAAACGATCTCAAAGGCAGCTTTCCTTTGAAGCTCACTAATGCGAAAGGCATAAATAACAAAGGAGAAATTACAGGTAGAGCTAGCGACGATACAGGCGTGTTAACGGCATATTTGGCGGTACCTCTTTCGCCTTAACAAGAGAAGAAATAGAGCCCTGAACGCGGATCAGAGGCGTTCATGCCGGATGTTGATGTAAAACTCGACATCCGGCACTTTTTTGCAGCCGAATTAGTTAGAACCAGCGCTGTTTCTCAACTTCTCAAGCTGCTTTTGTTCGCTTACTGTCTGGTTCCATCAATCATCCATTTATGAGGTCACTAGTTCGCGTTCTTCTTCTCGCTGCTCTCTCTTGTTCCGTGCTTCTCGCTCACGCCGCGGAATCCCCTCCGACGAGATTGAAATACGGTGCCTGGGGATTTGATCTGCCCGGAATGGATACGGCAACGAAACCGGGTGACGATTTTTTTCGTCACGCCAACGGAACCTGGCTCGACAAAACGCAGATTCCTCCGGACAAACCGGCGTACTCACTGCGGCTCGCTATGACGGACCTGACCGAACAGCGGCTGCACGAAATGATGGAATCGTTCGGCGCAAGACCGAATGAAAATCCATCCACTCTCGAAGAGAAAGTCGGCGCTTTTTACCGCTCGTTCATGGACGAAGCGCGGGCTGAGCAACTTGGCGCGAAACCGATCGA
>Ga0126381_100009465_pt1 | contig 10939 bp, 9 predicted proteins | sample PanSoiMetPlot_28_FD_96465 | JGI IMG/M metagenome (GOLD analysis project Ga0126381, IMG submission 96465) | Tropical forest soil microbial communities from Panama - MetaG Plot_28 | ecosystem: Environmental > Terrestrial > Soil > Tropical forest > Bulk soil | place: Panama | collected 2016-02-17
CGCAGTTCACCGCTCGCGATCTTCGGCAGGAAGGCGCGCTTCTGCTCGGGCGATCCGTGCCGCAGGAGCGTGCCCATCGTGTACATCTGCGCGTGGCACGCGCCGGCGTTGCCGCCGCTCCGGTTGATCTCCTCGAGGATGATCGATGCGTCGGTCACGCCGAGTCCGGAGCCGCCGTACTCCTCGGGAATGAGCGCGGCAAGATAGCCGGCGTCGGTCAGCGCGCGGGCGAACGCGTCAGGATACGCGCGCTGTCGGTCGAGATCGCGCCAGTAGCTGTCGGGAAATGCCTTGCAGAGATCTCGAACGGCGCGACGGAGATCCTGGTGCAGTTCCGCGGTCGGCACGCGGTGATAATACGACGACCCACGCAGAACCCGCAGAACGGGCAGAGCCGGTATGATCTCGGCGTGTTCCGCGAGTTCCGCGCGAGACGTCCTTGACAGTAGCCGACGCCATCGTTCGTCACTTGCGCGACGCCAGCGTGCGCGCGATCTTCGGCGTGCCCGGCGGCGGGAGCAATCTCGACATCATCGCGGCCGCGGCGCGGATCGGTTTGCCGTTCGTCCTCACGGCAACGGAGACGGCCGGCGCGATCGCGGCGATCGCTCAGGCGGAGGTCACCGGCTGTGCCGGTGCCTGCCTGACCGGCCTCGGACCGGGCGCCGCGTCGGTCGTAAACGGCGTGGCCTGCGCGCTGCTGGACCGTGCACCGCTTATCGTGATCACCGACGCGCATCCCGCGTCGGCGGACGGCGCCACGCATCAGCGAATCGATCAGCATGCGCTGTTTGCGCCGATCACGAAGTGGAGCGCGACGCTGACACCTGACCGCGTCGACACGATCATGATCGAGGCGATCCAGCGCGCGATGACGTCCCCTCGCGGGCCCGTGCATCTCGAGTGTCCTGCCGACGTTGCCGGCGTCAGTCATCAGGCGTCAGGCGTCAGTCCGACGTCGGCCGGCGTCGGTCGACCGACGACTGAAGACTGGCGATCGACGACTGCACGTAAGCCGCTTGCGATCGCCGGCCTCGGAGCTCGCCGGCACGCCGAGGCGGTTCGCGCGTTCGTTGCTGCGTATCGCGTACCGGCAATGGTCACCTACAAAGCGAAAGGCGTCGTCTCCGATCGCGATCCCTGGTTTGCAGGCGTATACACCAACGGCGCGCTGGAGCGGGAGATCGCCGACGAATCGGATCTCGTGATCGCCGTCGGTCTCGATCGCGTCGAACTGCTCCCGCGGCCGTGGACACCGCGTCAGCCGCTCGTCGACATTGCCGAGGATGTCGCGCCGGCGCTCGAGCGGCTTGGGCCGCAGTTGCAGTCGACGTGGGATGGCAGTGCGCTCTCGCGAACCGTGACGCGACAACGTGAGCGGCTGGGCACCAGTCGAGCGGCAATGACGGCGGCCGACGTCGTGCGCATCGCGAGCACGAAGCTGCCGAACCCGCGAGTGACCGTCGACGCGGGCGCGCACATGTTTCCTGCAACGCTTCTGTGGCCGATCGACGAGCCCGGCGGCATGTTGATCTCGAACGGCCTCTCGACGATGGGCTTCGCGCTGCCGGCGGCGACTGGCGCGGCGTTGCTCGATCGCGGACGAACGGTCGTCGCCCTGACCGGCGACGGCGGTCTGCTGATGTGCTGTGGAGAGCTCGCGACGCTCGCCCGTGAACGGCTGAACGTCGTCGTGATCGTGTTCAACGATCGATCGCTCAGCCTTATCGACGTGAAGCAGCGACAGCGCGGCCACGCCCGAACCGGCGTCGCACTCGGCAACGTGTCGTGGCAGGAGTTGGCGCACGCGTACGGCCTCGAATCGTATGTGGCGGAAACCGCCGACCAGTTCGAGCGCGCGATCTCGGTGGCAGCGGCCTGTCGCGGGCCATGCCTGATTGATGCCCGCGTCGATCCGATGCCGTACGAAGAGATGATCCGTCACGTTCGCGGCTAACCGATAATGAGCGCCATGAAACGACTGCTTTTCGTCGCGGTCGGCGTTGCCGTGCTCACGACTTCGGCCGTCGGTCAGCGTGGCGGACATCTCCTCGTGTTGAACAAGGAGGACGCCCAACTCGCCATCGTCGAGCCAGATTCAGGCTCGGTGCTTGCTCGCGTTCCTACCGGCGATCAGCCGCACGAACTGGTCGTATCGGCCGACGGGAAGTACGCTTTCGCGAGCAACTACGGCGGCGGGGCGGCCCCAGGTCATACCATCTCGATGATCGACCTCGCCCATAAGGAAGTCCGTCGGATCGACGTGGCGCCGCTGTCGCGGCCGCACGGTCTCGACTTCGCGGGCGGCAGACTCTACTTCACGGCCGAGGGCAGCAAAGCGATCGCTCGTTACGATCCCGCCGCCAACAAGATCGACTGGCAGTTCGAAACCGGTCAACAAACAACGCACATGGTGATCGTTGCGCGGGATCTGAAGTCGATCTTCACCTCGAATATCGGATCGGACAGCGTGTCGAAGATCAAGCAGGGCGCCGATGGCCGGTGGACACAGACGACGATCGCCGTCGGGAAGGGACCAGAAGGGATCGACTTCTCGCCGAACGGACGAGAAGTCTGGAGCGCAGGCTCGCGCGACGGGAGCGTCGTCGTCATCGATGCCGCGTCAGGATCGGTGGCGGCGAGGATCGATGCCGGCACGAAGCGCTCGAACCGCATCAAGCTGACGCCTGACGCGAAATTCGCGCTCATCTCCGATATCGACACGGGCGAACTCGTAGTCGTCGACGTTCCATCACGGAAGGTCGCGCGACGAATTGCGGTCGGCAAACAACCCGAAGGCGTGCTGATCACGCCGGACGGTTCGCGCGCGTTCGTCGCAGCCAATGGTGACAACAAGATCGCCGTCGTGGATTTGAAGACGTGGCAGGTGACGAGAACGCTTTCGCCCGGAACCGGGCCGGACGGGATGGCATGGGCTAACTAAAGACGATGCCTGATGCATTGCGGCTGGTGACGGGGCGATTTCCGGTGGTGCCGAGTCGATTTCCGGTGATGCCGGGCTGATTTCCGGTGGTGCCGGTCCGATTTCCGGTGGTGCCGGGCTGATTTCCGGTGGTGCCGGGCTGATTTCCCGTGATGCCGGGCTGATTTCCGGTGGTGCCGGTCCGATTTCCGGTGATGCCGGGTCGATTTCCGGTGGTGCCGGGTCGATTTCAGGTGGTGCCGGGTCCATTTCACGCGGTGCCAGGTCCATAGCAGTCGGCACCGCGTCCATTGCAGTCCGTACCGGCGTCGTGTCGGCCGGTGAAACGCCCATTGCTCAGGTGGCAAACATGACTGATCGCAAGGCAAAGCAGAGACGGCAGAGGGCGCAGGGCAGAGGGCAGACCTGGGTTCTCGCCGCGCTGTTGGCGTCGGCGTGTGCGGCGCAGCCACGGCAACACGACATCGTCGTCCGGCACGGGACGGTATACGACGGCACGGGCGCGCCGGGCGTCGTCGAGGACGTGGCCATCGATGGCGACCGGATCGCGGCCGTGGGGGCGATCGGTGACGCACGCGGCAAGCAGGACATCGATGCGACGGGCCTCGCCGTGTCTCCCGGTTTCATCGACATGTTGAACCATTCCGAGACAGCGTTCATGGCCGACGGCCGCGCACAGAGCGGCATTCGGCAGGGCGTCACGCTCGCGGTGTTCGGCGAGAGCTCGATGGGACCGTTGAGCGACCAGATGCGCGCCGACATGCAGCGGCGTCAGGGCGACATCAAGTACGACATTACCTGGTCGACGCTGGGTCAAGGGCTCGATGCCCTCGTGAAACACGGCGTCTCGACCAATGTGGCCTCGTTCGTCAGCGCGTCGACGATTCGCGCGAAAGAGGTCGGTCTCGACAACCGGCCGCCGACGCCGGAGGAGCTCGAACGGATGCGTGACGATGTGCGCGTCGCCATGCGCGAAGGCGCTATGGGAATGACCACCGCGCTCATCTACACGCCTGCCGTGTTCTCGAAGACCGACGAGCTCGTGGCGCTCGCGAAGGTTGCGTCCGAGTCCGGCGGCATGTACATCGCGCACATCCGCAGCGAAGGCGATCGGCTGCTCGAAGCGATCGACGAGACGATCGACATCGCCAAGCAGGCGAACATCCGCGCGGAGATCTATCACTTGAAGGCTGCGGGTCAGGACAACCTCGACAAGATGACGCAAGCGATCGCGAAAATAGACGAGGCTCGAAAGGCGGGCACCGCGATCACCGCCGATATGTACACGTACACCGCCGGCTCGACCGGTCTCGACGCCTCGATGCCGCCGTGGGTGCAGGAAGGCGGCTACGACGCGTGGGCCGCGCGGTTGCGCGACCCCAAGATCCGCGATCGCGTACGCCGCGAGATGACGACCCCGGGCGGCACCTGGGAGAACCTGTTGTTGGCGGCCGGCGGCGATGGCACGCTGCTCGTCGGCTTCAAGAACGAAGCCCTGCGCGGCTACACAGGAAAGACGCTCACCGAAGTCGCCAAGCTGCGCGGCAAGTCGATTCAGGACACGGCGATGGATCTCGTCGCCGAGGACGGCAGCCGCGTGCAGGTCGTGTACTTCCTCATGTCGGAGGACAACATCAAGCGGCAGATTCAGCAGCCGTGGGTGAGCTTCGGATCCGATGCCTCGTTCATGTCCGCGGAAGGCGTGTTCCTGAAAACGAGTACGCACCCGCGTGCGTACGGCAACTTCGCGCGCCTGCTTGGCAAATACGTGCGAGACGAACATGTGATCCCGCTCGCCGAGGCGATTCGCCGGCTGACATCATTGCCGGCGGACAACCTGCGCATCGCCGAGCGCGGGCGCCTGAAGACGGGTCAATTCGCGGACGTCGTCGTCTTCGATCCGAACACGATCGCCGATCGCGCAACATACGAGAAGCCACATCAGTACTCGGTCGGTGTCAGACACGTGTGGGTGAATGGCACTCAGGTTCTGAAAGACGGGGAACACACCGGCGCCACCCCTGGCCGCGTCGTCCGGGGTCCCGGCTACCCGAAAGGGTGATGCGTCGTTCGTCCTGAGGCGCGACCATGGATCCGTGATCCCTCAAGCGAAATCAGACGACGAACTGCTCGACGCGTACTCCCGCGCGGTGACCGGCGCGGTCGACGCCGTCGGTCCCGCGGTCGTGAAAGTCGACGTCGAGCGCGGCGGCGGGTCTGGCGTGCTCTTCACGCCCGACGGTCTCATCCTCACCAACGCGCACGTCGTGTCGGGCCACGACCATCCACGCATCACGTTGACCGACGGCCGCTCGACGAGCGGCGACGTGATCGGCCGCGATCCGCATACGGATCTTGCGATTGTCCGCATCAGCGTGGACGGCCCTCTGCCGTGGGCGACGCTGGGCGACTCTCGCGCTATCAAAGTCGGCCAGGTCGCGATCGCCATCGGCAACCCGTTCGGCTTTCATCACTCGGTGACATCGGGCGTGATCAGCGCGCTCGGCCGATCGCTGCGCGCGCAGTCGGGCCGGCTGATGGACGACATCATCCAGACCGACGCGTCGCTCAATCCCGGCAACTCCGGCGGTCCGCTCGTGACGACGCGCGGCGAGGTCATCGGCATCAACACAGCAACGATTCTGCCCGCGCAGGGTTTGTGTTTCGCGATCGCGAGCAACACGGCGCGATTCGTCGCGGTGAAACTGATCCGGGACGGACGGATTCGCCGCAGCTTCATCGGCGTCGCCGGCCAAAACGTGCCGATTCCGCGCGCCATCGCGCGCGAGAATCAGCTCGCGGTGTCGTCTGGTGTGTTCGTCGTATCGGTTGAAGCGAACAGCCCGGCAGCCGCAGCCGGACTCCGCGACGGCGACGTGATCTTCGCGCTCGCCGGATCGGCGATCACCGGCGTCGACGACCTGCATCGTCAGTTGACCGAAGATCGTATCGGCGTTCAAATGACGGTGTCGATTCTGCGCGCGGGGACGCGCCGCGATGTGCCGCTCGTGCCGTCAGAGCGTAATTAGGCCGCGACGAACGGCGAGGCGAACGGCGGCGGTGCGGTTCGCCGCGCCGAGCTTGCCTGAGATCGCTGCGACGTGGAACTTCACCGTCTGATCGCTGATGCCGAGGCGCGCCGCGATCGCTTTGTTGGGTAGCCCTTCGGCGAGGAGTTCCAGCACCTGAATTTCTCGAGGCGTCAGATCTTCGATGGCTCGTGGTTCGACAAGCTCACCACGAGCGGAAACGACGGGCTCACCACGAGCAGAAAACAGCGCTCGTCCTGAGCTCGTCGAAGGGCGAGCGATGAGGATACCGTCCGATGGGACTTCGGCGTCCCGCGCGTCCCTAAGCGTCGGGAATTCGCCGACGATCTCGGCGGATCCGTTCAACTGCTCCCGCAGGCGTCCGCGTTCCGCCGAGGACCCCACCAGCACGATTCGCATCAGTTATTAGGACGTTCTCCGACCGTCACTGGTAACTCCGTCGAGGCGCCGCCGCGCAGCACGCGGATCTTCACCTGCCGGCCGACGCGGTCGCCGACGAGCCGGTCGAGCAGGTCTTCGGGCGACTCGATCGCTTCGCCGTCGAGGTCGGTCAGGATGTCGCCGACCAGAATACCCGCGGCCGCCGCCGGGCTGTTGCCGGTGACGCCGACGACGAGCAGCGCGCTCGTGCGATCGCCGGCCCTCTGGTGCTCTGGCAGTTGCACCGGCTGGCCCGCGATGCCGAGATAGCCGCGCTTCAGGCCGCCGTGCTCGAGCACTGTCGCGGCGGTCGCCCACGCAATCGACGCCGGGATGACCACAGTCGTCCCGCGAATCTCCGTCGAGGTCGCAATGCCGAGGAGTCCGCCGCGCGCGTCGAGCAGGGCGCCGCCGGAAAAGCCGTCGTGCATCGGCGCCGTCGTGCGGATCACCTGATCGATCGCGCGTCGTCGGCTGGTACGAAGTGGTCCGCCGATCACCGCGACGATGCCGGCGCTGGCGGAAACGACGTTGCTGAACGAGCGGCCGACGGCGAGGGCGAGGTTGCCCACGCGCGGCGCGGTCGTCGCGGGTGTGATCGGTGGGGCCGAGAGACCCGGCACGCGTAGCACTGCGAGGCTCGTCGTGGGATCCCAGCCGGCGAGTTCGGCATCGAACGTCCCGCCGTCGTCGCGGCGGACATGCAGGCCGTCCTCGCGTCCGAGTGTACGAACCATGGTCAGCACGGCCTCGTCACGATAGACGAGCCCGCTCGCGGGACGCCGACGTCCCTGCACCTGGACCACGGATGGTGCGGCGGCGGCGACGGCGTCGGCAAAGGCATCGGAGAGTGAAGTTAGGTAATCGGATGTCATGCACCGATCGTCGCAAAAGGGAGCGAGACACACATCACCCAAATTGGTCGTTGGTCGGTGGTCATAGGTATGATGGCGCGCATGCGCGCCCTCATCATCGCCGCGATTGCCTCCGCTGCCGTGCTGCAGGCCCAGACGCCGCAGCCGGCCGACACCATTCTGGTCAACGGCCACGTGATCACGGTCGATCCGGGGTTCTCGATTGCGCAAGCCATCGCCATTCGCGACGGCAGGTTCGTCGCGGTCGGATCGACCGCCGACGTGCGCAGGCTCGCGGGCTCGAACACGCGCACGATCGATCTGCACGGCCAAACGGTGATCCCTGGGCTCGCTGACGGTCATCTGCACGACGCGGGCGGTGGACGGGGTGTCGATCTGTCGCGCGCGCGGTCGATCGACGACGTGCAGCGCGCGATTGCGGAACGAGTCAGGCAGAGCAAGCCCGGCGACATCATCGTCAGCAACAGCGACTGGCACGAGGCGCAGCTGAAAGAACACCGGCTGGTCTACCGGAAGGATCTGGATGTGGCCGCGCCGAGCAATCCCGTCGTCGTCGTTCGCGGCGGGCATGAGTACATCCTGAACTCCGCTGCGCTCGCAAAGTGGCACATCACGAAAGAGACGCCGCAGGAGCCTGGTGGACGCATTTCGCGCGATGCGAACGGCGAGTTGAACGGCGAACTGATCGACCGTGCTAAGGCGCTGGTCGCGCTCCCGCCGGCGCCGAAGCTGACCATCGCGGAGTTGCAGGCGCAGCACGCGAAGCTGAACGCCGCGGGGCTGACGAGCATCCGCTATCCCGGCGCTTCAGTGGAGCAGTATCGCCTGCTGCAGGGGATGGAGAAACGCGGCCTGCTGACGATCCGTGCGAGTCAGTTGCTGCGATTCAACTCTGCCGACACGGCTGAAAAGATGCGGCAGGCGATCGCGTCGAGCGGCTTGACCTCCAATGAAGGCAACGAATGGGTGCGCGTCGGCGGAATGAAACTCGCCGTCGACGGCGGCTTCGAGGGCGGCTGGATGCGCGAACCGTACGCCGAGCCCTGGGGCGAGCACGGCACCTTCCGCGGCGTGAACACGATGAAGCAATCGGCGTACACCGACGTCGTCAAGGAACTGAATCGCGAAGGGTGGCGTGTGGCGACCCACGCAGTCGGCGATGCGGCGATTGACGAGGTGATTGCGGCGTACGAGGCGGCCAACGCTGAGACGTCGATCCGCGGCAAGCGCTGGACGCTCGAGCACGGGTTCATCCCGCAGGCGGATCAGTTTCCGCGCCTCAAAGCCCTCGATCTGGTCATCTCCGCGCAGGACCATCTGTATCTCGCGGGGCCAAGTCTGGTGAACTACTGGGGCGCCGCGCGCGCGAATCGCACGACACCGGTACGCGACTACCTCGATCGCGGCTTCCTCGTCGCCGGCGGTACCGATTCGGCGGTCGTCCCGTATCCGCCGCTATGGGTCATCTACCACTTCGTGACACGAGACACCATCAGCGGCGGCGTCATGGGTGCGGATCAGAAGATCTCGCGCAAGGAAGCGCTGCAGATCGAGACGATCAACAACGCCTATCTCACGTTCGAGGAAAAGATCAAAGGTTCGATCGAATCGGGCAAGCTCGCCGATCTCGTCGTCCTTCCCGAGGACATCCTCACCTGTCCCGAGAAGCACATCGAGCAGATGGCGGTCTCGATGACGATGGTGGGCGGAAAGATCGTCTACGACGCTTCGCGTAAAAGCTTACGCGGCGAGTAACGCTCGCCGCGTCGCTTGCTCAATCGCTGCAATAACTTAGCTGCTGGTCTTGCCCTTGCTGGAGAGCGCGACCGTGATTCCACACCACTATCGATCTGTTTTCACCGTACTTCTTCTCGTGTTGTTCTGCGGCGTGGCGACGACGGCATTCGCGCAGTCGGGTTCTGACGACGACGACGCGAAACTACGGCCGCTCGAGCCGGATTTCAAGCTCATTAACATCCCCACGACCATGCCGCTGCCACTCCACGGAGGCAACTTCGAGCTGACGCACCGGTTCGCGGGCAACTGGCGGGGACGCGACTTCAGCGATCTCGCGGCGGACCTCTTCGGCATCGACGAGGGTGCGACGATGAACTTCGGCTATCGCTTCGGTCTGTTCAAGCACACCGAAGTCGCCGCGAGCCGCACGAACTTCGATCGCACGATTCAGCTGCAAGGGAAGTACGACGCGTTCCATCAGGACCAGGGAAAGCTGGTCGGCTTTTCGGCGGTCGTATCGGTTGAGGGCACGAACAACTTCTCGCAGCAGTTCGCACCGGTTCTCGGCGCGTCGATCTCACGCACGTTTGGCAACGTGGTCGCGGCGTACGTCGATCCGTTCTGGGTGCACAACTCCGCCGCGGCGACCGGTGTCACGCGCGACACCGGCTTCATCGGAGTCGGCGCGCGTGTGCGCATCCTGACCGGAACGTTCGTCGTTGCCGAGGTGTCGCCGCGCGTCGGCGGCTACGCGCCAGGCGACGCGCTCTACGCGTTCGGCATCGAGAAGCGCGTTGGCGGCCATGTCTTCCAGCTCAATTGGGGCAATAGCACCGCTGGTTCCACGTACGCGCAGATCGGGCGCGGCGGTAATCCAGACGGGCTCTTCCTCGGCTTCAACCTCGAACGGAAGTTTTACTGAGGAGGCAGATCAGATGAAACGTGCGTCCGCGTTGCTCGCTGCGTTAGCCTTCGTCGCCGCCGGGTGTTCGTCTTCGACGTCGCCCTCACCCGCTCCAAATCCGACGTTCACGGCGACGCTGTTGCCGGCGAACGAAGTGCCCCCGATCACCAACGCTGAAGCGTCAGGCAGCGGCAACGTGCAAATCACGATGGTCGTGACGAAGGATGCGGCGGGCAACGTGGCCACAGCGAGCATCACGTTCAACGTGAGCTTGACCGGATTCCCCCCGGGAACGACCGTCATCCTTGGACACATCCACAAAGGGGCGCCCGGTTGCGCCTGCCCTGTCGCGATCAGCGCGAACGTCACGAGCACCCCGCTGCCCAATGGATCGGGGACGCTGTCGCTGAGCAACTCGTCGCCGGATGTAGCGGTCGTGCAAGACATCCTGAACAACCCAGGCAACTACTATTTCAACGTGCACTCCACGCTGAACCCGGGCGGGTTCGCGCGTGGTCAACTCTCGCGCGTGCAATAACGCGAGTCCTCACGCGTCACCACGCGCAGCCGGCCGCGTCCTCATCCCCACGCGGCCGGCCTCTTCGGCTTCAAGTTAGTACGGCTGCAACGCACCCTGATACGGCGTCACCATTCCCGGCTGCACGGTCACGTCGAACGCCAGCGGCTGGAAGCCGTTCTGATCGATTTCGATGTGGTGCGTTCCGGGCGTGAGCGTCAGAGGCTGACGCGTTCCGTCGAAATCCGAGACGACGCCGGCATACGTGCCGTCGACGTAGACCGCGGCATCGTTCGGCGTGATCTGGAGCGCGACGCCGCCGTATGCCGTGTCGTTCGGTCCGACGCTCACTTCACCGTATGGCGCGCCGTAGCCGTAGACCGGAACTGAGTACGGATACGCATAGTACGGAACCGGGTAGCCGAGATAGACGCCGAACCCGATGCTGTAGTGCGGACGGAAATAGTACGGATGGAACGGCGCGTAGCCATA
>Ga0126381_100009466_pt1 | contig 10939 bp, 8 predicted proteins | sample PanSoiMetPlot_28_FD_96465 | JGI IMG/M metagenome (GOLD analysis project Ga0126381, IMG submission 96465) | Tropical forest soil microbial communities from Panama - MetaG Plot_28 | ecosystem: Environmental > Terrestrial > Soil > Tropical forest > Bulk soil | place: Panama | collected 2016-02-17
CTGCGATAGCAACAATCCCGGTGAGCACGAGCACGAAACGAGGCACCGACTCACGCATTGTGTTTCCTCCGCGAGCGGCAGAACTCCCCGGACCTTCAGGCGAAAGACGCGCAAATCGCAGGACCCGAGGGGCTTATGGCTGGAGCCTCTTCAGGAGAAACCCAAGTCTCGATGATTGTCTCTCGTAACGCTCCGTTTTGACAACCTATAAAAAATTGGCGCCGCGGCTTGTTATGCGAATGTTTAAAGCACACCTAATGGGCTCCGCCAGATTGAGAATCTATCAGCCCTGAAATCAACGACTTCCAGCGAAACCGGTGATTCTTGCTGGTTGAGCTTGTTATGGAAACATCGCTGGCGATTCGCGTCTCAGTCACGCCTCAGACACAGAGGTTTCGAGACCTATTAGACTCGCACCGGGGATGCGTTAGGCACCGTTATCTCGTCGACTACTCCTACGCGCCTACGTATACTCGAAAAGCAACACTGATGACCGATGCCGCAGAGAGATTTACGCTGGTACTGCCGACGCTCAATGAAGCAGGGAATGTCACCACTGCGCTGGAGCGCGCGGTCGCGGTTCTTTCTAAAGAAAAATTAGCCTGGAATATCCTCGTCGTTGACGATGAGAGCACGGATGGAACTCCCGATGTTGTCCTCCGTTACGCCGAGTCCGAAAACCGGGTCCGGCTCATCGTCCGGCACGCACATCGTGGACTAGCTGGCGCCATCAGTTTCGGCTGGGCACACACCGACGCTGAGCTTGTCGGTGTGATGGATGCCGATCTGCAGCACCCTCCAGAGTTGTTGCCAGCATTGCTAAATGAGGTAAGAGACGGAGCCGATATTGCTATTGCCAGTCGATATCTCAAACCCGGCAGTATGGACGAATGGAACCGGATACGGCGGCTGATATCACGCCTAGGAGTTCTTGCGAGTAAGCCGGTTCAGCCCGTAACTCTCAACGTTCACGATCCTTTGTCTGGTTTCTTTGTCCTGCGGCGGAGATCGATAGCTGGTATCAAGTTCCAAGAAACTGGATTCAAGCTTCTACTCGAAATTCTCGCAAGAGGACGGATAACCTCAGTGGCTGAAGTTCCGTTCAAGTTTTCTACCCGTAAGTGCGGCCGCAGCAAGGCTAATGCGATGACTGCGATTCACTATTTTTTCTTGCTATGCAAACTAGCGGCGAATCGGGTTCGCCTGCCGAAACAGGCTCGCATCTCAGTTGGGTAACACTTTTCGCAGGCTATTACATGAAATCAGCCGCACTTGGATTGAGTTGGTGCTAGCTCAGAGGGATTCCTAGCAGCACCTTCACGGCAACCGGCTGATTGTTCACCTCGGCCGGGCGGAAGACCCACTTTGCCAGTGCGTGCGCAATTGGATCGCTCACCCTTGGATCAGGGGTTTGCTTGACGACGACGTGGCTGACTTTTCCTTCTTTGTCGATGATGGCTGAGATTACGATCTGACGCTGCGCATATTTCTTTTCGAGTTCCGCAGGTACCTCGGGCCATTCGCGCATTACGGGCGATGGCGCGAGGACTTGCCCGACTCCAGAATCAGCTTCATCTTTCGTGAGGGCATACTGCATGGTCCATGTCGGATCTGCCTCTTCCGGACTCCGCTTCATGGGGACGTAAACGGTGAAGACGCGCTCGTCGTCAAACACACCAAAATCTTCAAGTCCGCCGCCGCTGCTGGCGGTCGAGACGACGGTCATCGCATAGGCTGTTTGCGGTTCAATCGTAAACGCGGGCGAATTCGGTTTTGCCTTCGCGTCCTCCCCGCCCTGAATCGTGATTCCCGGGAAAGACCCGCTGCCGGATCCGCTGCCGCCCCCCGAACCGGTGCCGGCACCTCTCCCGTTTCCGTTGGCGCCAGCACCCTTGCCCGCGGTGCCGCGTCCGCTGCCGTTTCCAGCTCCCCCTGCACCCGCTCCGGACGTATTTCCGCTACCGCCGCCGGTTCCGATCGATCCTTCGCCCGAGGATTCTTTCGAATTACCCTTGCCACCGCCGAGCGAGGAGCTGTGCCCAGCACCTGTGCCAGCATTCGACGCAACCTCAGTTGCGGCATTCGGTGCACGCGAATTCTCGCTGCCCGTGGCCGGAGACGTGGACGGTGTGCCGTTGGGTTTGCCTGGGGCGATGGAATTCGGATTCAGAGTGCCGCCCGGAGCGATTGCAAAGCGCCCGCGCGCCTCGCCATTCGGAAGTTTCGCATCCGGCGCAGGGGGCATCACGCTCAGAGAAAGCAGTGGCTCTTTCGCCTTGCCGTGCATTTCCATACGCGCGACTTGCGCAGCGGACGGCGGCGCGGCTGCTTTCTCTGCTCTCTCGGCGCGCTTTTCCGCGGTCACCTTAATCGGCTTCGGAGACGGCTTCTCTACTTCGCGCTTTTCGTCTTCCTGCTTCGGCTGGATCTTCGGAGCTTGGGGCAGAGGCTGCTCGGCTGCGGGAAGCTTCGGCATTTCTGTCTTTGCCATTAGCTTCGGCGCGTCTTTGACCGGAACCTCAAATTTTGCATTGCGGTGCGTAACCGAATCCTGCTTCACTTGGATTGGCTTCGGAGACTCCTGGAGATGCGGCACGGCTGGCTTGGGCGCGATCAAGTCGCTGGGCAATCGCGTCTCTGCCATTTGCACGATGTTGGGTAAGGGAACGAGTTTCTTGATGGGTTCGGGATGAACCAGGAGCGGACGTTGAATCGTTTGAAACGGGTTGGTCGGATGCGGCGGATCCGACAAAATCGCCTGCGCTCCAGGATAGGCAAACCCCTTGCTTGCGTGTGCGGGCGCAGCCGATGCCTCTTGCGGGGCGCTCTTTCCGCCGCCCGGACTCTTCTCCCCCTCAGAGCCGCCACCAATTTCCGGCAGATAGACCAGGGGCTGATCCGCGTTTGGGCGCACAATCAGCTTCTGCGGACGCAGCATCGGCAACCCATAGGTGAAGAGCATGAAAAGGGCGAAGAGCGCCAGCTCGTGCCCGATGCTCGAGTACAGCAGGCCGCGGGTTGGGAGGTAACCAAATTTGAAGGTCGCAAATGACGGCACCCCGCCGCGCTCAGCCAGGGAGAATGTCTCGACAGAAGCCGTTAACGGTGACGCCTTGACGACTAGGGGATTCTTCTCCAAAACCCTTTGCCGCAGCTGCTCGATCTCGGGAGGTAGTGTCGAGCCAGAATCACTGGCGGTCCGAGCGGAGTTCGATTCCGGCTCGCGCGGAGCGGCATCCCGCTTTTCATGGTCTAGCAATCCGAGAGAAAGAAACGACATGAGTCACTGCACCCGAAAATCAAAAATCAAGCGGGACGTGTTCGGCCAAATATCCCGCGTCCGCGAGAGACGAAATGGTGAGGAAAGTCATTGCACCAAAGCTGCCTTTAAGGTTGTGTACGCAGCACTGGGGTTCAGGTCCATTGTGAGTCCCGAGTTACCCGACAGCGACAACTCATCAACGATAATGTCTCCGAGGACATAGGTGCTTGAACTGGGTGTGCCGCCGAGAGAAAACTGGTCGGTGTAAGCATTTACCGTGTCACAGCCCACTCCAGTGTCCGTGCCCGTCGTAATGCATTGATGAAAATACATGGTCCCGGCGAGCAACATGCTGCCTCCGCCTCCCCAATTAGGCTGGTTCTTCTTGGCCAATGTTTGACCGCGATTTTGGAAGAACAGTTCTCCCCGTTGCTCCCCGAACGAATCGCCCGCACCAAGTGGATCGCCAAATCCCCCGCCCCCGTTTGTCCCAGGATTTATGTTGCAGTTCGCTCCACAGAGCGCCTTAACAGTGGGCGCTTGGCACGGAGCCAACAACACGCTTCCGCTGAGGGTCGCGGGGAGGTTGTTGGGAATCACCGAAGTTTTGGTGCACTGTACCCCATATTGCAGCGGTGTGCCAGCGGGGCCAGCCTGTGTGTTGAATGACCCCGTAACACCGTTGTATGCAGTGGTGGGGCAGGCATGCCCGCTCTTACCCGAGTTGGCCGATACGCTCACTGAACTGTTGTCGGCAAAATAGAAGATGACCCCGCCGCTCCCGTCTCCAGTAGCGAAACTGGGGAGCAGACACGAGTTGGCGTCGGCATTCAGGCCATTCTTCACATAGTAGATTCCTGGGTCGAAAATGGCGGTCCGATTTTTTACTGTGATGCCATTAGGTCCGGTGTAATCCCCGGGTCCGTACTCGTCGCAACCCGTGGGGTCGAAGCATCCAACTGAGGGGTTTGCCGAGGATGTTGACGTTACCGTCCCATTGAACCCCATATCGGCAGGTGCACTGATCGACGCCAGCGGGTCTGCAATCGGCGCGGACGGACTATTAAACTGCGGGGCGGTTTGAGTCGCAGTACAAAGGTTGTTAACGCTCGTGCATTTCGAAACAGTGTTCCAGAATCCAGACGGGGTGGGGTCACTTCCCCACACCCCCATGCTTGAGCCGCAGTAGGTACCGTTCCCCGCACACAGATTAATCGATGGGCCCCCGCTGGTGCTGACGGCAGTGCTGCTCGAGGAGTTGACCTGAATGCTCTTGGAGGGCCCTCCGGCAATCAGTATGTCACCCGTGCCCTTGACATTACCGCCTCCATTCATGGACAGCGAGCCCGAAATCGTCGGATTCAATACCAGGATGGGTATGGGGGAGGTTGCCTCAAGGACGGCACAAATCGAAGACGCTCCCGTGCTCTGCTTAGACATTCCTTTGAGCATCCCGGCAAACCAAGTCGGAATGTTCTCGGTGATTTGGACCCGGACTAGCGCCGCTGGGGCTACGCTCGAGGGAGGCAAATTCAGGCCGCCCAGACCCACGCTGGCAGCGGAGGGAAAATCCATGAATACGTTATCCCCTATTGCTCCTGAACCGACATTCGTTTGGCTAATTGAGCTGCTGTAGCCATTCAGCGAGGCATAAGAGCAAGGCGAGGGTAGCGGACTCGCGGAGTTGCAATCATAGGTGTTTTTCGAACTCGGCGTGAAATTGGCATTGCTGGGCATGGTGCCATTCGTGGCGCCGACCAGCATGTCCATCGCCGCCGCCGTGCAGGCTGCGTCGGCGGCAGTTTGCGCCGACTGGCGATTGAACCACATATTGCTAAGGTCGATGGCAAAGGCCATCGCGCCAATCAGAAAGATTCCTAGACCCAGCAGGACGAATAGCATCACCTGACCGGACTGCTTCGTTCGTCGGATCCCCCGGATTCTCCGCGCGAATGTTTTCACTTTCATGGTGCACCTGTCGTCGGCACAAACAAATTTGATCGGCTAGTTCGCAATCACTCCATCCGCAGCCGCATTCAATGTGAGCTGCGGCCCTAGGCCAAACAATGGACTATAAGTCTGAGTCACAGTCACACGTACGAGACATCCCGGCTGGCTGCAAGCTCCACCCAGAATCGTATTGTTGGTATTGGCGGAGTTGGAGTCATAACAGACATTCACGCTGCCCACCGTTGCTGCTTTGCACCCGTTGTTCGTATTCGAGATGCTCTGCAATGAGACACCAGCGAAATTTTGAACGTCGGTCACTACGTTGCTGCCAGCCGTATCGGTGCACGTTACTGCCGGGTTCAGCGTCACACTCCCCGGCCCGCTGCAGGCGCTGGTGCCGATGCCCGTGCCATGAACGATGGCGTAGCGGATCCCCTCCTTCGCCGCATCCGCCAGCGTGTTGTAGGCGTATAGGAGCAGGATCGTCTGGATCATCATTACAAAAAGCAGAAAAATCACCGTAACCACAAGCATGAACTCGACCATACTCTGACCGCGTTCGTATCGGGTCAGCTTCGCAAGTCGGGGCCTTCTGTCGAATATCGTGTTCATGGCCCCATCGACCTCATGCGCGCGGAGCGTGTAAATGTGCAAGTGCCTCCGTTGCAGAAGGGCGAAGCGTTCAGAGGCAGGTTGAAGATCGTCCCGGGGATCAACGTGTTGAAGGTGTATTGAATATCAATTTCATTCAAAACAAAATTGGGAGCTTCTGGATCCGCTTTCAGCGCCGGACTGACGACGCCGTTGCCGTTACTGAGACTGCAGCCGTTGCTTGTGTCGCAGGTGTCGCAGTTGGCCACCTGGGAAGATCCGGTTCCGTTGACACCCGAACCGTTGTTCACATTCATCTGCGTACAAACCTGAATTGATGTAACCACGTTGCCGCCATTGGTTCCGGTCGGGTTCCAGACCGCGCCGGTCATATCCTGAAGAGCCGCATAGGAAACAGTGCCGGAGGTGGTGGCCAGTTTGCTCCCGCTGATCGTCCCAGAAGGCGGCTCTTGCAGTGCATACGGTGAATAACTTCCCTCAATCGAATACAGTCCCGCAGAGCGGGATGCGCCCGTCAGATTCACGACGATCAAGAAAAAGTAACCGAGGTTTACAACATTGCAGACGAGGAGAAGCAACAAGGGCAAAATCAGGGCGGCTTCAACCAGACTCTGGCCCCGGCTGTTCCCTACACCAGATTTGCGAATCTCCAGATTCACGACGTTTATTGTTTCCTCAAGCAATCCTGGCGGCGGCTCGCATTCCGCCTGTCGGCGGGATTGCGGAATCTTCGGTATCGATTGAGTCCTCTCTCAATTCATCGGCTGATTCACCCCGCCCGTCGATCATATTCAGCTGATTCAGTAGCCGATGCAGATAGCAGCGGCTGATTCCCAACTCCTTGGCGGCTTTTAGTTTGTTTCCGCTATGCATAGCCAAGGCTGACCTGACCAGCTCACGCTTAAAACCCTTCACGGCTTGGTGGAACGATCCCTTGGGCAATTCGTCCGAAATGCTGAGGCCCTGCAACTCAGGCGGAAGGTCGTCGACTCCTAGACGATCATGTCCGTTGGCCAGCACCAGGCTGCGTTCGATCACGTTCTGTAACTCGCGCACGTTTCCAGGCCACGAGTAACGCGACAGCGCACTCAAAAATCCTGGGGTCATGCTGCGATGCTTCTTATTGTGAATCCGCGCAAATGTGCACAGGAAGTATTCTGCCAGCAAGGGGATATCGCCAGTTCGATCGCGTAGCAGAGGCATCTGAATCTTAACTACCGAGATCCGGAAGTAAAGGTCCTCGCGAAAAGTACCATCCTTCACCATCTGCTCAAGATTTCGGTTGGTGGCACAGATCACGCGCACATCGATCGAATGCCGGACGTTCGATCCTAGGCGCTCAACCGTCCGCTCTTGCAGGACGCGCAACAGCTTGGCCTGGAGCGGTAAAGCCAGATCGCCAATCTCGTCGATAAAGATCGTCCCGCCATTCGCCTCCTCGAAGCGCCCGCGCCGGCTTTGACTGGCGCCCGTGAAGGCTCCGCGCTCGTGGCCAAAAAGCTCGTCGTCGATGAGTGAATCCGGAAACGAGCATACCGAGAACGCGACAAAGGGCTTATTCGCGCGAGGGCTCATGTGGTGAACGGCTTTCGCGACCACCTCCTTACCAGTCCCGCTCTCTCCCGTGATCAGAACCGTGGTGAACACGCTCGCCACTTTGTGGATCATGTCGTGAACGCGTACCATGGGCTTGCTGTTTCCTAGCAAGCCTTCGACACGCGAACTTGTTAATATTTTCTGTGCCGCTGCCAGCTCGCGCGCAATCTCGGCGCGCCGACAAGCGCGGTTAATCGCAAAGCGTAGCTCTTGAATATCCAGCGGCTGCTCGAGGAAATCGACGGCACCATGTTGAAACAGTTCGAGCGTGGCTTTTGACTTGCGCGCCCAACCGAAAGTGATAATCGGTGTCGATTCGGAAACGTCTAACGCGTTACGAAGTAGCTCATCGTACGAAGGGGCATCCGCGCCCGCATCGACATTGAGAAGAATCACATCGTGCTGATCGCCACTCAACTGAATGAGCGCGGCACCGGGGCTCAGGACCTGGTGAATGGTGTAGCCGGCATCCCCAAGTACCTCATCGAGCACGTTACCAAACGCCTCGTCGGGATCGACGAGCAGGACGCGCTTCATTTTTTCCACAGTGGTCGGAGTTGACAAAAAGGTACCTCTTTCCGAACATTCCCTCTCACTTGACCTAAGTCAGCGCGGGGAAACTGGACATATGCACTGCAGGCGGGAGCGTTAGCCTGGAAGTGTTTCATTTTGTTGACAGGAGAAATCCGACCTGTAAACCCCCGGGTAAATTCTCCTTCTACATACAAAACTCTCGGGAGCATAATACAGAAAACACTGTAGAGCAATAGAATGGCCAAAAAAATTTCAGCGAATCTCTTTTGAAAATAGCACCTGGGCTGTAAACGGTTTTTAGGGGGTGTAAACGGTTGCATACAACTTTAGTTGTATGGTTGTAAGAATCTGAAATAATTAGCGTTATGTAGATGCTGGTGTGAAGGAGGTTTCCCACGGGGGAAGGGCCCCTCGAATGGGAATTTCCGTAGTTTTGAAAAATATGGAGTAGCAATTGCAATCGGTTTGATATTCCCAAAGAGCAGTTTTCTTCTCCTGTGACCATCACTGACCAAGCTGCCGGGGTGGCAACAACGGTAATCGCGCCCGATATTGCTCCGACCGCACCCTTCAATTTTGGCGCGGGCCCTAGGGGCTGGGCTCGTACTGCCACGTCCTTTTTCGGCGTCCTCACGCTGCTACTAATCGCGATTCAATTCATCTACGCGATGTACCACCCGGATATCAACGACCCTGATATCTGGTGGCACATGCGGAATGCGCAGCTTTTGCTGCAGCATCATCAGTTTCCTCGCTACGACACCTATTCCTTCACCGCCGCCGGCCATCCCTGGATCAACACCGAGTGGCTGAGCGAGATTCCGTTTTACCTCGCTTATCGCGCCTTGGGTCTGGTTGGCGTGAAGTCAATTTCATTCTTCATCCTGAATACTCTGTTTCTCCTGCTCCTCTACCTCTGTTTTCAGGAAAGCCGAAATTTCAAAGCTTCTGTCGCCGCCTGTTGTTACGCAACGTTCCTGGCCACCGTCTCGTTTGGCCCGCGCACGATTCTCATCGGGTATGTGTACCTGGTCGTTCTCCTCATCATCCTTCAGCGGTTCCGTCAACGGGGCCGCGCCCCACTTTGGCTTATCCCTCCGCTGTTTTGCCTTTGGGCAAACACGCACGGATCCTGGTCACTCGGACTGATTTTGTTCTTCGTCATCGGGGCAAGCGGCTGTGTGGAAGGTATCTGGGGGCGCATCGAATCGCGAAAATGGACGCCTGCCCAGTTCAAGCAGATAGGCGTCACCTTCGTTGCTTCGATCTTGGCCCTGTTCGTCAATCCCTGGGGCTGGCGGTTGGTCTACTATCCTTTCGACCTCGCATTCAGGCAAAAGCTGAACATTGCGCACGTAGCGGAGTGGGTCTCCGTCGACTTCCACGAGTTGCGCGGGAAAATGGTCCTTCTCCTGATCTTGGGCCTGTTGGCGGCAGCTCTGCTGCGCAAGCGGCGCTGGAACTTGGGGGAAGTGCTGGCGCTGGCCTTCGCGCTTTATAGCGGACTCACTTACATCCGGTTCCTGGTGCTGCTCGGCATTGTAGTGGCACCAGTGCTGGCACAAGTTTTGGATTTTTTCCCGCCCTATCGGCCTGAACTCGAAACCCCGCGCTTCAACTTAGTAGTGATCGCTGCGATGCTGATCGCAATGGCGTATTTCTGGCCCCGCGAATATAAAATTCGGCGGTCCATCGAGGAGACCTATCCTGCAAACATCGTCCCCTACCTGAAGGCACACCCCCCGCAAGGCAATGTTTTGAACTTCTATTTATGGGGCGGCTATCTGGGCTGGAACGATCCGGACTTCAAGGACTTCGTCGACAGCCGAGTGGATATTTTCGAGTACACGGGCGTGCTTAAGGACTATCTGGATCTGCTCGGGGCCGACACATACAAACATCGACCGGAACCAATTCTTGACAAGTACAAGATTCGGTATGTTCTGTTTCCCCCGATTGAGAGTTCAAATTCCCTGCATGTAGCCGGACAACTGGTTTATGTGCTAGAACATGATCCGCACTGGAAAACGCTGTATAAAGACAAAATTTGCATTTTGCTCGAACGACAATAGTCAGCGGTAAGCTTCAGTTTGAGAGTGTGCCGTGTTTTATCGCCATAGTTTTGACAAGCTGATTTACCCATCGCTGGCATTCTTCATCCTGCTGGCTGTCTCTTACCATTCCAAGTATCGCCTGCGGAGCGAAATGCCTGAGACGTTCTTTTCCGACCACGCTGATAACCAGAATCAAAGGCGAAAGGCATCTCTCGAAAAGCGGATCGCATGGGCGTATTGGGAGAGCGCCCAAATGAACATCCAGTGGGAATACCCGCACGGATCTACGCTGCCTGCAGACCCGCCGCCAGAATTCCGGGTTGAGGCGAGCGCTTTGGGACCTGATGCTTCAGATCCCGTGCTCAGGGCGCTTTATTGGCATCGGTTGCAGGAAGTCTGGCCTCTACCGGAAGCGTGGAAGCAAAAATACGAATTCAGCCTTGATTGGGCCGGCGATCCGATCGTTTCGGCCAGCCAATGGCTTAAAGATCGCGTCGACCGGTGGTTCACCATTCGGTAGGCCTGTCGAGACCTCTCTTCGCGTTGGAGATCGATGCTCTTAGGTATTGAATCGGGGTTGCTCCTGATTGGCGCGGCGGTTGCCCGTCTTTCCCGCCGTTGGTGGCCACAGCGGTTCGACCACTTCTTTGCGGGTTGCGCGCGTGATCGTCGCATCGCGACGGTCGCCGTGGGCGCCGCGGCTTTATTAGTAAGGGCCGCCCTGCTCCCGGTATTGCCAATTCCCGAACCCGTCGTGCATGACGAGTTTGGATATCTCTTGGCTGCCGATACCTTCGCGCATGGCCGCGCAACCAACTTGCCCCATCCCCTGTGGCAACACTTCGAGAGTTTCAGCATCATCGTTCAGCCCACCTATCAATCCTTCGCGCAACCGGCCCAAGGGTTGTTTCTTGGCGCCGGAAAAGTTTTC
>Ga0126381_100009467_pt1 | contig 10939 bp, 5 predicted proteins | sample PanSoiMetPlot_28_FD_96465 | JGI IMG/M metagenome (GOLD analysis project Ga0126381, IMG submission 96465) | Tropical forest soil microbial communities from Panama - MetaG Plot_28 | ecosystem: Environmental > Terrestrial > Soil > Tropical forest > Bulk soil | place: Panama | collected 2016-02-17
ACAGGCGATGTCGCAGGAGTTGGCACCTTTCCAGGGTGGTTAAGCCTGGCGGTTGCCCCGGCGTCTAAGGGCCTATCCCTCAGCCGGTCTCGATGAGTAAGAACGAGTTTAAATGGACCGTCGGGCCGGGTGCAAGTCGGCCCTGGCGGTGGAGGGTTCCCCGGAAAGCGCGCCACCCTGCCGGGGCACAGAGGTTGGGTTGGAGAGATCCCCTTGGGACGCGGCGACCGGGTTGAAGTAACCCTGTTGCAAGCCCTGCTCCGTTCATACCGGGGATCAACATTAACCAAGGCCGTTTTGAACCCCTTGACATGGCTAACATCTAACCGAACCAACAGACGCACTGCCGATGCGTCCGGGGGCATATCAATGCAGATCGCGGAGCGCATTCGTCGGCTCGTTTTCCACCCGCTGATCCTGGTACTCGCGATCTCATGTGCGCACACCGCGGCGTTCGCCGATGTTGCAGTGCCGCCGGAGCTGCGTGGCTGGGAAGAGTGGGCGCTGCAGGATCATGAGACACACCGGTGCCCATGGCTGGCACCCGGCAGGCCCGACGATGCCACCCGCATCTGCGCATGGCCATCGGTCCTCGACCTGCAGGCCGATGAGCGCGGCGGGCGCTTCAGTCAGCGCTGGCAGGCAGCCGCCGAAACGTGGGTGCCGTTGCCCGGTAGCTTGGAGAACTGGCCCGAGGACGTGACGCTCGATGGCGCGCCTGCCGCCGTGATTGCCCGCGATGGGGAACCGGCGGTACGCGTCGCCGCCGGGGTGCACACACTCGCCGGCGTCTTTCGCTGGTCGCGGCGCCCGGAGCTCCTCGCCCTGCCGAGCAATGTCGCCCTCGTCGGCCTGTCGGTCAACGGTGGGCACGTCCTCAATCCGCAACGCAGTAATGTCGGCGTTATTCTCGGTGCGCATGCGGTCGCCCGTCAGGACGACCGTGTCAACGTGCGCGTCTTCCGCCGGCTCGAGGACGCTCTGCCCGCTTTTCTGACGACCGAGATCCACCTCACCGTCGCCGGTGAAGCTCGGGAGGTTCGCCTGCCGGCTGCGCTGCCCGAGGGCTTCGTTCCGGTGGCCCTCGAGTCGGTGCTCGCCGCGCGGCTCGATCCGGACAACACGCTGCGCGTGCAGGTGCGGCCCGGTGAATTCGACGTCACGCTCGAGGCCCGCGGGCCGAGCCCGGCCACCGAGGTCGGCCTTGGGGAGCGCTCTCCACCGTGGCCCAGCGAAGAGGTGTGGAGCTTCAGCCCCGAGGATCGGTTGCGCGTGGCTTCCGTCGAAGGGGTCGCGGTGGTCGATCCCGCCCAGGCGAATGTGCCGCAGGGCTGGCGCGCACTTCCGGCCTACCGCGTGACCCCCACCTCGACGCTGCGGGTGACCGAACGCAGCCGCGGCCTCTCGGCAGCGGACGGGAACGATCTGCAGCTGCAGCGCACCACGTGGCTCGATTTCGCGGGCAAGGGCTACACCATCGTCGATGCCGTGGGCGGTGCGATGCGACGGGACTGGCGTCTCGACATCACTGAGCCGTACTCGCTGCGCAGCGCCCGGATGGCGTCCGGGGAGCCTTTACTCGTCACCGCCGGGCCGGCTGCCGGGCTCACGGGCGTCGAGCTGCGAGGCGCAAGCGTCGATCTCACCACGGTCTCGCGTCTCGAGCGCACCGGGGGATCGCTTCCTGCAACCGGCTGGCGCACGCGTTTCACCAGCGTCTCGGGAAGGCTCGTGATGGCACCCGGGTACCGGCTGCTCGCGGCCTTCGGTCCGGATTCCGCGCCGGACGCCTGGCTCGAGCGCTGGCGCCTGCTCGACATCTTCTTGGTCCTGCTCACCGCAACGGTTGCCTGGCGGATGCTCGGGATACGCGCCGGGGTCATCGCGCTCATCGCGGGGTTGCTCACCTACCAGGAGATCGGCGCCCCCGCCTTGCTGTGGCTCGCGGTGCTCGTCGCGCTCGCTCTGCAAGGCGCAGCCCCCGAGGGGCGACTGCGCGCCTGGGCCGTGGGTGCTCGTGTGCTGGTGCTCGTACTCCTCCTGCTGGCGCTCGTGCCCTTTGCGGTCAGGCAAGTGCGGCTTACCGTCTACCCGCAACTCGAGTCAACAACCACCGGCTCTTGGCCGGGCGGCATCGCGGGCGTTGCCTCGGCGGTACGACCGATCGCGACACGGATTGTGCCGGAACAAGCGAAACGCGAACGGTACTCTTCGGCCCTTTCAGTTAACGGAGCCATCGGGGGGAGCGCGCCGGCCCTCTCGGAAAACGGGGTCATCAACGAGGCCATCTCGGTGAGCGCGGCGGGGACAGTGGCCGTCGGGGGGAACGCGGCCGTGCTTTCACCGCCGGTGGCGGTTCAGGAGGCTGTCGTCACCGGTGCTCGCAGGACCGAGCCCCCGCGCTATGAGCCCGGCGCGCTCGTCCAGGCGGGACCCGGCGTGCCGTCCTGGAGTTACAACGTCTACGCCTACTCCTGGAGCGGGCCGGTCGAAGAGAATGCGACCGCGCGTTTTCTCATCAGTCCGCCCTGGATGACACGGTTGTGGCGCCTGTTGGGCGTCGCGCTCTCGGTGCTGTTCTTCCTCGAGCTCGTGCGAGGCGGACTCCCGGCTTTCCCGCAGTGGTGGCGGGCGAAACCATCCGGGGCAATCGCAGCTGCAGCCCTTGGAGTGGTTGTCATGCTCGGTGCGCTTCCGACCGCACAGGCTCAAAGCACCCCCGACCCCACGCTCATCGATGAGCTGCGCACCAAGCTCCTCGCCCCACCCAAGTGCTCCCCGGATTGCGCGGACGTGCAGGCGGCCGACGTGAGCATCACCGCCGGACGGCTGCGCGTGGTGCTGAACGTGAGCGCGCTCGATGCCGTCGGGCTCGCACTCCCGGGCGCGGAGCCGAACTGGACTCCGAATCTCGTGCAGGTGGACGGTGGGGGAGCGGGCTGGGTGCAGCGCAGTCCGCAGGGGATCCGCTACGTGAGCCTGACGCGCGGGCGGCACATCGTAGAGGCCGAAGGGCCCCTCGGCGACCTCGACGCCGTGAGTCTGGCATTTCCCGCGCGCCCGCACGTCATCGACGTGCATGTCACCGACTGGGATGCGGGCGGGGTTGCCGACCGGCACCTGATGAGCGGAGCGCTCGAGCTCGTGCGCAAGCGGGTCGCCGGCACCACGAACGCAAGTTCCGTCACAAGGCAGGAAGAGTTTCCGCCCTTCGTGATTGTCGATCGGGTCTTTCACCTCTCGCACGACTGGACGGTCAACACCAACATCAGGCGCGTTGCGCCAAAGTCGGCGCCGTTCACGCTCTCCCTGCCATTGCTCGAGGGCGAAGCCGTTACAACGTCCGGCCTCAAAGTCAGCGGCGGCAACATCACGATTGGGCTCGGGGCCGGCGAGGACAACCAGGCATTCGCCTCGATCCTGCCGCGCGCCGATCGACTCGAGCTCGTCGCCTCTCGCGACAACTCGCACAGTGAGCGCTGGCGCTTCGAGGTCGCACCCACCTGGCATGCCGACTTCGGCGGTACACCCGCGGTCGCTCCGCAGGGAGGAACAGCGGGCTGGATGTTCGAGTTCTACCCGCGGCCCGGAGAGCGGCTCAACGTGAAGGTGACGCGACCCGTTGCATCGAAGGGCGGCACGCTCGCCTTCGACAACGTGACGCTGCGGACGGTCGCAGGCAAGCGATCGAGCGACACCACTCTCGAGCTGCACTTCCGCAGCACCCAGGGCGGCCGGCACACACTGCACATTCCGGTGGACGCGGTGGTTACGCAGGTGCTGAGCGACGGTCAGCCCCTTGCGCTCCGCCCCGAGCACGGCGAGTTGTCGTTGTCCGCGCCCCCCGGAGCGCATACCTGGTCGGTGGCCTGGCAATCGCCGGTGGGGGTGCACCTTATCAGCCGCTCACCGCCAGTGGGGCAAACCGCGCCGGCCAGCAACGTGCAGCTCTCGTTGCAGCTCCCGCAGGACCGCTGGGTGCTCTACGCGTTCGGGCCGGGAGTCGGACCCACGATCCTGTACTGGGGCGAGTTGTTGGTCTTCATCGTCGCCGCGTGGTGGATTGGGCGCTCGTCGATCACGCCGCTCCCCGCACGGGACTGGCTGCTGCTCGGGCTCGGGTTGTCGACGTTCTCCTGGCTCGTACTGGCACTATTCGCGGTCTTCATCGCGTTATTCCAATGGCGCTCGCGCCACACGGCTGTGAGCGAGCAGCGCCGATTCAACCTGTTGCAGGTCATCTCGGCACTTGTCGCTGTGACCGCGATTCTCGCGGTTGTCGCCGCGGTTCCGCAGGGACTTCTGGCTCAGCCCGACATGCGTATCGAGCCCGCCGGAGACGCGGGGGAGCTCAGCTGGTTCGTGGACCAGGCAACCGAACATCTCCCCGCGCCGGGAGTGCTGTCGGTATCTTTGTGGTGGTACAAGCTTGCGATGCTCGCCTGGGCGCTATGGCTGTCATTCGCCCTCACCCGCTGGGCGCGATGGGCGTGGCAGGTGTTCATGCGCGATGGCCTGTGGCAACGCACACCGCTGCGAACGCCGCCGCCACCTGCATCGCCGCCCGCCCCAGCACCGCAGCCTGCGCAGGCTTGACGCTCACTGCGGCGCGAGGCTCGCTGCCCGGCGGTCGGCCTCTGCAGCACCGCCGTTGTCTCCACGGGCGCGCAGCGCATCGGCGATGAGATGCCACGCCGAGGATTGCGCCCCGGGATCTCCAGTCGCGAGCGCGAGTGCCTTGCGGCCCATCGCATTGGCCTGCGCGGGGTTGTTCTCAGCCAGCCGCACCCGCCCGAGCTCGATCCACACCAACGGGTTGTCAGGCTCGATGCGCAAGGCGCGCTCGAGTGTCGCCGCGGCCTGGGCCGTGTCGCCGCTGGCGGCCTGCTGATGAGCCTGGGTCACGAGTGCGCTCGTCGCTGAACCCAGATGAAACTGCCGCGGCGCAGGCGCCGGAGCCGGAGTGGGCGCTGCGGGGACATTGGGGGCTGCGGTCCCGGGCGCCGGAGCCGCGGGCTGAGCGTTGCCAGGCTGGGCAGTGCCGGGCTGAGCGGTCCCGCCCTGTGACTCGCCGCCACCCGGACCGGGAGGCGGCGGAGGTGGCCCCCGGAATAACGTACAACCGGCCAGCAGCACCGCAGCGATGAAGGCGGTGAACAGCGATCGCGAGTGCATGCGTGGAATGATATCCGCGGACGCCGGGCGCATCAGTGCACAACGCTCCGCAGCCACTGCTGCACGCGGTCGATGAGCCCTGCTGATGTGGAGGAGGCGCCCTCTGGGAGGCCGCAGCCCGGACGGGCGGGTACTGCCGCATCGGCGGGCACCGCGACCGTGACGATGTCCGCGGCGCAGCTTGGAACCGCACGGAGCCCCGTCGGGTACTCGATGTGAACCTCGACGAGCGACTCCGGCATGGGGGCGTTCCAGGAGCTCGTGCCGAGGCCCGCCATGATGCGGGTCCACACCGGCAGCGCGCCGGCGGAGCCGGTGAACCCGGTCGGCTGGTTGTCGTCGTAGCCGACCCACACCACCACCAGGTGACTGCCCGAGAAGCCGGCGAACCAGCTGTCACGGAAGTCCGAGGAAGTGCCCGACTTTCCGGCCACCACCAGCTGCGGCGGCAGCAGCGCGTGCGCCGAGCGCCCGGTGCCGTGATCCATGACGAGCACCAGCATGCGATCGAGCTGGTACATGACTTCCGGGGAAGCCACCTGCGTCACTTCGAGCGGGAATGCCTTGAGCGGCTTGCCATCGGCGCTGATCACGGTGCGCACGGCGCGCAGCGGGTTGCGAAAGCCGCCGTTGGCAAGACCGTTGAAGAGCTGCGCGGCTTCGATGGGCGTCACCTCGACCGCGCCGAGGAGCATCGCCGGCACCTGCACCGGTGGCTGCGGAAGCCCGAAGCGCTGCAGGGTGTCGGCCACCTTCGGCAGGCCGAGGTCGAGTCCCACGCCGACGGTGGCGAGGTTGAGTGACTCGGCGAGGGCACGCACCACCGGTACCGGTCCGTAGACCTCGTGGGTGAAATTCTCGGGTGTCCAGTGCTTATCGTTCGCGAGCTTCACATCGACCGGTGCATCCTGAACCACGGTGGTGGCGTTGTAGCGGCCGCTCTCGAGCGCCGTGAGATAGATGAAGGGCTTGACCAGTGAGCCCATCGAGCGATGGGCATCGAGCGCGCGGTCGAAGCCGTCGTACCCGACATCACGCCCGCCAACGATCGCGATCACATCGCCGCTTTGCGGCGAGGTGATGACCACGGCTCCCTCGAGAGCTTCCTTGTGGTTCTTGTGTTGCCGATCGAGCCGTGCCAGCTCGTGCTCGAGCGCACGCTCGGCCTCATCCTGTGCCCGCGGCTCGAGGCTCGTGTAGATGCGCAGCCCCGCCTCGGTGAGGTCCTGCTCGTGATAATCGCGACGCAACGTGCGGCGCACGAAATCGAGGTACGCAGGGTAATAAGCACCCGCTGGGCGAGCGGTGACACCAAGCGGCCGATGTGTTGCGGCGGTGGCGTCCGCCGTGCTGATGACGCCCTGCTCGGCCATTTGCTTGAGAACGAGGTTGCGCCGGGCGAGCGCGCGCTCGGGGTGGCGTCGCGGGTCGTAGTAGGAGGGCCCGCGCACGACGGCCACCAGCAGCGACAGCTCCGACAGCTCGAGCTCGGAGAGCGGCTTGCCGAAGTAGAACTGGCTCGCGAGGCCGAAGCCATGAATGGCCCGGTCGCCGTCTTGAGCGAGGAAGATCTCATTGATATAGGCATTCATGAGATCGGCCTTGGTGAAATGCGCATCGAGCGCCATCGCCATCACCGCCTCGCGCAGCTTGCGTGAGAGCGTCTGGCGCGAGCTGAGGAAATAGCTGCGCACCAGCTGCTGAGTGAGGGTGCTGCCGCCCTGCTCGATCTGGCCGGCGCGCATGTTGACCCACGCCGCGCGCAACATGGCAGAGGGGTCGACGCCGTGATGCGTGTCGAACTTGCGGTCTTCGACCGCCTTGAGCGCCTGAGGTAGGAGCGGCGGCACCTCATCGGGAGAAAGGACGATGCGATCCTCGCCGTGGATCGGGAAGATGCTGCCGATCAGGAGCGGCTCGAGCCGCAATACCGGCACTTCCTGACCGGTGCCATCGCTGAGGCTTTCGATCGCCTTCGCGCCGGCGGTGATGGTGAGCCGCTGCGCGGGGCGCGTCTCATCGGCAAAGCGTGCCGGACGCAGCGCCAGCTCCACGCGTTCACCCGCCAGATGATAGGTACCCGGATGGTCCGGCCGATCGGCGCGGCGATAGTGCAGCCGCTGCAGCTCGTGCTCGAGCTCGGGGAGCGTCACGGGGAGTCCCGCATAGAGCTCGAGCGGCGCCGCGTACACCTGTGCCGGCAGCGTCCAGCGCCGACCCTCGAACTGCTTCACGACGAGGTGATCGAGGTAGAGCACATACAGCCCCACCGCGAGGAGCGCAGCGCCGAGTATGAGGAGCAGCGTGCGCTTCAGAGGAGCAGCTCCTCCGCCGGCGCGCGCAGGTTGTACCCGGAGCTCATCGTGTGGCCATAGGCACCGGCGTTGGCGATGAGCAGCACATCTCCCTCGTGGGTCGGGGGCAGCAGTCGGTCATGACCGACCACATCCGCGCTCTCGCAGATCGGACCGACGACGCTCACGAGCTCGGTAGCCGGCTCATCGAGCTGCGTGAGGTTCGCGATCTCATGGTATGACCCATAGAGTGCCGGGCGGATGAGCGAGTTCATGCCGGTCGCGATGCCGATGAAGCGCACGCCGCCCTTCGCCTTGAGCTGCGTGACGCGCGCGAGCAGCACACCCGCGGTCGCGACCAGGAAGCGCCCGGGCTCGAGCCAGACATCGAGCTTCGGGTGCTCGGCGCGCACCGCTGCGAGGAGCGTGTCGAGTCCCGCGAGATCGACGCCCGGCTGCTCGGCACGCTCCGGCACTCCCAACCCTCCACCGATGTCGATCACACGCACGCCCGGGAAAGCTTGCGCGGCAGCGGCGAGCAACCGCGCCGTATGGTCCCAGCTCGTCACGTCAAAGATGCCGCTGCCGACATGCGCTTCGAGCCCGACGACCTGCGTCCTCGCCGCAGTGGCGAGTCGCGCGGTCTCCGGGAGCTCGGCGATCGGGATGCCGAATTTCGAGCGGCTACCGGCCGTGCGCACGTGCTCGTGGTGGCCGCGCCCGACTCCGGTGTCGACGCGCAGGAAGATGTCCTCGCCCGCAAACAGCTGCGGCCACTCCGCGAGAGCGTAAGTGTTGTCGACGGTGACGCGGACACCGGCGGCGAGCGCCCAGGCGTACTCCGTGCGCGGGGCGAAGTTTGGCGTATAGAGGATCCGCTGCCGATCGAGGTCCGGAAAGAGCTCGAGCACGCGCTCGACTTCACCGCGAGAGACGCACTCGAACTCGATCCCCTCCTCACGCAGCGCGCGCAGCAGCTGCGGATGCGGGTTGGCCTTCACCGAGTAGTGCACGCGGGCGAGCGAGTCGAGCGCGCGCAGCGAGCGCGCCGCGGCGCGTGCGACCCCGAGATCGTAGACGTAGGCGGCATCGCGCGTGCCGAGCGCATCGAGGAGCGCCTGACGCTTTGCACGCCACCAGGGTGTGGCGCGGGGGGAAGTCGTGGCGGGCCGCGAGAACAGCTGTTGCCAGGTGGGACCGAGGACCTTGTCCCCGGGCACCGGACGGATGAGCAGCTCATGCAGCTGTGCAACCAGGCGGTCGCCCTGGTTCTCATCGACCACGAAGGTGAAGTTCAGGTCGTTGGCGGCCTGGCTCACCAGGTAGATCTTCTGCTCCTCGAAGAACTCGAATGCGCCGCCGAGCTGGTGCAGGATCGCGCGAATGTTGCGTCCGACGAGGCTCACGGAGGCGCAGGGACCGATCACCTGCACGCGACAGAGCCGGGCAAGGTCGGCCACCAGGTCCGCCACGCGGGTGTTGTCGAGCGTGTTTGCCGCAGGATCGAGTGAAACGGTGACGTTGGTCTCGGAGGTCGACACGAGATCGACCGACAGGCCGTGCTGCTTGAACACCTGAAAGGCGTCGGCGAGAAAGCCGACCTGGTGCCACATGCCGGGACTTTCCAACGAGACGAGAGTCAGGCCCTTTTTGGTACAGACGGCTTTCACCTGCGCGGTGCCATCGCTGCCTTCGGCTGATAGCACCGTACCCTCGAGATCGGGCGCCTGGGTGGCATAGACGTGCAGCGGGATCTGGTACTGCCGTGCAGGCAGGATGCAGCGCGGGTGCAGCACTTTGGCGCCGCTGGTCGCGATCTCCTGCGCCTCATCGTAATGGAGCGTGCGCAGCAGCCGCGCGCTGGGTGTTGCCCGCGGATTGGCGCTGAACATGCCTGGCACGTCGGTCCAGATCTCGAGCCGCCGCGCCGAGAGCTTGGCGGCGAGATAGGCCGCGGAGGTGTCGGAACCGCCACGGCCGAGGAGCACGGTGTGGCCCTCCTCGTCGCTGGCGATGAATCCCTGCGTGATGGTGACCGGCGGCCCCTCCTCGAGGCGGGCGCGCAGTGCCGCATCGGGGGCGAAGCCGCAAACCGCGGAGAGCACACTCCCGCGCGCGGCGCCGGCCTGCCGCTCGGCGCGCAGCAGGGTGCGCGCATCGACCGCCTGGACGTGCAGGCCGCGTGAGGCGAGGAAATGCGTCGCGAGCGGTGTCAGCAGGAGCTCGCCCGCCGCCATGACGCGCGCGCGGGTGCGCTCGCTCACTTCGCGCACCATCGACACACCGGCCGCGATCTCACGGAGCTCCGCGAGCTGCCGTTCGACCTCCGACGGGAATGGCACGCCGAGCTCGGCCGCAAGGCGACGGTAACGTTCCTCGATGGCGTGCAGCTGTTCCTGCGGCGCCTGCGCGATCGCGGCATCGAGGAGCCTTCCCAGCCGGTCGGTAACGCCGGCCAGCGCTGAGTGAACGATGAGCACACGCGCCTCGCCCGACACGCGCTCGGCCGCGACACGCGCAATGTTCGTCCAGTTGGCGAGGCTCGAGACGCTCGTGCCGCCGAACTTCAGAACCATCCAGGCCGAGGGCGTGCGGGTCACTGCTCTTTACGTCCTTGCGGGCGCCTGCAGCGGCACGGAGGCGGACGAGCGAGCGTCCGCAGCTGCGCCAGCGCTTACGATTGGAGCGCGCCCGATGCCGCTGGTTCTAGCGGGGCCGCGCCAAATTTCGCGTCTTGCCGATCGATAGGAGCTCTTCAGGTGCCGCAAGCGAAATTGACCGGGGTCCCCAGGAAATTGCGCGTCTTACTGAGCGGTGTTTGCCCGCCGACTGTCGCAGGTGCAATTTCGTGGGTTGGCCTTCGCGGGGTGCTTCATAGCTCTTCGTCGAAGTCTTTCAGATCTTTCTCGAGCTTCCGGTCGGCAAGGACCTCCTCGAGCCGGCTCCAAGCGGCCTTCCCGCGCTTGCCCTGGTTACGGACGCGCTTGTCCACGCGGTCGAGCAGACGGTCGTAATCGGTGCCGTCTTCTGGCTGTCCGCTCAGGAACTCATCGTCGAGGTCGAAGCTCTCGTTGTCCCGTTCCGACATCTGGCCGTGCAAATCCTGAATTAATTCAATAGCTAAGGTGCCAAAGGCGCACGAACAAGGCTGCGAACTATAACGGATTCGCGCCTGCGATCAACCTTTGGGCTGCCGCGCCGCAGTTTCAATGGCCCGAAGCGCGGACGCGAACTGAGGCGTTGAGTATCGCGATCTCCCTTCGAGCCGCGCTTTCAATGCCCTTATGCGCGGACGGGAACTGGGGCCTCCAGGCTCGCGACTTCCCCCATGAGCCGCAGTTTCAATGCCCGGAAGCGCGGTTGGAGACCGGGGCGTTCACTTCAAGGCTGATCCGTGCGGTCACGCACCACGACGGGGGCGCCCCGGCTCAAACCGAGGCCCTCCGCGGCGTTGTTCTCGGCGCGCGCGA
>Ga0126381_100009468_pt1 | contig 10938 bp, 13 predicted proteins | sample PanSoiMetPlot_28_FD_96465 | JGI IMG/M metagenome (GOLD analysis project Ga0126381, IMG submission 96465) | Tropical forest soil microbial communities from Panama - MetaG Plot_28 | ecosystem: Environmental > Terrestrial > Soil > Tropical forest > Bulk soil | place: Panama | collected 2016-02-17
AAGGAAGTGGTCAGCGGATACACCGAGATCGACGTCGCCGATCTGGACGAAGCGCTGCGCATGATCAAGACCTGGCCCGGCTGCCCGATTGTAGAGATCCGCCCGCTGGTATGACAGTGACCGACGACGTGCTCACCGCGCTGCGGCGCTTAGCTGCAGGAGAGCATCCCGGACCTATTCACGGGACAGGGAAAGAGCAGTCCGCGTCGGAGGCGAGGGCGGCGCCGATGACGCCCATGACCGCCAGACGCACCCGGCCAGGGGCAGACGCGGGGCCTGGCTGCCCCGTATCAAGCCAGGCGATGACTGCCTCAATGGCCACCACCGGTGCCAGTTGCGCCGCCCACCGCGCCAGCGCCTCATTCGGTACTAGCGCCGAGATCTGCGAGAACGCCGCGGCTGTGGCGTCTACGCGGAACTTCTCGATGCGCTCCTTGAAGTCCGGCTCGCGCAGGGCGTGCTGGAACAGCAGCCGGAACCCGGCCGGGGACTCCGCCGCCGCTTCGAGAAGGCCGTCGATGCTGGCATCGGTGAACCCGCCCACGGGCTCTTCAATGTGGGCTTCGAGGCGGGCGCACATGCGGTCAAGGACCGCCTGGTATAGCTCGGTTTTGGAGTCGAAGTGGCGGTACAGGATCATCCGGGCGACGCCGGCCTCGGCAGCGATGTCCTCAAGGCTCGTCGCCGCGAAGCCGCTGCGGGCAAAGGCTTCGGTAGCAGCGGCGAGGATCTGCTCCCGCCGCTGCTCGCGCGGCAGGCGGCGGCTGCGGCGAAATTGACGGACCGGCAAACCATGCACTGCGCCACTCCGGGACACCCCAAAATGCGAAATACCAGTCATGTAGACCTCATCGGTCGGTTTGAAACGGACAGGTGCAACGCGGTGCCGGTCGTCCTCATCGTCTCTGCCTGGCCGGCCTGCCGCTGCGACCCGGCAGGCCGGCCAGCGTCGTCAAAAGGTCCGTGCTGCCGCACTCGTTGGAGCTGTTCATTTTGACGTTCGGCTATGACAAGCATTGTTATGTAACGTTGTTATGTAACAATGCTTGCTAACTTGTGAGACGATGTCAAGAGTGAGCCCGCGACGCGCTGATCCCCAGGCGCCCACTGTCTTGGTAGAAGCGGCCGCCCGGCTGCTGGCCGAGCAAGGGCCCGCGGCCCTCACCTCCCGGCGGCTGGCCGCCGAGGTCGGCGCATCGACCACGGCCGTCTACACCCATTTCGGCAGCATGAACGACCTAGTCCGCGCAATGGCCCGCGAGGGCTTCGCCAGGCTGAACCGGCAGATGACCGCCGTGAGCCCCACCGACGACCCGGTCGCGGACGTGGTAACCCTCGGTTTCGCCTACCGCGACAACGCCCGCGACAACCCCTACCTGTACGCGGTGATGTTCGGCGGCTCCTCACTCGACGGCTTCTCGCTCACCGACGAAGACCGCCAGCACGGCCGCTACACCCTTGAAATCCTCATCGACGCCGTCACCCGGTGCATCACCGCGGGCCGGTTCCAGCCTGCCGACCCGCCGCTGGTCGCGCACCAGATGTGGATCGCCATGCACGGCCTGGTGACCCTGGAGCTCGGCCGCTACCTGGTCGACCCTTACGACGCCGACGCTTGCTTCCTGGCCCAGGTCACCGGCCTCATGCTCGGCGCGGGCGACGGCCCGGCCGCGACTGTCCAGTCTGTCCGGCGCGCCTTCGAGCGGTACGCGGACAGCCGCATCGGTCATGACAATGCCAATGCCACTTTGAAGTCCACCGACGAGCGTCAACACAGCCATCGCAGAGCGGCGATCTGACGCGGTAAGCCCGAGGGCTTGCTTGGATGAGTCCGGCTCGTCAATCAGGTTGCGAAAGTGACGCCATCCTGCTGTATGACGGGCTGGTGGCCGGTACCGGTGAATCGCACCTCATTGGTGTCGTGTTGAGCGGCGGGCCGATCGTCAGACTGGTAGAGGACGAACGGAAATCACCGTCTAGGAGGAGCGGATGACCGAGCAGGCGAGGCAATGCCCGATCCCTGGCCCGTATCGTCATGTCACGCCCCATCTCACTGTTCACGGCGCCATCTCTCCGGCTAGGGATGGGGGAAACCTCCAATGAATTATGTGCTGCTGATGGTCGAAACCGAGGAGTTCGCCCGGGACTTGGCGGCCTTGAGCCCAGCCGAACGCGACCGCGCTTATCAGCGCGTAGTCGACTGGATGGCCACCAACGCCGACAAAATCCGGGGTGGAGGCGAGCTGGCGCCGCCGGAGACGGCGACGACCGTCCGGCTCGACCACGGCGAGCCGGTCATCATGGATGGGCCGTTCGTGGATGGCGAGGAGGTGGTCAGCGGGTACCTCAGCATCGAGGTAGACGATCTCGACGAGGCGCTGCGCCTGGTCAGGACATGGCCCGGCTCCCCTGTTGTCGAGATCCGCCCGCTGGTGTGACAGTGACCGACGGCGCGCACGACCAGTTGGCCAGCGTGGTCCGGCAGCACGCCGGCCAGCTGGCGGTCGCGCTGATGCGCGTGACAGGGGACTTCGCGACCCGAGGACCTTGTCCAGGACGCGGTGCTCGCCGCGCTGCGGCACTGGCCGCAGGAGGGCATCCCGGACCGGCCCGACGCATGGCTGTTCATGGTCGCCAGGCGCCGGGCCTTGGACGAGTTGGCGCGCGCGGACAACTACCGCGCCAAGCTGGCCCAATTGCAGCGGCTCGGCTACGCTGACCAGGCTGCCGAGCCAGCCGAACCCGCTGAGGACGAACGGCTGCGGCTGATCTTCACCTGCTGCCATCCCGCGCTGCCCAGGCAGGCCCAGGTCGCGCTCACCCTGCGGGTCGTGTGCGGCCTGACCACCGGCCAGATCGCACGGGCGTTCCTGGTGCACGAGACGGCCATCGCGCAGCGGATCACCCGTGCCAAGCGAAAAATCGCTGACGCGGGAATTCCCTACCGAGTACCCGATGACGACGAGCTGGCCGCGCGGCTGACCGAAGTACTGACGGTGATCTACCTACTGTTCAACGAGGGCTACCTCGCCACCGCCGGCCCGCCGGTCCCCCGTGACCTGGCCGAAGACGCGGAATGGCTGGCCAGCCTGCTGCACCAGCTCATGCCGGCGGAGCCGGAGGTGGCCGGACTGCTCGCGCTGATCAGGTTGCACCGGGCCCGTGCGGACGCCCGGTTCGGCCCCGACGGCGCGCTCGTGCTGCTGCCTGTCCAGGACAGGTCGCAATGGGACCGCGACGCGATCGCTGACGCGATCCGGCTGCTCACCCGCACGGCCCGGCGGCATCGCCCCGGCCCATACCAGCTGCAGGCGGCGATCGTCGCCTGCCACGCCGAGGCCGAGCGCTGGGAGGACACCGACTGGGAGCAGATCGTGCTGCTTTACGACATGCTGCTGCACCTGGCGCCATCGCCGGTCACCCGCCTGCACCGGGCCATCGCGGTGCGCTACGCGGTCGGGCCACAGGCCGCGTTGGCCGAGCTAGACGATCTCGACGGCGTCCTCGGCGAATACCACCTGTACCACGCCAGCCGCGCCGAGCTGCTGCGCGACCTGGGCCACCCAGACGAGGCGCGGGTCGCGGACCGCCGCGCTCTCGAGCTGACCGCCAACCCGGCCGAGCAGGCCGTGCTTCGCCGACGCCTCGACTGGGCCTAGCGGCTTAGGGAGCTCGCGCCGCCGTCATCGCGTTCTCTCCGCTCGCGCATACGCCGCCGCCGCCTGCTGTGGTCATGACGTATCGCGGCGCGCGCTAAGCCAGTGCCAGCGCCGCCCCCCGGCACCGAGCATCACGGCGGCCGCGCCGATTGCACCAGCGCGGATGGCAATGTCCGCGACGTTGAAGCTGGCGGGGTATCCCGCAACGTGGATCCAGTCAATGACTGCGCCGCGGCCCGGACCTGGGGACCGGAACAGCCGGTCCACCACGTTGCCAACCGCACCGCCGGTTACCGCAGCCAGCAGTAGCGCGATGGCCGCAGTTGGCGTCCGGGTCATGAGCCAGACGACCACGGCTATGACCGCGAGCGATACCAGCAGGACGACGAGCGGATGCCCTGCCCCGAGGCCGAAGCTCGCTCCAGTGTTCCGGACCAGCCGGACCGAGATCGGACCGTTCCCCGGACCAGGGCGGGCCGCCAGCACCAGGGACTTGCTCACCTGGTCGGCGGCAAGCACCACGACAGCGATACCGCACCCGGCCAGCCGTACATCGGCCGACCGGAACGCCGGAACTGGTACGGCACCTATGTTTGCCCGTTCTCGGGGACGGGCCAACTCGCTGATGCGCTTGCGACGGGTCACGCGGGTTTGACCGCATGGATGCGCTCTACGGTCCCGGCCTTGAGCCGCTGCGTCTCCGCGATCTCGAACCCGGCTGCCTTTACCAGGGGGAGCTGACGGCGGGTGAAGTGCTCCCCGGCAGCGCGAATCGTGACGCGTTCCAATAGCCACTGCGCGGCATAGATCGGCGGCCATGTGCTGCCGATGTGGTCCAGCAGCAGCAGACGCCCACCAGGGACCAGGACCCGGCGCATCTCGCCGACCGCCGCCGTGGGATTGGGTATCGTGCACAGCGACAGCGCGCACACGACGGTATCGAACGAGGCGTCGTCGAATGGGAGGCGTTCGGCGTCTCCTTCGCGCATGTCGACGTCGCGGCCCAGGCCGACGGCGCACTGCCGGGCGATTGCCAGCATCGCGGGGCTGAGGTCAATGCCGGTGACGGTTACGTCGGCCGCGTAGCACGGAAGGTTCCGGCCGGTGCCGATGGCGATTTCCAGGACCTGGCCGCGGGCGCGTGCGCCGAGCCATTCCCGTCCGCCGGCGAACTGGATCTTTTCGAAGAAGGCGATCTGCTTGTCGTAGCCGGGCGCGGTCTTGTCCCAGACCCGCCTTTGCCGCGCCGTCGGCGTCTCGCAGGTTCTCGCCTTCGCGGTACTCGTCATGATGCAGGTCCTTCCATGTTCGCAGGACGCGGAAAAGAGCAGTCCGGGTCGGCGGCGAGCGCGGCGCCAATGACTCCCATGACAGCCTGCCGAACCCGGGCGGCAGCCTGTGCTGGGCCCGGCTGCCCCGCGTCAAGCCAGGCGATGACCGCCTCGATGGCCACCACCGGTGCCAGTTGCGCTGCCCACCGCGCCAGCGCCTCATCCGGCACCAGCGCCGAGATCTGCGAGAACGCCGCGGCGGTGATGTCCGCGCGGAACTTCTCAATGCGCTCCTTGAAGTCCGGCTCGCGGAGAGCGTGCTTGAACAACAGCCGGAACCCAGCCGGAGACTCCGCCCCGGCCTGGAGAAGACCGTCGATGCTGGCGTCGGTAAACCCGCCCACCGGCTCCTCGACATGAGCTTCGAGACGGGCGCACATGCGGTCAAGGACCGCCTGGTAGAGCTCGGTCTTGGAGTCGAAGTGCCGGTACAGGATCACCCGGGTGATGCCCGCCTCGGCAGCGATGTCCTCAAGGCTCGTCGCCGCGAAGCCGCTGCGGGCAAAGGCCTCGGTGGCGGCGGCGAGGATCTGCTCCCGCCGCTGCGCGCGCGGCAGGCGGCGTGCTGGCTCAGGCCTGTCAGAAACCACGATCCGTCCTCCGTTTAGAACGCCTGGAACTCTTGTTAACTCTAAAGTGTAGCTGGCGTCATGTCGAACCTCAAGTACACAAAGGAGACCGGCGGCCATGGCGTGGCTCTTCGCTAATCGATGGAATAGTGAAGGATGACCCGGGGACACGATTGTGATGGAGGACTGAGGATGTCGCCCGAGACTCTGGCCGCGCAGGCGCTGGGTGAGACGGATCCAGTCACTGGCGCGCTGGCGCCGGTGGTCACGCTCGCTACGAACTACGAGCAGCGGCCGGACGGGTCCTACCCGCAGGGCAGGGTCTATACCCGGGCCGACAACCCGACATCGGAACTCGCCGAGCGACTGCTCGCGGCGCTGGAGGGCGGCGAGTGCGCGTGCGCGCTGTTCGGCTCGGGGATGGCAGCCGCCACTGCCGTGTTTCAGTCGCTGCTGCCAGGAGATCACGTGCTGGTCTCCCGGGTCCTGTACTGGGGAGTGCGCAAGTGGCTGGCCGAGTTCGCCCTGTCGTGGGGCCTGGACGTGGAGTTCACTGACACGTGCGACCTAGACACCGTGGCGGCCGCGATCAGGCCGGGCCGGACCAGGCTCCTGTGGGTTGAGACGCCGGCCAACCCGATGTGGGAGATCACCGACCTGGCCGCCGTCTGCGAACTTGCTCACGCGGCCGGGGTCCGGGTAGCGGTTGATAACACGGTAGCCACGCCGGTGCACACGAGGCCGTTCGAGCACGGCGCTGACCTCGTGGTGCATTCGGCGTCCAAGTACCTCAACGGGCATGGCGACGTGCTGGCCGGGGCGGTGCTGTCCGCCCGCCGGGACCCGTTCTGGGAGCGGATCCGGTCCTGGCGCCGCAACGCCGGAGCGATGCCCGGGCCGTTCGAGGCCTGGCTGCTGCAGCGCGGCATGCGTACCCTGTTCCTGCGCGTGCACCGGTCGTCGCAGAACGCGCTCGCCATCGCCACTCATTTCCATGAGCACCCTGCCCTGGCCGCAGTCCTGTACCCCGGACTGCCCGACTCTCCTGGACATGCCATCGCTGCCCGGCAGATGGACGGTGGGTTCGGCGGCATGCTGTCAATCCGGCTGGCCGGCGGGGAAAAGCACGCCAGAGCCGTCCTGCGCGAGGTCCGGGTATTCAAGCGGGCCACCTCGCTGGGCGGGGTGGAAAGCCTGATCGAGCACCGGCGCAGCGGCGAGGGACCGTCCTCCCCCGTCCCTGATGACCTGCTCCGCATCTCAGCCGGCATCGAATCCACGGCAGACCTGATCGCCGACCTGCAAGCCGCGCTGGACAAAAGCGAGCCCCGGTGAGCGACCTGGACGCAGAGGTGACGGCCGCCCTCGCGGCCAGCGTCCTGCCCTCGGTCATCGCTCGGGGAGCCACCATCCGCGTCGCTGACTCGAGCGACGGCGTCGTCACCCTGGAAACGAGCGGGTCCCCCGGGGCGGTCCTCCCGATCCTTGGCCGGATCGAAGCGCAAATCCGCGCCGCCGTGCCCGGCGTCATCGCCGTCCGGCTCACCGCGTCCGGCCCGCCCGGCGACGCCGCAGACCTCGGCCGCGCGGCACAGAGCATTCTGGACGCCGAGGTGAACCCGGCGATCGCGGCGCACCGCGGGCAGGTGAGGGTTGATAGCGTCGGCGGCGGCTGGGTCCGCGTCCGGCTAGAGGGCGGCTGTCAGGGCTGCAGCTTGGCAGAGGTCACCATCCGGCAGGGCATCGAGCCGCTCCTGCGCGCACGTCTGCCCCAGATAACAGGGGTGGCCGACGTTACCGACCACGAGGCGGGCACTGACCCGTTCTTCTCCCCGGAGAAACGGTGACCGCGGGACGCCGGGTGCTGCTGCTAGTTCCCGCCCGCAGCTAAGGCGCCCCGGCCTCTAGGGCTGGCCAGCGCCACGGTGCCACGGGTTAGCCGGATTGGTGGCGGCCGGGACGGCAATGGTACGCAGCGCGTAGGCCGGCCTGCCTGCGGCGGCGACCGCGCCAAGGTAGGAGTGGCCGGTCAGATGGCACCAGGCGGGCAAGTCGACCGGCGCGGCCGGATCAGTGGCGATCACGTGCACGACCGTTCCGCCGGCCAGGCCTGATATGAACGCCCGCAGTTCCAGCAGAAGCCGCACGCAAGAGTGATCGCCGCCGTCGAAGACCACCGGATCCACTGGCATCCCCTCACGAGTGAGTCCCTGCACGGCCGGGGAACGCCGCCCAGCCTGCGCGGCGCGGGCATCTGCCATCCGCGGAGCCGGTCACGCGCCCGCCAGGGCGGTCACCGGCAGCCCGGCTAGGCGCCAGTCTGGCAGGCCTCCCTCGAGCGGCCTGGCGGTAAAGCCGTGCGAGCGCAGCAGCCGGACCGCCTCCGGCGCGAGCACGCAGTACCGGCCGCGGCAGTAGGCAACGATCTCGGCGCCCGCGGGGAGCTCGGCAAGCCTAGCCGCGAGCTGATCATGCGGCACGCTGACCGCGCCGGGGATGTGACCAGCCGCGTACTCAGCTTCAGGCCGCACGTCCAGCACCAAAACCCGCCCGTCACGCAGCCGGCGGAACAGCTCATCTTGCGCGACCGGCTCCAGCGCAAGTACATCCCCCAGATACGCCTGAGCTGCCTGCTCCGCATCCGCGAGCTGGGCAGCCGCGAACCCCTGCACCTGCCTGACGAACACGGTCACCTGCTCCCCGGCCAGCCGGTAATAGATCCGGACCCCATCGCGGCGGCAGACGACCAGCCCCGCACCAGCCAGCATGCGCAGTTGAGCGGAAGTGTTGGACACCTTCATCCCCGCCGTCTCAGCCAGCTCCTCAACGCTGCGCTCTCCCTGCGCGAGCAAGTCCAGCAACTCCAGCCGGACCGGGTTGGCAAGCGCCTTGCCAACCCGGGCGAACTGCTCGTACAGGGCCATCTTCCGCGCGCGCTCGTCCACCAGATATCTCACTTCCACCGGGCATCTCGCTCCAATATCCTTTGGAACATTATAGCAACAGCAATGAGCTGCGATTCGTGAGCTATGCCCGTCACTACTGCACTCGCGGGGGCGTTCATGGCCCACAGGTGAACATTGCGTGATCGCTGCCCGCATTCCCTGAAAGTATTGACTTCTATGGGAAATGGGTACAGGGTAGTGAATGGTGTGCAAATTCCGAGCAAAAGCCGTCATTCATTGATGAATATATTTCTCGTCCTTTGTCGCGCGGTAGCAACGGAGGCCTTTCCTTATGACGCACAGCGAACATCTCAGCAAGGTAATCGGCGAGGTCATAGCCCCTGCGGCACGGCAGGTGGACCGCGAGGGCAAATTTCCCAGGGAAGGGCTCAACGCGCTCGGGAGCGCCGGGATACTCGGCCTGACCGTGCCCGCGGAGCACGGCGGCGGCGGAAAGGGTCTGGCCGAGGCCGCGGACGCCGTGGAACAGGTTGCTCGCGCGTGCGGGTCCACGGCCATGATCCTGATGATGCACTACGCCGCCACCGCCGTGCTCGCCGCCCATGGGCCCGCCTCGGTGCTCACCGATATCGCGGCCGGCCGCCACCTGAGCACGCTTGCGTTCTCCGAGGTAGGTTCGCGCAGCCACTTCTGGGCCCCGGTAAGCACCGCCGATGCCGACGGCGACTCCGTAGTGCTGAACGCGCGGAAGAGCTGGGTAACGTCCGCGGGCCAAGCGGATAGCTATGTCTGGTCCAGCCGGCCGGTCGCCGCCGACGGGCCAATGACCCTGTGGCTAGTGCCGTCACAGTCGCCCGGGCTCAGCATCCCGGCCGCCTTCGACGGGCTTGGGCTGCGCGCCAACGCGTCCAGCCCGGTATCGGCGGACTCTGTACGCGTTCCCGGCGGCGCGAGGCTCGGCGATGACGGCGGCGGCCTGGACATCGCGTTCGCGACTGCGCTGCCGTTCTTCCTGATTCTCAACGCCGCCGCCAGCGTCGGATTGATGGAGGCCGTCATTGAAGCGACGGCAGCGCACCTGGTGATGACCAAGCTTGAGCACCTGAACCAGACGCTCGCTGACCAGCAGTCGGCACGAGCCGGGCTGGCCCAGATGCGGATCACCGCCGACTCCGCGCGGACTCTCCTGAATGACGCGATCTCGGCGCTCGGCGCCGGACGCCCAGACGCGCAGCTTCGGCTGCTCGAGGTGAAGGCGGCAGCCGCCGAGGCATCAATCCAGGTCACCGATCTAGCGATGACCGTATGCGGCGGATCGGCCTTCCGTACCGATCTCGGTATCGAGCGTAGATTCCGCGATGCGCGTGCCGCGCGGGTAATGGCGCCGACCACGGAAGCGCTGCACGATTTCATCGGGCGGGCGCTATGCGGGCTTCCGCTTATGTGAAAGGTGAGCCTGGCTTAGTTAAAGGAGAATACAGATGACACTGGTCATGGGAGCTGTCGCTTATGACCCGAAAGTAGTGACGATCTGGGACGGGTTCCGTCGGCATCTCGTCGATCGCGATCTGCCATTCGATTACGTCCTGTATTCCCATTACGAACGTCAGGTCGAGGACTTGGTCAATGGGCGAATCCACGCGGCCTGGAACTCCCCGCTCGCCTGGGTCAGGGCTGTACGGCTAGCGAGCGAACAGGGGCTGTCCCTGGAAGCGCTGGTCATGCGGGACACCGATCGGGACTTGAGATCGCTGATCGTCGTCCGCGCCGACTCAGTCATCGAGAGTCTGCCGGACCTGGCCGAACATACGATCGCGACCGGGGCGATTGACTCGCCGCAAGCCAACCTGCTGCCGTTGTCGCTGCTGCGTAAGCAGGGCCTAGAGCCAGGCAAGAACCTGACCGTGCGCCGCTTCGACGTCGGAGTCGGGCTGCACGGGGATCACATCGGCGGCGAGCGTGACGCCGCAAGGGCGCTGATGGCCGGGGCGGTGGACGCCGCGTGCATGATCGACTCCAACTATCTGCTGTTCGCCCGCGAGGGCATCCTGCCCGCCGGAGCCACCCGGATTCTCGGCGAGACCGAAACTTACGATCACTGCAACATGACCATCGGCCCGTCGGCCGATCTGAGCGAAGTGGCCAGGTTCAGGGACCTGCTGCTCGCCATGTCCTACGACGAAGCGAGCCTGCGGCCGCTACTGGATCTCGAAGGCCTCAAGCTGTGGTGTCTAGGCCGGACAACCGGGTACTCGGCCCTGGAAACCGCCGTAGATGAGGTCGGGTTTTACGGAAGTGATGGCGGTGTTTGCGCCGATGGTTATCGACCTTGAAAATCTCGGCCTCGAGGCCGGAGGCTACCTGCTCGTCCAGCGCGCGCTGCACGACCTTCCCGTGGGCGCCCGACTGACCGTACGAGGCAGTGATCCCGCGCTGGGCACCCACCTGGCGGCGTGGAGTCGGTCTGTGGGCC
>Ga0126381_100009469_pt1 | contig 10938 bp, 12 predicted proteins | sample PanSoiMetPlot_28_FD_96465 | JGI IMG/M metagenome (GOLD analysis project Ga0126381, IMG submission 96465) | Tropical forest soil microbial communities from Panama - MetaG Plot_28 | ecosystem: Environmental > Terrestrial > Soil > Tropical forest > Bulk soil | place: Panama | collected 2016-02-17
ATCCGGGGAGATGGCCGGGGCGGTGTAGTAGCCGAAGTCGCCCGGCGCCTCGAGGTTGCGCGGCGTGCTGAAGGTGGCCCCCCCGTCCGCCGATTCGGTGAACTGGACGTGCGGGCTGTCGGTGGTGCCGGTGACGTAGGTCATCACGATCCGGTTGGTGGCATCGGCGCCGGTCGGTGCGCCGTTGGCGATATCCACCGCGGGGGCCCAGGTCAGGTCGTTGCGGGCGCCGCCCAGGCCGTCCTGGATGGGGCGGCCGATCACCGGGTCGAAGATGCCCGGGTGGGTGACCGGGCCCGCCACCGCCTGCGGCGCGGTGAAGGTGGCCCCGCCGTCGGTGGATTCCAGCAGGTATTCGAAGTGCTGTTTGGTGGCCGGGTCCGCGCCGACCGCGAACACGAACACGTTCCCGTGGCTGTCGGTGCGGATGGTGCAGCCGTCGAAGCTTGGGAGCTGGCCGTTGTTGGTTGCCCGTGATGCCTGGCGGACCGTCCACGACGACCCGCCGTCGGTGGAGGTGGCCACCATCAGTGGGGTGGGCAGCGCGTGGCCGTGGCTGTTGCTGCGGAAATCTGCCCAGCACACATAGACGTGCCCGAAGAACGGGCTGCTCTGGGCGTTGTCCGCCCAGACCTGGTCCTTGTCGCTGAAGGTCGTGGAGGATTGCCTGGAGACCTGTACCGGGCTGGCCCACGCGCTCGCGTCACCGGAGGCGGCGGCGGTGAGGTTGTCGGTGCGTGAGACGTAGATGGCTTCGAAGCCTTTGAATGTCTGGTCCTGCCGTACCGCGCTGAAGTTGGACGTCAGGTTCGCGTAGTACAGGCGCGAACCGTTGGCCCAGCTGAAGTTTCCGCTCGCATCGGGCACCGGGCCGAACGCCACCGCCGGGTCGCCATCAGACACCAGCCCGGCCTGGAAATACCCGGGCAGGGTGCCGATCGGGCCCACGTGCGCCTGGCAGGCGGCCGGCCCTGGACAGTCCCGGGCTGTCCAGCCGCCCGGGTAGGCCGGCTGGGTCCAGGTCTGGCCTTTGTCGAAGGAGAAATAGACCCCCGACACGCCGACACCCGGCGTGAACGGGCAGCCCGTCGCGGTGCAGCCCGCCAGGTCGAGCTCGTCGTTCGCCCCGGCCACCAAGACATCAGGGTGGTTGGCGTCGACGGCGATGGCGGGCTCGTTCTGCTTGTTCTGAGGGAACGGCGCGGCCGAACTGCCGACCGTTACCAGGGTGTCACCGCTGGCCGGTGCGGTGCCGGTGTGGACTGCGACCGGCGCTCCAAGCGCCGCCGTAGGTACCGCGAGAGATAGCAGTGCGAGGGCCACGGCAGCGCCGACAGGAATGACTACTTGCATCTTCACCGAGCGTTCCTCTTGTTCAGGTGAACGGCACGGTCGTCGTTGAGCGTGCCGTTCAAACAGGCATCTCAGACATCAGGGCTCAGCAGCCGGCACTTGCTGGTCTGCCTGCTGTCGCCCCAGAGGAGCTCCACAAGTGTCGAGCTCTGTTCGATGATCTTCTCCTTTCGAATTCCCTGGCGAAAGCGGCACCGTTACTTGGCGCCTGTCTGTTAGGGGAGGGGCAGCACCGCGCGCCAGGGCTCGTCCATGCCGAGTCTGGTGTTGAAGCCGTTGCCGGTGATCACGGTCCCGTCGGCGGAGACGCCGATCACGCTCTGCAAGATCAAATGTTGTGGCACGTTGACCAGCTTCGTCAGGTCCTGCATGCCGGTTGTCGCCGTCCACCGGAAGGCGTGGTCGGAGCCCGTTGACTGGCTGGTGAGCGCGCTGCCGACGATCACGCTGCCGTCGCCGTTGACCGCGAACGCGCCGCTTTCAGGGCCGCCGAGGGTGCCCAGGTCGACCATGCCGGTCGCGGCCGTCCACCGGAAGGCGTGCCAAAAGCCGCCGACGGTGGCCTCGCCGACAACCACCTTCTCGTCCGCGGAGATGGCGATCGCGACGCTCTGGTCGCCGCCGGGCAGCACCCCGAGGTCTTGCAGGCCGGTGGCGGGCGTCCAGCGGAAGGCGTGGTCGACCGGCCCGAACGCGTTGGCGCCCTTGACGGCACCGCCGACCGCGACCGGCGCCTGCGCGGTGCCGGCCAGGCCGTACGCTTCGGTTTGGTCTTGGAACCCGGGGAAGGGGCCGAAGGTGCCGGTCTGCCCGGTGGTCGTCCACCAGCTGTCGCCGCCGGCGACCATGCCGCCGTCGGGGGTGACCGCGGAGGCGATGTTGATCGGCAGTTGCACCATCCCGGTGGCGGCCGTCCACCGGAACGCGGAGTACCCGTTCTCAGGCGGGTGCTCGCCGACGATCACGCTGCCGTCGGCGGAGACCGCGCCGGCGCCGAAGAAGGCGCTGGTTCCCGGGGTGCCGAGCGTCTGGTAGCCGCCGGCTGGCGTCCACCGGAACGCCTGCACGTCCCCTGCCGACTGGCAGGACCCGTTGGGGTTGAAGGTCGTGCAGATCGACCCGTAGCCGGCGATGGTGGTGCCGTCGCCGGAGATGCCACTGACATCGGTGCCCAGCGCGGAGCCGGGCATCTGGCCCAGCGACTGGAAACTGGGCGTGTGCGAGGCCACGGCCGTAGGGCTGGCTAGAGCCCGGCCGGGGCTGCTCGCGGCCAGCCCGAAGGCGAGTACTCCCGCGGCCGCGAGCACGCCGGCCGCGCGCGCCGTCTGTCTGTTCGGATTGCTCATCAGGGCTCCCGTTGCTCTAGCTGGGATCGGCAAGAACGCGCGTTCCCGGCTGACGGAGTTGCCGCCGCCGACGGGATCTGGCCGGCGGTGATCGCGGCCGCGTTGCCGGGGATGAACCCGGAGCCGAGCGGGAGATGGTCATGCGGACCTCGCCTGGCTTCTGCGCTCTGCGGGCTGGCGATGCTGAACGGGCCGTTGGCTTCGCCGTTGGGCCGGAAACGAACAGCGCGGTGGTGTCGTCGGCCAGGGCGCCGTTGTCGAAGGCCGGCCCACACAGCCCGTTGAAGGTGACCAGGTGGCCGCTTGGGTCTTCCAGCAGGCCAAGGAACGCCCCAGTCGCTGGGTCAAAGGCGCTGATCCGGCGGTTGCCGAAGTTGCCGGCCAGCAGGTCATTGCGCAACGCGCCGAACCCGCCGAGAGCCAGGGCCAGGCCGCAGCCGGCACCAAGCCGGTCGTGGGCTTGCTCACCGCAGGCCACCTCCTCGGGCGCGCGGCGCACGCCCGGTGCTGGCTGGTTGCGGTGAGAGCGCCCCGCAGCGGCCAGCAGAGACACCCCTCCGCTAGTGGCACGGATTAGGCGGCCACCCGGTTCAGGTCGCAACGCGGCTGTACCCGGGCAACTAGGGTGGAGCCTGGTCCTACGAGCTTCTGACCTGGCCAGATACGAGGAATCGGGGAGTGGAGCTTGGGGGGACTCGAGCTCACCTGGTGCACCCGCTGCGGTGCAAGGCATCGCCTCCGCGAGGCTGAAGAACCACAAGGCCCGGCGCGGCCACCTTGGCCCAGCTGCTGCGCGCTGACCTGCTCCCGGAGGCGTGGATCGCTCCACCGCAGGTGCGGGCGCTGCGGGCGCTGCTGCGCCACCGCATCCAGCCGGTGCGGCTGCGCGCCTTGCTGGGTAACCGGATCCACGCGGTCGCCGCCAAAGTCACGCAGGGATCCTGCTGCGTCGCCTGTCCCGGGCGTGGCGGCGCAGCACCTCGAAGGGCTTCGCCCACCGAGATGCCGCGTTCGGCGGCCCCGGCAGGCGCCTGGGCTCTGTCAACTGTGACGCGGTCAGAGGCGAACGGCCGGGCTTCCCGGGACCTTGGTACATGGCCGCCGACCAGACATGACGGTACCCCTGAGAGGTGATGGCTTCGGCACGAGACTGGGAGGTGACCGGGACATGGCTGCGCGAGAGGGGGCAGGGACCAATGACGGGTCCGCCAGGAGCGCGGAGCCGCCGTCGGCCGGGGGTTCGGGCGACCTGGGCAAGCGGGTGTCCCGCCGGCGTCAGGACCTCAAGCTGAGTAGGCGCCAGCTTGCGGAGCTAGCCGGCATGAGCGTGCCATATCTGCAATACCTGGAGACACAGCCGGCGAGGCCCACCCAGGCAGCCCTGGGGCAGCTGGCCGCTGCGCTGCAAACCACGCCGGAGACGCTGCTCGGCGTAGGCACGCGCCAGCCGCCCGGGCAGGCCGGACCCTCCGATCATCCGGTGCTTCAGACCCTCACCGCAGCGGAATGCTATGAACTGCTGTCACCCGGTGGGGTGGGCCGCGTGGCGTTCACCGCCGCCGGCGGGCCTGTCATACTGCCGGTGAACTACGCCATGGCGGGCCGTACGGTGATCTTCCGGACCGCCCCCGACACGCTGCTCGCAGGGTATCTCGACGGCCCGGCCGGGTTCGAGGTAGACCGCCTGGATGAGGCGCTGAGCCAAGGCTGGAGCGTGCTGGTAACCGGGCGCGCGGTCCGTGTGACCAGCGAGGTGGAAGTGCGCCACCTTGAGCACCATGCCGACGTCCGGCCATGGGCGGGCGGGGCACGCGACATATACGTGCGGATCATCCCGCGCCAGATCACCGGCAGGCGCATACGCGACTAGCCTGGATTGCTGGCGCGAACACGGCTCCGATGGCCGAACTGGCCCGCCGATCGCATATCGGCGAAGGCGCGGTGCATGTCTCATTGTCGCCGGATGTCCCTTCCTGGTAGCTCATCGCGGGCGCCGGGCCCGGGTGAGGGTCTGCCACGCAACCTCGCGATCCTGCACAGCCCGCCGCTCAAGGCGGTGGCGGTCCAGTACTGGGCCCGTACCATGCGCTCCCCCGCCGGGGGAGCTGTGCTTTGCCGCCACGCCCGGCACGCGCAAGCCGAAATGCAGATCCTCGGCGACCAGGTGGCCGCCCGGTTGGCGGATTCCCCAGCAGCCAGCCACCTGCGCCAGCTCGTGCAGCCCTCCCCTGCATGAACCAGCCCTGCGCGACATCCCCAGACTGATCCCCCTGCACCGGCTCATCTGGCGCGACAAAGACTACGGCCAGCAACCCGCACCCGAGCCAGCCGCCGCCGGCTCCGCCGCGGCCGGCCGCCCATAACAGCCAAGGCCCCTCCGGGCCGGGCACTTGCGCGGCCCGGAGGCGGGGGGCGCTGGAGTGGGCCTGGCATGAGCATGGTGATGCTCCGCAGGGCCGTGGCCGCCCGGCATTATTTCGCGGCCGAACACGACCGCGGAGGCGTTGCGCGATCCGGTGACCTTTGGCCCTTTTCCTTGGGGACCTGTGTCTCTATGGACGGCTATCACGGCGTTCTTACTTTTCCCACATGAGCACGCCCGCAGACCTAATCCCTGAAGAAGAGTGCTGGGAACTGCTGGCCACTGCTTCGGTAGGCCGCCTAGCGTTGTCGGTCAAGGTGCTGCCTACGATTCTTCCCGTCCAGTACTACCTGGATGGCCACACACTCGCGGTCTGCCTGGGGCATCACGAAGTTACGGAGCGCTCTCTGCACGATGCGATCATCGCGTTCGCGGCCGACGCGATCGACCCGGTAACCCGGTCAGGCTGGTCGGTCCAGATCCAAGGCAGGTCAGTCATCCTGCGGCAGATCGGCTTCGACACGGACTGCGGTCAGCCGACCGCCGGGCAGATCGTGCGGATCGAGCCAGCAAAGATCACCGGTCACCGTGTGCACATGTGCCCGTTCATTGACGCCCTCCTGGCGGGAAGTCACCTATTTCCGACACTGTAGGCGCCCTTGGCAGATGACTGGCCGTCCAGCTGAGGTCCTCTCGGTTACGGCTCGGTCAGTTCGGTCAGCGGCCTGCGCGCGGTGGCGTGGGTGGCGTGGGCGGGGCCCAGCTGGAGCACTATCTGAGGGGCTCCGGGAAGCTTGAGGCGGTCCTTGATGAGGGTGCGGATCGCAGCGGCTTCCAGCGGCTGGGTATACAGGCTGGCGAAAACCCATTTGCTCGCGGCGTGCGCCAGCAGCCGGTGCAGTGCCTGCCCAGCGCGAAGCCAGTCAGCGCGGTTGTCGGCGGGGGTGAGCAGCACCGCGGTGGCCGCGGGCGGTGGTCCTTCCACAGGAAGGAGACCAAGGCCACGGCCCAGGTCGAAGTCACGCTGCGGCAGCCGCCCGGGCTGAGGGCCGGCGTTGGCGGGAAAGGCGTGCGCGGGGACGCCATCGTACGCGGAATCAGCCGGATCCCGGCTCCACCGTCGCGCATCTGCCTGGGCTGCCGGGTCGAGGTTCTGCCTGCGGCTGGTCGCGCCAACGATGTCGGCCAGCTTCTGGTAGGCGGCACCTGGATCGATGATCACTAGTGTGGCCCCCTCGGCCAGCACGTCGTGCTGGAGGCCCACGAGCAGGCCCCCGGGCAGTGGGCCGACCGCGAACGGGCCCCGGTGGGTGTGCCGGTGCGGGAGGGCCTCCAGCATCCGGCGTTCCTGGACTGTCATGGGCGCTGGCGCGCCCAGTCCAACCCTGGCTAGCAACCGCAACTGGCCCGCGTCGGGGAGCAGTTCCACCACGGGCAGATAACCCAGGGACCGCACCGCCAGCCGCAGCCCGAACAGGGCAGCGCCGCAGCTGATCAGCATTTCCCGGCCGACCGGATCCGCCTCCAGCTTGCGGCTCGGGTCGCCGTAGAGCTCTATCGTGTACTCGCTGGCCCGGAACCGCCACGGCTGCGTGTTGTGCACCGACGGCGCCCGAGCTGCGGTGGCTATCAGGAAGTCCACCTGATCGGCCGGTATCGGTACCGTCGGCCGCGCCGGTTCCTCGCTCATCGCGCTCACCTACCCTTGCCTGTGCGGGTCAAGATCCCTCGGCCGGACCGGGAAGCCAAGGGCCGTAGGGCGGCTTTCCGCAGTGACCAAGGTCCCCCGGAAGCTCGAAGCGGAACTCCGCGATCACGTCGCCACTCACATAGGCAAGCTCGCCCGGCCGAAGCGACTTGTGTGGGCAGACGACCTGCCAAAAACCCGGTCCGGGAAGATCATGCGCAGGCTCCTGCGCGACATCGCCGAGGGGCGCGAACTCGGCGATGTCACGACGCTACGCGATCCCACGGTCATCACGCAGCTCCAACATGCCATGGTCGACGCCGGCCCCCGGTGATCGGCGCAGGAAAGGGTGCAGGCTGGAGTGGAGCCATCGGACGTCGGCCACGCTGTCTTCGGCAACGTTATCCACACCGAGGTTCGGGACATGTACCTGGGCCGGGTCGCCGCCCTCAACGGAGGGTTGCCGGTGGAGACACCCGCCTTCACCGTGAACCGGCTGTGCGGCAGCGGGCTGCAGGCCATTGGCTCGGCGGCACAGGCCATCCAGCTTGGTGACGCCGAAACCGCGGTCGCCGGCGGCGCTGAGTCGATGAGCCGCGGCCAGTACTGGCTGCGGCATGCGCTGGGGCCAGCGGATGCGCGACGGCGTCACGATCGACGCTACGGTTGGCGCGCTGACCGATCCCTTCGACGACTGCCACATGGGGTGACGGCGGAGACGGTCGCGGCCGAGTTCGGTGTCTCCCGCGCCGACCAGGACGCCCTGGCCGTCGAAAGCCACCGGCGCGCGGCCGCCGCCGCGGCGGCCGGCTACTTCGCCGAACAGATCATGCCGGTGGAGGTGCGCACCAAAGAAGGGCACCGTGGCGGTCACCGTGGATGAGCACGTCCGGCCCGGCGTGACCGGCGATGATCTCGCCAAACTCCGGCCCGCGTTCGCCGGCGGCGGGACGGTGACGGCGGGAAACGCATCCGGGATCAACGATGCCGCCGCCGCCGTGGTGCTCGCGGACGGGGCGTTCGCAGGTGACCGCGGCCTCCGCCCGCTGGGACGGCTGGTTGCCTAGAGCCACGCGGGAGTCGAGCCCGGATCATGGGCATCGGACCCGTGCCCGCCGTTCGGAAGGTTCTCGACCGGGCGGGGCTCAAGCTCGAAGAAATCGATATGTTTGAGGTCAATGAGGCGTTCGCCGCCCAAGCGCTCGCCGTCAGCCGTGAACTCGGGTTGCCACCCGAGAAGACGAACCCGAACGGCAGCGGCGTCTCCCTCGGCCATTCGATCGGCGCCACCGGTGCCATTCTCACGGTGAAGGCGCTGTATGAGCTTCAGCGGACCGGCGGCAAATATGCACTGACGACAATGTGCATCGGCGGCGGGCAAGGCATCGCGGCGATCTTCGAACGGATGTAGCCTCAGCGAAGCTTGGCCTGATCTCCGCGTGAATTTGGCCTGGTTCCCGTGAGCCCGGCAGCCCCGTTGCCCGGTGCACCTTAGTCATCCGACACCAGGAAGGCGGTTACTGCGGCCGCGAAGCCCTCGGGGTCCTCCCAGAACAGCAAATGACCTAGCTCTGGGAACATCATGAGCTGCGCACCTGGGATACGGTCGGCAACCAGTTTGCCGTTCCGCGGATCGACGACCTTGTCTTCTCCGCCATGCACCACCAATGTGGGAGCCTGAATCCTGGATTGCGCCAGCCTCCCTGCATACCTCGCTCCCGCGAGCGCCTGAGCGGACCAGGTGCGATGGTCCGCCGACCGCGCCTGCTGGTACGCCACAAGGCGCTCGACGAGTTCCGGCTGCTGCTCCAGCGTCTGCCGGGACAGGGCATTCCGCACCAGCCGCCGCAATGCTGTCTCAGCGGGCATGGTGCGAACCGCCGACGTCAGGAAAGCAGAACTGGCCGGCATGGGGAAGGCGAAAGGCCAGCCTGGCGTGGTGCAGGCCAGGACGAGGCGGTTAACCCGCTCCGGGTACAGCACGGCAACTTCCTGCGCGACCATTCCGCCCAAGCTCACGCCCAACACGCTGGAACTGCGAATGCCCGCGTCGTCGAGCACGGTGACGACATCTCGTGCCATGTCCGAAATCCTGAGAGACCGTGGGGCCGAGTCGCTGCGCCCAATACCCCGGCTGTCCACGAGCACAAGCCGGAAGTGATTTTCCAGCTTCCTGGCTACTGGACCCCATCCGCAGCTGTCGAACCCAAGCCCTTGGATCAGGGTCAGCCAGCGCCGCCGCCGGTGCAAAGTCCCGCGCAGCGAATAAGCGACCCGCAGCTCACCGTCCCGCGCGTGCCGCGCTCTCCTCACGTTGCCTTCCTGGGTTCTGGCGGCCATCACTGGCCGGTGAGCCGGGCATCCGGGTAAGTCCGCCGTGAGGTGCCTCTCGGCGACGATCAGGCTGGTACCTTGCGCGAATCTCCGGTGTGGTCGTAAACCATGATCAAGTCCGCGTTTGCGCGGAGCCAGTTCACGTCCTCCTCGCACCAGTACTTGCTTTCGTAGGAGTGGCCCGATCGGGCGATAATCCTCCCGCTCGCAGCCTGCAGCTCCCAGGAGTACCTGCCACCTCCGTCCTGGAAGATCTTGAACTCGGCCCACCACTCTGCCGGTTCCACGCGTACCACCTTCCTCCTGGATGAGCGGGGCACGTCTGCCTACAGCCGCTGCCTCAGGGATTCGATCGCGATGGTCAGGTCCCCGGCGGCAAACATGTTCCGACCGTCCCCCAGGCCGCTGCCAGCCACAAGGACCGAAGGTCCTCTCTGCGCAGTACCATCGGCGCTCAGGCGTCCGCCGGATAACGCTCAGCTGGCCGGCCCTACCCGGTAGTGACATCGGCCTGGACTTTGGTGCCGTACGCCGACCTCAGCGTTCGAATTAATCCTCTGACCAGTGGAGCTAGGGGACTCGAACCCCCGGCCCCTTGCTTGCAAATCGGGATATCGGCCTGCGGCTGGGGCGCTGACCTGGTCGGCAGGCTGTCCGTGAGTGGCCGCAGCGCACCGCCGATGACCGGGGCATGTTATGGCACGGTGATCTCGGCCGTACGGTGCCCGCACTGGCCTGCTTGTCCGTGAGTGGCCGCCGTCCCTCCGTACAGACACGCGGGCGGGCACGGCACCTGGCGGTCATGGAGGCGCCAAGGCATCATGCCGGCGTGGCCGCGCACGTCATCTACCTCGTGGGAGGTGCTCCGCGAGTCGGGAAGTCCTCGCTGGCGCAGCGGTTGCTCACCGCCGACGGCATCCCGTGGCTGCCGACCGATGTCATCAGGACGGTCGTACGCCGGGTGGCTCCCGAAGTGGATGCCGCCGACCGCGATCCCGTTGACGCCACCGCGCTTGCCGAGGTCATGTACCCGCACATCGAGCAGGCGGTGGAGGTATGTGCCGAGGAAGCCGATCGCTTATTGATCGAGGGCTTCGAGCTGGCGCCGTCGTGTCCTGCCCGGCTGCGGGCTGCGCTCGGCGGACCCGAGGTCCGCGCGTGCTTCCTTGGGCATGGCTCCTTCTCGGCGGAGGATCTTGCCGCCTATCGCGGGCCGAAGCCGCAGTCCAAGAGCGACCTATCGCCTGAGGAGCTGCGCGAGTCCGCTAACTGGATTCGGCACCGGAGCAGACAGCTACGCCAGCAGTGCGACGCCTTGCGCGTGCCCTATGTCGACGTCGGGGATGCGGGCTTCGAGGCCGCGATGGCCGAAGCGAGGCGACTGCTTCTTGGCCCTCGCTGATCGCCGACAGCTTCTGACCGGGGGCACGCAGCACTCACAAATCCGTAGGCATGGGCAAGCCGTCCAGAACTGTCCACAGGTGGCCGTGGTCTCGGAGGATATGTTAACCAGGCACGTTGACCGGTGCTCGTTGCCCTGCGGTCAGATCGGCCCTTGATGCCGTACCGCAGGCGTATCACAATCCGGCGGTTGTTCGGTGGGGGACCTTTGCACCTTCGCCGGTCATGACGTGTACGAGCCAGCGCGTTGCCTGCGAGAAGACCTGTGCCCGTTGCGTTGGCCCCGCTAAGCAGCGTCGCAGCGTTATGTGGCCAGGAAGCCCACGATCCGCTTGTTGATGTCGGTGGGGCGCTGCACCATCAGGAAGTGCCCGACGCCCTCGATCAGCTCGGACTGCGATCCGGGGCCGCAGTGCTGCGGCACCCGGTCCACCTGCTCCTGGGTCATGCCGTGG
>Ga0126381_100009470_pt1 | contig 10938 bp, 11 predicted proteins | sample PanSoiMetPlot_28_FD_96465 | JGI IMG/M metagenome (GOLD analysis project Ga0126381, IMG submission 96465) | Tropical forest soil microbial communities from Panama - MetaG Plot_28 | ecosystem: Environmental > Terrestrial > Soil > Tropical forest > Bulk soil | place: Panama | collected 2016-02-17
GAGACGTTGTCGATGCGATTGGACACGTGCCGCTGCCGCCGTATATCAAACGCGATGATGGCGGCAACGATCGTGATCGTTACCAGACCGTGTTCGCACGCGAACGTGGGTCGATTGCCGCCCCTACCGCTGGACTCCATTTCACACCGGAGATCTTCGAGAGCCTCGCCGCTCGCGGCGTACAAGTCGTCGAGATCACGTTGCACGTCGGCTACGGCACGTTTCAACCAGTGAGAGTCGAGCGCGTCGAAGACCACCGTCTGGAATCGGAGCAATATGACGTGAGTGAAACCGCGGCAGCCGCAATTGATTCAGCCCGGAATAAGGAGAAACGCGTGGTCGCAGTCGGCACGACCACGACGAGAACGCTCGAAGCGGTGGCGCGGGCGAATAGCGGGCGGGTGGTTGCCGGAGGCGGTGCGACCGACCTGTTCATATACCCGGGCTTTGCGTTCCAGGTGGTCAGCGGCCTGTTGACCAATTTCCATCTGCCGTCGTCGTCGCTCATCATGCTGGTCGCCGCATTTGCCGGCCGAGACGCCGTCATGGAGGCATATGCCGACGCGGTCGCGCGGCGCTACCGTTTCTACAGCTACGGCGATGCCATGCTCATCACCTGAGGCGTGCCGTACGATAAGATCTTGATTTCCCTCTGCCGGGGTAGCTCAGTTGGTGAGAGCACGCGTCTCATAAGCGCGGGGTCGACGGTTCGAGTCCGTCCCCCGGCACTTCGAAATTTCGATTCACCGGGCAGGAACGGCAGGACAGGCAGGAGAGGAAGGACGGCAATCGTCTTCCCTTCCTGCCTATCCCGCCCGTCCTGGACGTCCAGCCTTCATGTTGCTTGATCGCGTTCGTCGTACGATTCGTCAGCACGATCTCGCGACGCCCTCTACGCGTGTGGTCGTGGCGTTGTCGGGCGGAGGCGATTCTGTGGCGCTTGCCCATCTGCTGCGTGCGCTTCACGACGCCGGCGACTTGAACGCGGTAGGCGTCGCACATTTCAATCATCAGCTGCGCGACGACGCGGATCGCGACGAGATGTTCAGCCGGTCTCTGGCGGAGCAGCTCGGTTGGCCCTTTCTTGTCGAGCGTGAGGACGTTGCTGCGCGCGCGCGTCGGGATCGGCGTTCGATCGAGCACGCGGCCCGAACCGCTCGGCACGAGTTCTTCGAGAGGGCAGGCGCGCACTTTTCCGCCGATGTCGTCGCACTCGGGCATACCCGCGACGACCAGGCCGAGACGGTTCTGCTTCGACTTCTTCGCGGGGCTGGACCGCGGGGACTCTCAGGCATGCATCCCCGTAGCGGACGGGCTATCCGGCCATTGCTCGCCTGCCGGCGGGCTGAGCTTCGCGAGTTCCTGGCCGAGCGTGGCCTGCCATTCGTCGAGGATGCGACGAATGACGATGTCGCGATTCCGCGGAATCGCGTCCGCGCAGAGTTGGTGCCGCTGCTCGAAGATCGTTTCAACCCCTCGGTCGTCGATGCATTGGCAAATCAAGCGGAGCTGGCCCGTGACGAATGGCTCTGGATGCTCGACGAACTTCGAAGCAGGAGCCTCGAAGCCCGAACCTCGAACCTGGAACCCGGAACCTGGAGCTTCGAGCGCGAAGGGTTGTTGTCCGCTCCTCGCGCGCTCAGGCGCCTCGCGTTATGGCGTGCGATGAGCGACGCCTCTGGCGGAAGGACCGTATCGGTGCAGCACGTCGCGGCGGCGTTGCGCATTGTTGAGGCGTCAAGCCCGGCTGGGTGTGTGGATGCGCCGGGACATGTCGTGGAACGCATCGGCGATCGCGTCGTCTTAAGAAATGGGCGTTCGAACGACGTTCGTTTGAGGGCCGCCGACTTTTTCCGATATCCGTTGTCGATTCCAGGAGAGGTCTCACTTCCTGAGCACGGCTGTATCGTTTCGGCCGCGCTGACGGAGGCGGGCGATCTGTCGGATGAGGCGTGGCGCGCAAGGATGGGCAGTCGTGCTACGGCGGTTCTCGCGATGCACGGATGGACGGCGCCGCTAAGCGTAAGAAATCGGCGACCGGGCGATCGGTTCCGGCCGTTCGGACTCGACCGGCAAAAGAAGCTGCAGGACTTCTTCGTCGATCGAAAGGTCGCGCGCGCGGACCGCGATCATGTGCCGATCGTCGTCGACGAAAACGACCGAATTTTGTGGGTGGCCGGGCACGAAATCGACGAGGCGTTTCGAGTAACTGACGCGTCGCGGGCCGTGCTAATCTTAACTCTCAGGCAGGTTTAGCCGAAGTCCTCGCGGGAAGTCTCTGGAGGTTGTGCGTGAACTCGACGTTGAAGAGCTTATTGTTCTGGACTGTCCTCTTCGTCATCGGAGTGCTGATCTGGAACGTGTCGACGAAGTTTCAGGGTGGCCGTGAACGTCGTGTGAGTTTCAGCGAGTTTATGTCGTGGGTCGATTCCGGCAACGTGGCCAGTGTCGAAATCGTCGGACAGGACATTACAGGCGTTACCAAGGCTCGCGAGACGTTCCACGCGTACGTCCCGACGCAATACGAAGGCCTCGCCAACAAGCTGATGGCGAGCAATGTTCAGATCAGCGCGAAAGAACCGACGGCCAGCCCATGGGCGTCGCTGCTGCTTGGGTGGGCGCCGACGCTATTGATTGTCGGCTTCTGGCTGTTCTTCATGCGACAGATGCAGAGCGGCGGGAACAAGGCGCTCAGTTTCGGGAAGAGCAAAGCGAAGTTGTCTTCGAGCTCGCAGAAGAAAGTGACGTTCAAGGACGTCGCGGGCGTCGACGAGGCAAAGGAAGAGCTGCAAGAGATCATCGAGTTCCTGAAAGAACCGCAAAAATTCCAGAAGCTTGGCGGACGCATTCCGAAGGGCGTCCTGCTGATGGGACCTCCCGGTACCGGCAAGACGCTGCTGGCCCGCGCCGTGGCCGGCGAAGCAAACGTCCCCTTCTTCTCGATCAGCGGGTCTGATTTCGTCGAGATGTTCGTCGGCGTCGGGGCGAGCCGCGTCCGCGACCTCTTCGAGCAGGGCAAGAAAAATGCGCCGTGCATCGTGTTCATCGACGAAATCGACGCGGTGGGCCGTCACCGTGGCGCCGGCCTCGGAGGCGGGCACGACGAGCGCGAGCAGACGCTGAATCAGCTGCTCGTCGAAATGGACGGCTTCGAATCGAACGAAGGCGTCATTCTCGTTGCCGCCACCAACCGTCCCGACGTTCTCGATCCGGCGCTCCTCCGTCCGGGCCGTTTCGATCGCCGCATCGTCGTGAATCGTCCCGACGTGAAGGGCCGCGAGGGCATCCTGTCGGTCCATACACGCAAGATTCCAATGTCCGACGACGTGGAATTACCGACGATCGCACGCGGCACGGCCGGCTTCTCTGGCGCCGATCTCGCCAACCTGGTGAACGAAGCGGCGCTCAACGCCGCACGTTACAACCAGAAGACTGTTCGGATGTACGACTTCGAATTCGCGAAGGACAAGGTCCTGATGGGATCCGAGCGCCGCTCGATGATCATCAGCGACGACGAGAAGCGGGTGACGGCGATTCATGAGGCCGGCCACGCGCTGCTGACCGTGCTGCTGCCGCACGCCGATCCGATCCACAAGGTGACGATCATCCCGCGCGGCATGGCGCTCGGCCTGACGCAGCAGTTACCAGCTGACGAAAAACACAATTACTCGCGCGACTACCTGAACGACCAAATCGCGATTCTTCTGGGCGGGCGCATCGCCGAGCAGATCACGATGGACAGCTTGACGACGGGCGCGGGCAACGACCTCGAGCGCGCCACCGAAATGGCCCGCCGCATGGTGTGCGAGTGGGGCATGAGCGACGCCATGGGGCCGTTGACTTTCGGCAAGAAGGAAGAGCAGATCTTCCTCGGCCGCGAGATCGCTCAGCATCAGGACTACAGCGAAGACACGGCGCTCAAGATCGATCAAGAGGTCAAGCGGTTCGTCACGGGCGCCTACGATCGGTCGTACAAGCTGCTTACGGAAAACAAAGCGACCCTCGTGAAGATGGCCGACGAACTGCTCGCGCGTGAGGTGCTCGACGCCGAGCAGGTGAAGCGGATCGTCGCCGGCCTGCCGCTCGAGGACGTTCAGGCCGCGGCGCCTAGGGCCGCCCTGACGCCAACCGAAGAGGACGAGGCGAGACCGCGCCAGAAAGAGCGGACTCCCATCGTTCCTGCGCTGAACAAGCCGCTTCCGCAGGAGTAATCGGAGCAGTCACCAGTCCTCAGTCATCAGTTTCCAGTCGACGTGACGGAGGACTGGTGACTGATGACTGGAGACTGTGACTGCATCCTTCACGTCGTTCGCCCCGCGTCCAACCTATAGCGTTCCGCTCGCGCACGGCGGCGTTCTTCAACTCGGCGCCCGTCCGCTCGTGATGGGAATCCTGAACGTGACCCCAGATTCGTTCGCTGAATCTGGAGCTGTCGACGTACGTATGGCGATCGATCGTGCGCTGACGATGGAGGCCGACGGCGCCGACATCGTCGACGTGGGTGGCGAGTCGACGCGTCCGGGTGCGGAGCCGGTTGATGCGGAGAGCGAGCTCGCGCGCGTCATGCCGGTGATCGAGGCGGTCCGAGGACGCCTGCGGATTCCGATCTCTGTCGACACGTACAAAGCCGCGGTCGCGGACGCAGCGCTCGAGGCCGGCGCGGATATGGTGAACGACGTCAGCGGCCTGTTGTACGACCCAGCGCTCGCGGACGTCGTGGCGCGGCGAGGCGCGTCCATCGTGCTGATGCATACGAGAGGTCGGTCGAAGGATATGTACGAGCAGGCCGAATACGGCGACGTTGCCCTCGATGTCGCTGCCGAACTGCAGTCGCGTGTAGACACCGCGGTGGCTGCCGGTGTGCCGTTGACCTCGATTGTCGTGGATCCGGGCGTTGGGTTTGCCAAGCGCCCAGTGCATAGTTATGGTGTGCTGGCGCGGCTGCCCGAGCTGGCCGCGGCGATTCGGCGGCCCCTCCTGGTAGGGCCGTCGCGCAAGTCGTTCATGCGGGCAGCGGCCGGAGGGGCCGACGCCGCCGGACGTGACTGGACCACAGCCGCTGCCGTGACGGCGGCTGTGCTGAACGGCGCCCACATCGTCCGCGTGCACGCGGTCGGGCCGATGGTGCAGGTCGTTCGAGCTGCGGAAGAGATTCGACAGGCGGGATGATACACGCGCTCACGGGACTCCTTCGCCGCCCTCCGATCGGCTGGTGGGACATCGCCGACATCCTCGTGGTGTCGATTCTCATCTACGAAGTCCTCAAGCTGATCAGGGGCACGAGGGCCGTGCAGATGGCCGTCGGCGCGGGCTTTCTTGCCGCCGTCTTCTATGGATCTCGCTTCCTCCAGCTCGACACGGTCAACTGGCTCATTCGCAACTTCCTGGGGTCGATCGTCTTCGCGATCATCGTCCTCTTTCAGGCTGACATCAGACGCGCGCTCGCGCACCTCGGCCGGGCACCGTTCTTCCGGTTGTTCGCGAGAGAGGAATCGCGTGAGGAGTCGATCGAAGAGCTTGTCGTCGCCGCTGGATTGATGTCGGCACAGCACATCGGCGCGATCATCGCCGTCGAGCGTCAGGTTGGTATGCGTAACTACATCGACGGCGGCATCTCGCTCGACGCCGTGTTGACGTACGACCTGCTGCTGGCGATCTTCCAGCCGCGGTCTCCGCTGCACGACGGCGCGGTCATCGTGCAGAACGATCGCGTCGCGGCGGCGGCCTGCTTCCTGCCGCTGACGATCAATCCGCGGCTCAGCAAGGAACTCGGCTCCAGACATCGGGCCGCCATCGGCCTGACCGAGGAAAACGACGCCATCGCGATCGTCATTTCCGAGGAGACGGGCATCATCTCGGTAATCGTCGACGGGCAGATTGAGCGAGGGTTCGACGCCGATTCGCTGCGCGGGCGGCTGCGGCAACTCGTGCTGAACAAGCGGACGCCGACCGGCGCGTCGGCCGCGAAGGCACAGCTGACATGAACCGCCTCTGGCCCTTCCGCAACCTCGGCTTGAAGCTTCTTTCGCTCGGCATCGGAGCGCTCCTGTGGATTTCCGTGTCTGGCGAAGAGGTCGTCGAACGCGGATTGCGCGCACCGCTCGAACTTCAGCAGTTCCCGCAGGGTCTCGAGATTCAGGGCGAGGCGCCGTCGACCGTGGACGTCCGAGTGCGCGGGACAGCTGGCGCACTCAGCCGTATGGGCCCCGGCGATATTGTCGCCGTGCTCGACCTTCGTGCCGTGCGCCCGGGCAATCGCATGTTCGCCATGACGCCTGAGCAGGTACGCTCGCCATTCGGTGTCGAGGTCGTGCAGGTGACGCCGTCGACCATCGTGCTGGCACTCGAGAAGTCGCTCACGCGATCGGTTCCTATCGTGCCGTCGGTGGAAGGCAGCCCGGCTCCTGGTTACGTGGTGTCCGGGAAGGCCGTCGTCACGCCCGATCACGTCGACATCATCGGCCCGGAAACTGCGGTCAAGCGCGCCACCGAAGCGGTGACCGAAACCATTTCTGTCGAAGGGTTGAACGATGCGCTGCGTGAAGAGGTCACGATCGGCCTGCTCGATCCTTCGCTGCGGCTGAAGACGCAGCGGACCGTCGACGTGACCGTGAAGATCGTGCCTGGGCCGATGGAGCGCACCGTGCGCGGTCGTCCGATCAGAGTGCGCGATCTCGGCGCGCGGCTCTCGGCGCAGGTGATGCCCACGGTCGTCGACGTCGGATTGCGTGGCAGCCGCGAGATCATCAACAGAATCGACGCGGATGACGTGCATCCGTACGTCGACCTCAGTGGGCTGGGCGAGGGCGAGTACACGCTGGTCGTCCACACGGACACGCCGGACCATGCCGGCGTCACCCGAGTCGATCCGGCCATGGTGCAGGTGCGAATCACCAGTGTCAAAGACTGAGAGGGACGGGTCGGCCGCGCCGCGGTTGTTCGGCACCGATGGCGTCCGCGGCAAGGCGGGCCACGCTCCGCTCGATCACGCAACGGTACGGCGTCTCGGCGCCGCGGTCGTGCGGGCGTTGCCGCACGGCACGACGTCGCCGAGGATTCTCGTCGGACGCGACACACGCGAGTCCGGATCGTGGATCGAAGCGGAGCTGGCGCACGGTGCCGCCGGCGAGGGAGCCTCCGTCATCAGCGCCGGCATCGTGCCCACGCCTGCCGTCGCGTATCTGACGCGGGCGTCGGCGTACGACCTCGGGATCGTGATTTCCGCTTCGCACAATCCGTTTGAAGACAACGGCATCAAGGTGTTTTCCGGCAAGGGAGAGAAGTTCACCGAGGATGTCGAGCGCCACGTCGAAGGCATCATGGCGGATTCGAGCTGGCGAGTCGCGGAAGGCGAGGCGCGCGAGCTGAACGCCAGGCAGCGGACCGAGCCTTATCTTTATCATCTCCGCACGGTCTTTCCCGAGGTCGCGTCGCTTGGGTCGTTCAAACTCGCTATCGACTGCGCCAACGGCGCGACCACGCCCGTCGCACCGGGGCTGTTCATGGGACTGGGCGTCGAGCTCGTCGTCGTCGCGGATGAGCCCGATGGACACAACATCAACCTGCAGTGCGGATCGACCCATCCCGAGTTTCTGGCGGCGACAGTAGTCGAACGAGAATGCGACATGGGTGTCGCGTTCGACGGCGACGGCGACCGCGCGATTTTCGTCGATCATCGCGGCGAGGTCATCAACGGCGACGCCGTCCTGTTGATGTGCGGCAGGCAGCTGCAGCGTGAGCATCGGCTCGCCGGCAACATGATTGTCGCGACGGTCATGAGCAACATCGGACTCGAGCTCGCGTGCAAAGCGTCAGGCATTCAGATGGTGCGGACGGCCGTCGGCGACAAGTACGTGATGGAAGAGATGCTGAGACGAGGGGCGACGCTCGGAGGCGAACAGTCGGGTCACGTTATCTTCTCGGACTATCTCTTCACGGGCGACGGTCTGTGCACTGCGCTGAACGTCCTGCGAACGATCGCAATGAGCGGACGCTCGCTGTCCGATCTCGCGTCCGATCTCACGAACTATCCTCAAGTGCTGCTGAACGTGCGCGTGCGCGAGAAGGTCGATCTGGGCACGGTCCCCGACATCGCGGCGGCGATCAGGCGCGTCGAGGAACGCGTGGACGGTCAGGGACGCGTGCTGATTCGTTATTCGGGCACCGAGCCGCTCCTGCGTGTCATGCTCGAAGGCCGTAACGAAGGTGAAATTCGCGCGTGGGCCCAGGAGATTGTCGATGTCGTCCAGGTGAACTTGGGCACGTCGTGATTCACCTTTCCGTCAACGTCAACAAAATCGCCACGCTTCGAAACTCTCGCGGCGGGAGTCTTCCGCGAGTGACCGATGCGGTTCGCGTCTGCGTCTCCGCAGGCGTGAATGGCATCACTGTCCACCCGCGCGCCGATAAACGGCACATCACGCCCGAGGACGTGCGCGAGGTCTCGGCGATGCTGGCGCACCACAAGCCGCACGTCGAATTCAACATCGAAGGCGATCCTCGGCCCGACCTTCTCGCGCTCGTCGAGGAAGTACGGCCCGATCAGTGCACGCTCGTCCCGGTCGCGCCGGGCGAGATCACGAGCCAGGCCGGCTGGCGGCCAGGTCCTCAGTCGGATGGACTCGCGACAGTCGTCGCCTCGCTCAAATCGCTCGGCGTCCGCGTCAGTCTATTCGTCGATCCGGACGACGACGCAATCCGCTGGGCGGCATCCATGGGCGCCGATCGGATCGAGCTCTACACCGAGCCGTTCGCGCGCGCGTACGAACGCGGCATCGACGCGGCGCGCCACTCGTTCTCGATCTACGCGGACGCGTCGCGGCTGGCGCACTCGCTGAAGCTCGGTGTCAATGCCGGGCACGACCTCGATCTCGAGAACCTGGTGATCTTTCGTCAGCTCCCGCACCTCGACGAGGTCTCGATCGGCCACGCGATCATCTCGCGCGCGATTTTCGTCGGCCTCGAGGACGTCGTCCTCGAGTACCTCGCGGTACTGGCGCACGCCTGATATGATCGAAAGTCTGCACGGCTCATGAAATCGGATTCCGTCGCTTTCGGCGTGGCCGGCATTGCCTTCGGCCTGATTGCCGGGTGGATTATCGGCACCCAGCAGGCGAAGCCCTCGCAGCCGGCGGCTCAACCGTCGACCGCGGCGTCGTCGCCGAGCTCGTCCTCAGATTCGTCCACCACCCGCGCGGCCATCGTCGACGACGCGAAGGTGAACGCGTTGAAGTCCATCGCCGAGAAGGAGCCTGGCAACGCGAAGCCGCGCATCGAGCTTGGCAATCTGTACTTCGACGCCGAGCGGTACGACGATGCGATCATGTGGTACGAGCAGGCGGTAAAGCTCGTTCCCAACGATGCCAATCTCAGTACCGACCTGGGTGTTTGTTACTACTACACGAATCAGCCGGACAAGGCGCTCGCCCGATTCGATGCGTCATTGAAAATCGATCCGAAGCACGTGAAGACGCTGCTCAACCTCGGCATCGTCCGCGCGTTCGGCAAGCAGGATCTCGCGGGCGCCACGAAAGCGTGGGAGCAGGTGATCGCGATTGATCCGAACAGTCCCGAAGGCCAGGCCGCGAAACGCGCGCTCGAGACGCTCAAGTCGGCGCACGGTGGCACCGGAGAACCGAAGCCTGGAGCCTGAGCATGCTGGCGGAGCTGCTCGACGTCGTCGTCGCCCTGTTTGTCATTCGCGCGATCTGGAAGCTGCTGCAGGGGCTGATGGAAGGGTTGTCGGGTCGGCCCCAATCGACAGTCACGCGGCCGTCACCTCCGTCCGACCCTCCGGCACTGGGCGTGCAAATGGCACGCGATCCGGTCTGCGGCACCTACGTCGTTCCAGAACGCGCGCTTTCGATCACGGACGGACGCAAGTCGGTGTACTTCTGTTCGGCCACCTGCCGGGATAAGTACCGAGCGAAAACTGCATGAACGTCGAATCTCTCCGGGCGGATATCGTCGAAATCGGCCGGCGGATGTACGCGCGTGGATATACCGCGAGCAACGACGGCAACATCAGCGTTCGCATCGGCCCAGACCGCCTGCTGATGACGCCGAAGAGCGTGTGCAAGGGGTTCATGACGCCGGACATGATGTGCGTCACGGACCTCGACGGAAAGAAAATCTCAGGCGATCGCGATCCTTCGTCGGAAGCGTTGATGCACCTCGAGGTCTACAGGCAGCGTCCGGACGTGAACGCGGTGGTGCACGCACATCCGCCGACGGCGACCGGGTTCGCTGTCGCAGGCATTCCGCTCGATCGCGCCGTGCTCGCCGAAGTACTGACGACGCTTGGCAGCATCCCGCTTGCGGAGTACGCGACGCCGTCGACCGCGGAACTCCCTGAAGCCGTTCGTAAGTACATCAAAGCGCACGACGGCATGCTGCTCGCGAATCACGGAGCGCTGACGGTGGGCGCGGATCTGTATTCGGCGTACTACAAGATGGAAACCATCGAGCACTTCGCGCACATCAGTCTGGTGGCGCGCTTGCTCGGCCGCGAAAACCTCATTGCGCGGGAAGAGGTGATGCGGCTGCAGGAGCTTCGAGGTACCTACGGCATCAAGGCGCCGGCGCCGATTTGTGCGGACCCGGTCGACGACCCGACCTGTCAGACCGTTCAGGCGCCTGAGGGCGACGGCCAGCGCTTGATTCCAGATGTCATCACGCCAGGCGCGAGCCGCGTTCAGCCGTCAGAGGACGCAGAAATTCGGTTAACATACCGCGAGCTTTCCGCACTCATTGAAGACGCGATTAGGAACTTACGGTAATAGGGCTTAAGGCTTGGGGCTCAAGGCTGAACGTTCCAGCTGCGAGCCCTTAGCCCCAGCCCTCAGCGCTGTTTTGAGGAGACTCTGATGGGCGAGGCGCTTGGGATGGTCGAAACGAAGGGCCTGGTCGCGATGATCGAGGCTGCCGACGCGATGGTGA
>Ga0126381_100009471_pt1 | contig 10938 bp, 4 predicted proteins | sample PanSoiMetPlot_28_FD_96465 | JGI IMG/M metagenome (GOLD analysis project Ga0126381, IMG submission 96465) | Tropical forest soil microbial communities from Panama - MetaG Plot_28 | ecosystem: Environmental > Terrestrial > Soil > Tropical forest > Bulk soil | place: Panama | collected 2016-02-17
TATACCAGAGGGGATCGGATGCGCTCCCTGCTTTCTTCACTGTCGAGCCTCGCTCTGAAGATTGTGCAAGTTGGATGCAGTGTACGCGAACGTCGGTTGCGATGCGAGCGGGAGGGCAGTGCGCGTGGTGTCGAGCATAGAATTAGACCGGCGTATATTTCCTGTACGACGGATGCAAGATTTAAAATCGAAGTCTAGGCCACTTTCTTTCTATCGATGGCATCCAATCGCTCATAGCTTCAGCGCATTGTGATTCAGGGCAGGTAGCAGGGACCATGCGGATTCTCAGCTGGCGATTGATCGTAGCGTTGGTGATAGGAGTCACACTTGTGTCTCTGGCCTCCTCATGGTATGAGGTGAGGAGTCAGAAGGATGCGCTGCGCGCGGAACTGGAACGCCAGGCCGGGACATTCGGCGATAACCTTGCCGGGAGAGCTGAGCTGTATCTCCAGTTGGGCGATCGAGCCCGCCTTGAGCAGATGGTCCAGAAGTTCAGCAATAGCGAGCACCTGCTTGGTATCGGAGTGTATGAGCCGGACGGTTCTCCACTTGTAGTTGCGACCGCTCTTAACGCATTGTTGCCTGGCTCGCCTCAAATCCTCGCCGATGCTCTGAAGAGCGATCACGATGAGTCCAGATATATGCGCATTCGGTTCAAGCGCATCTATGTGGTGGCTATGCCATTGCATGGGTCGGGCAATGACTTGCTCGGCGGCATCGTGATGGCTCATGACACGGGATACATCCGCGCAGAGATCTTTCGCGTCTGGAGCAGGGTTTTTGTTCGCATAGCGCTTCAGGTACTGGTGATTGTTGCTGTCACGATCCTCATAGTGCGTTGGAGCCTGACCGGTCCAATTGCTCGCGTTGCCGATTGGATGAAGGCGCTGCGTACGGGCCAACATGTTATTCCGCCGTCCGCCAAGGATGTCGATTTCCTGCTTCCTCTCACTCGCGAGGTGGCGCCACTCGCCAAGAGTATTCAGAGCGCGCGGGGGGCGGCCGAAGCTGAGGCCAGATTGCGCAACGCCAACGAATCGGAATGGACAGCGCAGCGCCTGGCCGACCATGTACGGAGCAGACTTAGCGGAAGCGGCCTATTTGTAATATCGAATCGCGAACCCTACATCCATTCGTGGCGGGATGGCGAAATCAGGTTCTCAGTGCCAGCCAGCGGGCTCGTGGCAGCACTTGAGCCGATCCTTTGCGCTTGCAACGGTACGTGGGTAGCACATGGTAGCGGCGATGCCGATATGGAAACGGTGGACACCCATGACAGGCTGCAGGTTCCCCCGGAGGAGCCGCTGTACACTCTGCGTCGGGTCTGGTTGAGTGCCGAGGAAGAAGAAGGCTATTACTACGGCTTCGCTAATGAGGGGCTCTGGCCGTTGTGCCACAATGCGCATACACGCCCGATCTTTCGGGCACAGGACTGGGACCACTATTACAACGTCAACCAGAAATTTGCCGACGCGCTTCTCGAGGAAATACAGGACGAAGAACATCCCGTTGTCCTGATCCAGGACTATCATTTCGCGCTACTGCCGCGCATGGTAAAGGACCGCCTGCCTCACGCGAGGATTGCGATTTTTTGGCACATCCCTTGGCCAAATCCAGAGTCGTTTGAGATTTGTCCATGGCAGCGTGAGCTGCTGGATGGTCTGCTGGGGGCAGATCTCATCGGCTTTCACGTCAGGGCGCATTGCAATAACTTTTTGAACACAGTCGACCACGTGTTGGAGGCGCGTATCGATTGGGAACACTTTTCGGTCAAGCGCAACGACCACCAGTCGTTGGTTTTGCCTTTCCCGATCAGTGTTGAATTCTCCGAGGAGCCATCCCAGACGCAGGGGCAGAGAGACGCCTCGGAAGAGAGGCGCGATCTGCTTAAGGAACTCGGCGTTGAAGCGACGTATATCGGGGTCGGCGTCGATCGCGTGGACTACACGAAAGGCATCGTCGAACGATTCCAAGCAGTTGAATCGTTTCTCGAGCGATACCCGAGTTATCAGGGCAAGTTCACGTTCGTCCAGTTGGGAGCGCCAACACGCACACACATCAAACGCTACGCGGACTTTCAAGCAGAAGTTGAAGCGGAAGCCAATCGGATCAACGCTCGATTCAAGCGAGGAAGATGGTCTCCGATTATTCTCCGCGTGCGCCAGCACAGCCGCCAAGAAGTGCAACGCTTTTACAAAGTAGCCCACCTATGCATGGTGACGTCACTGCATGACGGAATGAACCTCGTTGCCAAAGAGTATGTTGCCGCAAAGCAGGATGAACGCGGTGTGCTGATCCTCAGCCGCTTTACCGGTGCAGCACGAGAACTTCGCGACGCGATTATTGTTAACCCCTATGACATTGAGTCCACTGGCGAAGCCATCGCACAGGCGCTTCGAATGGACGTGAATGAGATGACCGAGCGTATGCGACGGATGCGTACTTCGGTGCGGGAGCACAACATCTACTGGTGGGCCAGCAGCCTTATCGGGACGCTCTGCGAGGTTCGCATCGAGTCCCCGGAAAGCGGCCCCGTCTCTACACCAGAAAGGGTTTCGGTGGGGACGTAGAATTGTCACGTATTCAGACAGAGATCTCTCTTCCCGATTCGGCCGCCTTGCGCGATTTCTTCGACCGCCTGCGCGTGGCACCGGCTTCAACGCTTCTGTTGGATTACGACGGGACGCTGGCACCATTTCAAATCCACAGGAACGATGCGTATCCCTATCCAGGGATTGTTCAGCTTCTGGAAAAAATACTGCTGTGCGGGAGTACCCGTATTGTGATTGTTACGGGCCGGCCAGTTGCCGACCTGAAGCCTTTTCTCCGGCCTCTTGATCATCTCGAAATATGGGGAGCACATGGTCTGGAACATCTGCTTCCCGATGGCAATTACGAGCAAATGCACCTCCAGTTAAGCGCTTCAGAGTTGCTGTCACGAGCCAAAGAATGGGTCATGGAGACAAAGTTGGCCTCGTCGGCGGAATTTAAGCCAGGCGGGATCGCTATGCACTGGCGAGGATTGTCCGAGGTGGAGGCAAGGAACGTTGAGGCGCGGGTGCGCGATGGCTTGACTCCGTTGGCTCTAAGCGGCGAGCTTAAACTTCTCACCTTTGAGGCGGGAGTGGAATTGCGGGTCGTCCGTCCAGACAAAGGCGATGCTGTAGCATCGATTATTGGAGAATCTACTCCAGAGACGGAGATCGCCTATCTCGGTGATGATCTCACCGACGAGGATTCTTTTCGGGTGTTGAATGGCCGCGGGCTGACAGTGCTCGTACGTTCCGAGTATCGAGAGACGGCTGCGAAGGCGTGGCTGCAGCCTCCGCGCGAGTTGATCGGGTTTCTCGATCGATGGTTGAAAGAAGTCTCCAAATCAAGATTCAATGATTAAGGCAATTCAGGACACACTCTAATCCAACACCACATCCCGGCCAGGCATCCATAGATGCAATACCCAGGCCAATGATGTTGGCTGCACCTGTTCGACCTTATGAACGAGTCCAAGACCCACACGAATGCGGAGAACCCATGGCTTGATCGGCTCCGCGCACTTCGCAACATGCCTCATGTACTGCGCATTCTTTGGGAATCGGGTCCCGGCGTTGTGTCATGGGGGATAGCTCTGCGGGTCATCGTCGCAGTGCTCCCGTTTGGGATCGCGAAGGTGGCGCAGTACATCATCAACGACATCGCGCAGGTTCTCCGTGGTCAGCCTTTGTCCTCGCGATTCTGGATACTCGTCAGCACGGAAGTTGTGCTGAACGTGTTCGTCGGATTGATTCTTCGAGGGATTGACTACTCGGACTCTCTGCTTTCGAACCGCTACACCCAGCATGCGAGCGTAAAGGTCATGGAGCAAGCCGCGCGGCTCGACCTGACGACTTACGAAAACCCGTTGTTCTATGACCGGCTTGAGCGGGCGCGTGTTCAAGCCACTGATCGCCTGGCGATGATCCAGCAGATGGGTCGCCTCGTTCAACAGGTAATAACTACCCTGACCTTCTCCGCCGCACTGGCGTGGGAGTCTCCCTGGCTGGTGATGCTGCTAATGGTGGGAGTGCTTCCTTCATTTATAGGTGAGACGCATTATGCATTTCTCGGTTATGCGAAAAATTTCCGTCAGACACCGGCGAAGCGGCAGATGGACTATCTGCGGCAAGTGGCCGGCAGCCGTGAAGGCGCCAAGGAAGTCAAGCTTTTCGGCCTGAACAAGTTTTTCACGGAGCGCTTTCAGGCATTGGCAAAGCAAATCTATCTGGAGGACGTTGCTCTTTCGAAATCAAAGCTCTTGGTAGGTGGGCTGCTCGGCGTAATTGGAACCCTCGGATACTACGGTGCTTATGTTTACGTGATCTGGCGCACGATCCATGGCGCCTATAACATCGGTGAATTTACCTTTCTCGCTGCCGCGATTCAGCAGGCCAGTTCGAACTTGCAGCAGGTATTCTCAACGGTTTCCGGGATAGCCGATCAGGCGCTCTTTCTCACTGACCTGATAGCGTTCTTCGAGATGAAGCCCACCGTGGAGTCAAAGACTGATGGAAAACTGATGCCGGAAGTGATTCAACGGGGATTCGAGTTCCGCAATGTGTCGTTCGCGTATCCAGGAACGGAACGTAGGGTGCTGAAGAACTTCAACTTCACGTTGTCTCCGGGAGAACGTATCGCGCTGATCGGTGAGAACGGTCAGGGCAAGACAACGGTCGTAAAGCTCATCACGCGTCTTTACGATCCTACTGAGGGTCAGATTCTTCTCGATGGCGTGGATCTGCGGGAGTATTCTCTCGAGGACCTTCACCGCAATATCGGCGTTATCTTTCAGGACTTCATGCGCTTCGAGATGACTGCCCGCGAAAATATCGCAGTTGGCCGCATTGACTGGCCGAGTCGGCAGAGCGACATTGAGTTGGCAGCACATAAGAGTCTTGCCGATACAGTTGTCAAGAAGTTCTCGAAGGGATATGACCAAATGTTGGGCCGGCGCTTCGAGGGGGGCGTCGAGCTTTCGGGTGGCGAGTGGCAGAAGATGGCACTGGCCCGGGCCTACCTTCGCGATGCGAAGATGCTGATCCTCGATGAGCCAACGGCAGCTCTCGACGCGAGAAGCGAACTGGAGGTCTTCGAGCGATTCGCTGAGCTGACGGAAGGCAAAATGGCGCTGCTTATTTCGCACCGTTTCTCTACTGTGCGTATGGCCGATCGAATCGTTGTGCTTTCCGGAGGACGACTACTTGAGGAAGGGAATCACCAACAGTTGATGGCCCTGGGCGGACTTTATGCGGAGATGTTCGAGATGCAGGCAGCAAGCTACCGGTGATTGGCGGATGATGCAAAGAAGGAAAATTACATGACGCAGTCTCCAACGGGCTCGAACTTGTCAGAATTCTCTCCGCCATCCACGGCACCTGTGCCGGATACTCCTACGGGTGGTTTGCCTGAAAGACCAACCGTATCCGATACTCACTTGGGTGAACACGCCGAGATGCTGGCCCTTCGATGGGAGACTTCATCAGCCGGCATCAAGCAGGGCGGATTTGCTGATCGTCTTGATCAGCTCGAAAACAGGCTTTCATATCTGTTGGAAAAGTGCCGCGCAATTGCCATTCCTCAGGAACTGACTCCGCAACTTGAGCTCCTGGAAAGCTCGCGCATGATGGAGGCGGTGATAATCGGTGGGACGAGCGCTGGCAGCATTTTCACAACATTGCCACATGTTCGCGTTGAGCCCGAGGGACGATTGCCACGGGTGATGAATCTTTCCGAGGGGTACTTATCGGCAGCGGGAGGCATATGGTCGAAAGAATCCCTTACCGTCTACGCCATGCAGATTCAGAAGCGCGATCCATTGCTTCTCGCTGAAGTGATTGCGCTTCCGCAGGCGCTCAAGCTTGCTCAACTTGAGTACATACTTGACCGTGCTGATGAAGCTTTTGCGGCGGGCAAGCTGCCGCCGATCGAACAGTCACCCTTCTCGGCGATCTTACACAGTCTTCGCCGTCTGGGTCAGGTGGAATGGCGGAACATACTTGAGCCGCTAATCGCATTCGATGCGGTGTTAAGGCAGGATCCCAGTAACGTTTTCGGTGTCATGGAGGACGAAACTAGGAACATCTATCACCTTCGGGTTGCTGAACTGGCGAAAAATGCTGATACCAGTGAGCTAGAGACTGCACAGATGGCTCTCATACTTGCGCAAGAGGCGAAGGCCAAAGGGGATTCGGACTCTAGGCAAGCCTTCCGGATCTCGCACATCGGCTATTACCTCTTTGCCGAAGGCTTTGCTCTTCTGAGTCGGCGCATCCGTTACCATCCAACATCGATAGAACGCGTTCGCGGCTTCATCCGCCGTAACAATGAGGATTTTTATATCCTCGGCATTTTTATCCTGTCGCTCGTGCTCATTGTCGCGATCCTGGCGCCGCTCGTTCCGCACCATGCTTTCTGGCCGGTTATGGGTGCGCTCTTACTCGCTCTTTTGCCGGCAACTCAGGGTGGGGTGGACCTAGTCAACAATACAGTCACAGCGCTCATCAAGACTCAGTCCCTTCCGAAACTGGACTTTTCTAAAGGCGTTCCACAGAACGCTACTACCCTCATCGTTGTACCTACCTTGCTGCTGAACCAGAAACAGGTAGACGAGCTGTTTGAGGAGCTAGAGGCAAGATATCTTTCTAATCAGGATCCAAACATTCATTTTGGTTTGCTGACAGATCTCCCGGATGCGGTTGCCCGTCCGCAGGATGAGAACCGCCATCCTTTGGTTGTACAGGCTGCAGAGCTAATCGAGGCTCTGAACAAGAAATATGCCAGTGATCGGGGCGGCGTTTTCGTCCTTCTGCACCGGCATCGCATTTTCAACGCACGCCAAGGCGTTTGGATGGGGTGGGAGCGCAAACGGGGAAAGCTCCTTGATTTGAATAAATTCCTACTGCATAAGTTCGACAGCTTTCCGATCAAGGCTGGGCCAGTCGAAGTTCTCGATAAGGTACGGTATGTCATCACCCTTGATTCGGACACGCAGTTGCCCCGGGGAACGGCGGCGCGAATGATCGGCACGATGGCGCACCCGCTCAACTGCGCGATTATTGACCCCCAGCTCGGCATTGTGACGGCAGGATATGGCATTTTGCAGCCGCGCGTAGGGGTTAGCGTCGCTTCGGCTTCGCAATCGAGGTTTGCTTCTCTGTACTCCGGCGAGACCGGGTTCGACATTTATACACGGGCTGTTTCTGATGTTTACCAGGATCTCTTCGGTGAGGGAATTTTTGCGGGCAAAGGTATTTACGAGGTCAGTGTTTTACACCAAGTGCTTGACCGCCGCTTCCCCCGTGATGCGTTGCTCTCGCACGATCTGATCGAGGGTTCGTATGCCCGGGCGGGTTTGGTGTCTGACATCGAGGTAATTGACGACTATCCCTCACATTACTCCGCTCATACCCGACGTCAACATCGCTGGGTACGCGGAGATTGGCAGGTTGCCCAATGGCTCTTCAGTCGTGTCCCGGATGAATCGGGAAGATACGTCGTAAATCCCATCAATACGGTTTCGCGATGGAAGATTTTCGACAATCTCCGACGCAGCCTGGTAGAGCCTGTCACGTTCGTTCTGCTGGTTCTGGGGTGGTTCATCCTGCCAGGCGGAGCAATTTACTGGACGATTGCGACGCTGCTTTTCCTCCTGCTTCCTGTGCTGGTGCAGCTTGGCTTTAACGTTGGCCGAGCAGTCGCCAGCCTGAATATGGCGTCGATGCGCCAGGGTCTTGGCACCTTCGCCAGTTCATTCGGATTCACCATACTGAACCTGACATTTCTGCCGCATCATATGTTGATGTCGCTCGACGCGATCGCACGATCGCTCGGCCGGCGGCTGCTCTCGGGAAAGCGTCTGCTGGAATGGGAAACTGCTGCACAGGCTGAAAACAACAAATCGCGTAGTACGCTTGACCGGTATCTCCAATACTCGCCGCTTATCGCTTGCCTCATTGCTCTGGGGCTGGGTCTCACCAACGTTCGGTCGTTGGTTGCGGCTGTGCCTGTACTGATACTGTGGTGTGTGGCCCCCTACGTCGCGAATTGGCTGAATTCGCCTCCTAAGACGGCAGAGGGACCGCTATCAGCTACAGACATCAAATTTCTCGAACGGCAGGCGCTTAATACCTGGCGCTATTTCCTTGAGTTTGGAAACGAGCAAAACCACTGGCTTATTCCCGACAATGTCGAAGAGAAAGGGCTACACCAAGTACGAAAGCTGTCACCTACCAACCTTGGAATGTTATTGAACGCCCGACAGGCCGCATTGGAGATGGGTTTTATTACTCTGCCGGAATTCGCGCGCGCCACTCTCGGCACTCTCGCAACCTACGATCAACTCGAGAAGGAGCGCGGCCACATCTTTAACTGGTACGACATAGAAACGCTCCAGCCCATTCTCCCTCGCACCGTTTCGGCCGTGGACAGCGGAAATCTTGCCGCGTCACTCTACACGTTGCACTCCGGTGCTCTTGATTCGTTGAAGAGGCCAGTGGTCGCGGCGAACACATTCGCATCCTACAGGCGATCCCGGATGGTTGCCAATTCAAGGGGTATGAACAAAGGGGACGCAGACCTCGCATCATCTGCCAATAATCGCGCGTCGTCACTGCGCACGCTGATTGAAGCTCTTCAGATCGATTCAAATAGAGAACATGAGCCGGCGGATCGTGCTGCCCGCAGTTGGGAAGAGTCAGAGGTCGACTCACGTCGAGCGGCATTAGCGCAATTTGTTGAAAGCCATACACCCTGGCTGCTCCCTCGATTTGCGCCATTATTTGAATCAGCAGAATTGAACGAGCCCGTCGATCGCGAAATTCCGACACTGGAGACGGCAGCCGAATATGCGAAAGAACTCAGCAGGCGGCTCTCTCAAGGGCAGGTTGCATTAAGTCCAAAAGCTGAAACTGCGGCCTTGTCTACCGAGTTGCAATCTCTTCTGGCCGTCGCTCGCAAGAATCTTTCAAGCTTGCGAGCGAGTTTCGGCACCATTGCGATCAGAGCAGAGAAGGCCGCGGATGCAATGGAGTTTGGCTTTCTGTTGGTTGAATCGCGTCAACTGCTTTCTATTGGCTACGATGGCGACAGTGGTGAACTCCATTCCGCGTGCTATGACTTGCTGGCTTCTGAGGCTCGCATCGCGTCTTTCTTGGCGGTTGCCAAGGGCGACATTCCTCAGCGTTCCTGGTTCCGACTTGATCGCTCTCATGTTCTTGTGAAGGGCCGACCTGTACTCCTTTCCTGGACTGGCACCATGTTCGAATACATGATGCCTGCCCTCTGGATGCGCGCCTTTCCCGACACCCTAATTGCTCATTCGCTTCAATCTGCCGTTCAGATTCAGCAGGAGCATGTAAAAAATATGCCGTGGGGCATATCCGAATCCGGCTTTGCCAAGATGGATCCTTTGGGCCGATACGGCTATCAGGCATGGGGCATCCCAGACCTGGCCCTGAAATACGGTGCAGAGGATGGTCCGGTGATTTCACCGTACTCAACCTTCCTGTCGCTTTCAATCGTCCGCAAAGACAGCATCGCGAATCTACGGCGGATGTCAGACATGCGTTGGACGGGTGCCTACGGTTTCTACGAGGCTGCGGACTACTCGCAAGGAACAGAACCCATCCTGGTCCGGTCCTGGATGGCTCATCATCAAGGTATGTGTCTTCTGTCAGTCGCGAACCTCCTCAGGGACAATGTCATTCAGCGGTGGTTTCACAGTACGCCGCGTGTTCGCGCGGCCGAACTTCTTTTGCACGAGAAGGCGCTCAGTAATGAGACCTTGCGCGAACTGTCGCAGCGATCCAGCGCTAAGGCCCAGGTAACCGACAAATCGCCGGCCCGCAGCGACGCTGTTCGACTTGCGACCAAACAAAAACCCGCGGCGCTATGAGTGTCCTCGGAAAATTCAACTTCAGTGTGACTCTGGGCCAGTTCCACCCCGAATAACCACGACTGCCGATTCACTTAAGCGGAACGTTTCGTTGGGTCGAGGCTCGATGCGAACTCGAACGGGAAATCGGGAGGCGAGGTGCACCCAGTTGAGGGTGCGCTGTACATCGGGTAGCGGTCCCTGGGTGAGTCTCCCGACAAGATCGGCATCAGGGGTGACGCCGAAGCCGACGCTGTCCACGACGCCTTCATAGCGAACGTTGGGTCTGGACAGGACGTATACATAGGCCTTCATGCCCGGGTGAATATGGTGGAGCTGCGTCTCGCGGAAGTTCGCAATTGCCCACCAGACTCGGGTATCGATGAGTGTGAACACCTGCTGGCCGGCATGCGCATAGGCTCCGTTTGATATGGTCAGATTAGTGACGCGAGCGTCAAAAGGAGCGTATACGTCACAGTTGTCCAGGTCGTACTGTGCGTTGTCAATGGCTGCTGCCCGGCCAGATCGTTGTGCAAGCAGCGGTTCCAAAGTTGTGACCGCGTGTGTCGCCTGCTGCACCTGTTCATGACTTTGTTCGAGCACTGCCACTGCCTGCTTGTACACAGCGTTGGCAGAATCAAGTCTTGCCTCAGAAAGTGCGAGTTGTGAACGAGCCTGTTGCAGAGCCTGGCGACGCGCTACTTCAGTCGTGCGCACCTGATCGATCTGATCAACTGTCACAAACTGTTTCGACAACAGCGGCTCAAGGCGTTTCAGGTTGTTACTGGCATACTCGAGCTCTGCGGCCGCGCGCTGAACAGCAGCTTCAGAATTTGCAACGTCGGCTTTCGCTTCATTAACGGCGGAACTTGCCCTGCTCAGGCCGGCATCCGCGCTTCGCGTGCTCGCTTGCGCGACACCCACGCCGCTCTTCTGCGCTGCAATCGTCCGGCCTTCGTCAACGATCTGCCCTTCGAGCGTCTCGCGAGCGGACTTCGCGCTAGCCAAGGCATACGCGTAGGGACGAGGGTCAA
>Ga0126381_100009472_pt1 | contig 10938 bp, 9 predicted proteins | sample PanSoiMetPlot_28_FD_96465 | JGI IMG/M metagenome (GOLD analysis project Ga0126381, IMG submission 96465) | Tropical forest soil microbial communities from Panama - MetaG Plot_28 | ecosystem: Environmental > Terrestrial > Soil > Tropical forest > Bulk soil | place: Panama | collected 2016-02-17
TCGCCTTTTCCAAGCGCGCGAAAGAGGTTAATGACGATCATTCGCACCCCTAAGACTTCAGCCAGAATGGTCTGCTCCGGCACTGTGGTCGAGGGCTCGCTACACTGGGCGAGTAAGACTTCCCGGCACCACTCGCCCACAGTAAGGCCGCGAGCTCGGGCGTGTGTTTCGAGTTGTCTGTATTCGTCATCAGTGACTTTGGCTCCGGCAGATCGCGTGCGTGAAATGGCCATCCTTTATCTAAGGCCTCCTGGCCGATTGCGCACGATAATACAAGACGAGAAGTCGAGCAAAAAGCTGGTTTAGCGGGTGACCGCTGGCCGCGCAGCTCTTCCTGCGGGATGGCTCTATGCTCAGCGAGACGCAGGTTCTCGAACGCCTCATCGCTGAGGGGCGGTTCAATACTAGAACACGTTTGTGTGAATGCCACCATGGCCCGGAGTTGATAAGTGATTTCGCTGTTTGCTTCGCTAGCAAAACCGCAGCAGGTGGGTTCAGGGATGCGTGGACCAACAATGGAGTTGAGCTAGGCTGGTTGGTTGATCCTTATAGGAAAGCAGGTATTGGGCTACTAGCCTGGAAAAGTTGTGCGCGTAGTGAACGTGAATCTCTACATCGTCCGGGTCAGCAGTGAGCAGGTCTGGAATATCCTGGTGACCACGGCATGCCGTATCTGCTCAATAGAAATTCTTCAACGCGGCCGCAACGCTCACGGGACATAATTTCCGACATGTGAAAAAGAATCAGCGTGAGCGGGAAGATTCGGTGCTTGCTTTCTTCTTTCTTCTTTTGCAGAGTTCTTCGAGAAGATATTTGAGCGAAGCGCACTCTTGGATCACACCTTCAATTCTTGGAATGGTAACCTTGAGTTCGCTTTCCTCTACCACGCCATCTGCAAGGGTTTCCGCGACACTTTCCAAGGCCTCACCAACCTCCCTGATGAGGTTGGAAACTGCCACCAATTCCTTCTCTAGAGGCACACGCGGATCTGGGATTTTGAACGCCACCCTGCCCGCTTGGCTCTCCAGGAAATCCAGTGCCTCGTAATTTCCCAGGAGCCTACAGATTCGTGGTAACAAATGCGCGGGAAGCGGGCGATCTCCCCTAAGCCAATACATCAGGGAACGGTAATTGGTGCCCGTTTGTTGCGCGAGCAGGCGAATGTCATATTCCGCCTTGGCTTCCACGACCCGGCTCAATATCGACGCGAGGTCATCAGAAGGCATGAAATTCCCCCTTTTTCGGCCGTTTGTTCAAAAGAACGTTCATTCTGAACGGTGAGAACGCTCATTGTAGCTGAATTGCAAGCCCTTATCCCCTGCCCTATATTCATTCGCGAAAGGGAATGCCATGGGCCCGGAGTTCGGGATGAGATCAGGGGTAGCGCCTGCAAACCCAATAAGAACAATTGACTACAGCGATTCAAGACTGTATTGTCCAGGGTCGCGACCGTCGATATGGCTACGCGGCGTTTCCCAGAATGACCACGATTGACGGTCGTGGCGCTGGAGGCCAGATGACTAAGAAGTGGTACACCTATTTCGTTTCGGTGGACGAGGGGGACGGTGCTACGGAAAACGAAGGCGCTTCCACCAGGAGTGCCTCTGCAGCCTCACAAAGCGCTGCGCAAAGTGTTCGAGAGATCGCTTCCAGCATAGCGCTTGAACCGAAGTTCACCACTCCGGTTTTCGACCCTACTTCTTTCGAAGAAATCTATAAAGCGGCCGAAATTCCGGCGGCACCCCAGGGCTATTCCATTTTGAAGGTGGCACACATGCTCGAAAGCGAGCATATTCGCAATCTCCCATCGGACGTCAAGAAGTCTTCTGTTCTGGTTGCACTGGACGCAGCAGGGGCTGACATTAAGGACGTCATCCAAGACGCCATTCGACGTGATCGCGCGCTTGATACATACGAGCGCGTGCAGCAGCGTGCGGTGGAAGAACTGGACGCGAAGAAAACCCAAGAGAATGCGCAAATTCAAGCGCAGATTGATAAATATCTGACCGAGCAAAGAGCAAAAATCCAGGCCAATAACGACGAGATTGCCCGTGAGAAGGAGCGCTTTGCCGGGTGGCGATTGAAAAAGCAGCAAGAAGAAAGAAAGATCGCTGACACAGTCGGATACTTTGTGAGCGAAAACCCGATCACAACCGGGACCGTGCCGGCTCAGCCAACTGTGTCAAAGCAAGGGCAGCGGTCGTGAAGAGGAGGAGTGTATGTGGCAAAGATTTACCAGAATGATCCGGTCGTTCGTCGGCTTCTTTATATCCGTCGCTGAAGATCCGGAACTAGTCCTGCAACAGAATATTCGCGATATGAACGACCAGGTCCCTCGCATGAACGAGAGCATCGCGATGGTCAAGGCCAATGTGACTCTTCTGGAGAAAGAAGAAGCAAAGTACAAGGATGATATGGCCAGCCTCACCGCAAAGGTAAAGGCCGCGATTCAGGCCAATCGCGACGATCTCGCCGGCAGCTTTGCCGCGCAATTGGAGCAGACAAAGTCGGCCCTGGCAAGAACCCAGGGCCAGCTCACCACCGCTCGCGCTGCCTTCGATAAGGCCATGACCGTGAAACAAGCGTTCATGCGCGAGAAAGAACGCAAGACGCAGGAAGCTCTCAATGCGATCGCCGCCTACCGGCGTGCGCAGTGGCAAAAGAAGGTTGCTGATGCAATGGAGCAGTTTGAAGTAGCCGGCATTAGCCAAACGCACGACGAAATGGTGCGCAAGATTGAAGAAATGACAGCTGTCAACGAAGCGCGTATGGACATGGCGATGAGTAACGTTGACCAGCAAAAGATCAAAATTGAGGACGAGGCGCAAAAGCTGCAGGCGAGCGAACTCGTAAAACAGTTCAAGATTGAAATGGGATTGGCTTCGGCGCAAGTGTCGGCAGGGGCGGAGAAGACGATTGCCGCCAAAGAACCGCAGCGCACATCGTGAGAGCGGTGCATGGCAGTGCAGGGTCGCAGTGATCGGCAGCGAGGGAGGGAAACGCTATGGCAGTGAAGATCGAAAGAGGCGGTTGGGTTCTCATTTTTATTATTGGCGTACTTCTGGTCGGCTACAGCGTGAATCGCTACGGCTTAATCAACCTCGGTTTTGGCGGTGGGCAGGCCGAGTCCGGAGGCAAGACGGTCGATGCCTCCAAGCCGTTGCTGATCCCTGCGTCTTCGACCACGAGCGATGCCGAAGTTCGCGTGCGCGTCAACGTTTGGGTCGGTTGTGTAGGAGGGTTGGTTGCGAACGGCGGATTGGATACACAACCAGACTCGATTTACGGCAAAAAGGGCCTGAAAGTCTCATTCAAAATTATCGATGACTGGACAGAAGGTGCCGCTGCGCTGGCAACGAACAACGTTGATGTCATGCTGACCACCGCCGACGTCTATGGGAAAGACTATGCCCAATTCAAAGATAAGGGATTCGGCTCGCACGCATTCTTAATGGTGGACTGGTCCCGTGGTGCCGACGGCGTCATCGGCAAGCAGGGCATAAATAGTATCGAAGACCTCGCAGGAAAGACGATCGCATTTGCTCCATATACTCCGTCGCACTTCCTGCTGTGGAACGGATTGAAAGCTTCGGGACTGAGCACAGAACAACGCAACGAAATATTCAACAAGGCAGTTCACACCAAGGACGGTATCGAGCCGGCAACCCTGTTCGCGCAGGAAAAAATCGATGGCGCGGTCGCCTGGGATCCGGACATGAGTGACGCGGTCGCCAAGCGTGCGGGGTCGAAAAAGATCTATGACACCAAAGTTGCAAACCGCCTCATCGCCGATATTCTGATCGTGAGCGATAGCTTCTCGGCAAAGCACCCGCAAACTCTGCTGAATTTTGCTCAGGGCTGGCTCGAAGGCGTCGAGTTCATTAAGACCCAACCTGAGCGTGCCTACAACCTGATCGGTGCGGTAAAGGACTTCAACATTCCTTCCGACCTGGCGAAAACCATGCTGGGAGGGGTGAAGCTGGCCGACTATGCCGACAATCGCTCATTCATGGGCACCGCGGCCTCGAATTCCGACTACGCGAACATTTTTCAGTTGGCGCAGGATATGTATCGCGAAGGGCGCATTATCAAGCACACGAACAATCCGGAAGACAGCATCGACCGCCGCTATATAGAGAAACTCTCTGACAGCTTTTCGATGGCGTCAACTGAAGAGCCGATCACGTATCACGAACCTGCGAAGGGCACAACGCCGTTGGCCACCGAGCATCGCTCGATTTTCTTTGATCCCAATTCTGCCCACATGAGCCTGGATTCGCGTGCCGTAGTCGACGAACTGGCGAGCACGATGCGTGCCTATGAAAATACTGTGGTAGACATCGAAGGCAACACCGATTCGACTGGGTCGCGCCCCTACAACATCCAGCTCTCGCATCAACGGGCCGACGCGGTTCGCAATTACTTGATCGAGAAATACGGATTCCCCGGGGCCCGGCTGCGCACTGCCGGAAATGGGCCTGACAAACCGATTGCCACGAACGGGACTGCTGAAGGCCGCGAGAAGAATCGTAGAACCGACATCAAGGTGTATGCGAACCCGGCGACTTAACCATGGCAAAGATCGCTGAGCTGTTCAGCATTCGGAAGGAAATCTCGCCACGTTTGCGACTGGCGCTCGGCTTGCTGAGCTGGACCATCGTGGTTTTGGTCTGGATCGGGCTTACGCACTGGGAAATACTCCCGCCGTTCTCCCTTCCTAAACCGATGGGCGTGATACGCGCCTTTGGGAAACTGTGGACCGAGTACGACCTCTTAGGCAACGTAGTTGAGAGCTGGTGGCGCATTGCGCAGGCGTTCTTCTGGTGCGCTGTGGTTGCGATTCCACTGGGCATTTTGATGGCCAGTTTTCGTTGGCTATTTGAATTCGTCAACCCAGTTGCGGCACCTATGCGCGCGATGCCGCTAACCGCTTTTCTTCCTGCGTTCATCGCCTTGTTTGGCATGGACGAAACCATGAAGGTCGCATTCCTGTGGTTCGGGATGTTTTTCTATCTGCTTGCAGTTGTCGTCGAAGAAGTGAACAAGGTAGACAACGCACTGCTCGAAACCGCATATACCTTAGGCGCGAAGCGGCGCCATGTATTGTGGCTGATGTTCCGAGCTTCATTCCCGGCGGTCTTTTCATCCTTCCGCATTCTTTACGATATCGGCTGGACTTATGTCATTTTGGCCGAGATGGTGAATGCTCGGAAGGGGGTCGGCTATATGGTCGAAGCCGCGCGTAAAGTTCTGGACTTCGAACGGGTGTATGCGGGAATTATTGCAATCGGCATTGCGGCATTTGTGTTTCGCTTTCTCCTGACGTTTTTGGAGCGAAGGTTATTTCCTTGGCGTCAGGCTGCTGCGGCCCTGTCCGGCGCAGCTGCAGCCGTTCCCAGCGCGCATGCACACTTGAAAGCGGCCAAGCATGGAGCCTAGGAAATCGAAAATCACCGTTAAGAACGTCAACCGCTCTTTCGCTTCGCCCAAAGGACAGCGAATTGCTGCGCTTGAGAAGATTAATTTCGAGATTGAGGATGCGTACTCGAAGGAGGGGCGGGATATCGGCGAGTTTCGCGTCCTTCTTGGCCCCTCAGGATGTGGTAAGTCTACGCTCTTGCGCTTGATAGCCGGATTGGACCAACCTGATTCCGGGCAGATTCTGGTCAACGATCAGCCCGTGCACCGCCCCGGACGGGACCGGGGCATGGTCTTCCAGAAGTACACTTCATTTCCCTGGCTTAGTGTCGCTGATAACATAGGCTACGGACTGAAGATCAACGGCGTTCCGTCGGATAAACGTAAAGAGACGGTCGCCCTGTTGGTGGAGGCAATTGGCCTTCGCGGGTTCGAACACTCATATCCAGATACCCTGTCGGGAGGAATGCAGCAGCGAGTCGCCATAGCTCGCACACTAGCGCTTCGCCCGTCCGTCATTTTGATGGACGAGCCCTTCGGCGCACTCGATGCGCAGACGCGCAGCGAAATGCAGCAACTGCTCCTGCGCGTCTGGGATGAGACGGCGAGTACGATTCTGTTTGTGACTCACGATGTGGAAGAGGCAGTTTATCTGGCCGACAGAATTTTTATTATGAGCTCGCATCCGGGAACAATTGTGGAGGACGTGCAAGTGCCTTTTGATAGACCGCGCGATCTCAGTCTTAAGCAGGGGAACGAATTTCACGAGTTGCAGAATTATGTCCTCGGTCGCTTGCGCCGAGCTCCCGGCAGTGGCCAGGTGCGAGTGAGCGTCTAATGGCTTCTCCCGGCTTGGTCAACCGACCTACCCCGCCTGATAAGCCGGAGGAAATTAACTTCGTCAAAGAGGCATTCCATCTTCAATACAACTTGATCGCCCTGGCGGGAACGGGCGCTTTTGCGCTGATCAGCGGCAGCTTTTTGCCAGTCATTCTAGCCGCTGGATTGGAATTGATGTATCTCGCGGTTGTTCCACACAATTTCCGGTTTCAACGATTGGTGCGCTCCTGGAAATTATCGGAGCAACAGAAACAGAACCAGCAGAAGCTCAGTGACATGCTGAGGAGTCTACCGGCCGAGATGCAGAGCCGCTTCATCCATTCTGCACAAGTGTGCAATTCCATTCACGCGAATTTCGCGCAGTTTTCTCCGACTTCACAGATTTTCCTGCAGCAAATCGACACACGTCTGCAGGGGCTTTTGAACGGCTACGCCCGACTGCTGCTGGCGGCGGCGCAACAGCAACAGTACATGAAGAGCACGGATGCGAACGATATCAAGCGCGAGGCGGCTGCCTTGCAGAAAACACTGAATTCTGATCCGCCGAAAGTTCGAGAAATCAACAAGAAACGGATTGAGATTCTGACTAAGCGTCAGGAGAAATTCGACAAGATCTGTGAAAACCGCAAAGTGGTCGATGCTCAGTGCGCCGCTGTAGAAGACGTTCTCATGCTGGTGCGGGACCAATCGGTGACGATGCGTGATCCTCAGCAAGTAAGTGACCGGCTGGAGAACCTGGTGCATGATGTTGAGCAGACGGAGCAAACCGTTCAGCAGGTGGAAGCCATTTTCAACGACATGTCTCCGGATCTGGACGGATTGATGTCCCTGGATGACAGCTCCGCTTCTTCGACCCCGACGAGAACGAGGGTTCCGAGCTGATGCCAGCGAGTTCGCCAAAATCGGAAAGGTATCTCGACGCGCTGCCGACATGGGCACGAGAGCTTTCCGAAAAGTACTACTCCCGCTCTTTTGCGGTATTTCTGCTTTCCGGCAACGTAAGGGATTCGGTTCCTCTTCGCCAGCAAGGCGCGATCGAGTTTCTAGCGATCGAAGAATTTCTTTCCAATGCCCTGTTCGGCCGGCGTGATCTTATCCTCCATTACGATCGTGGTGGCCTGAGCTTCGGCTCGGCAGATAGCCAAACCGATTTCCGCCGCGCTCTTGAAGGCTACGACAGCTTTCACGGTACGAGCTATGCGCAAGGTGGCATTCCACGCAGTCCGGATGCGGTTTTGAATTTGCTGGACAACTACCTGCGTTTGCGTATCGCTGACGGAAAGAAGATCGGTCTGGTTATCGACTTTGCGGAGACGATCGTCCCGGCCGGGGATGTCTCAAGTATGTCGGCGGAAGACCGTAATTCGCTGGTAATCCTGAAGCGCTGGGCGCGCAATCCCGCGTTTCTCGATGCCGACGTCACGATTTGCCTAATCTCCGAAAACCAGATTGAAGTGAATCAGAGCATTGTTCAACATCCCGGCGTTTCTTCGATCTCGATACCCCTGCCGGATTATGCGGAGCGCCTCGATTTCATTCGCGCCCAGCTCAAGATCCGGCCGCTGCCTGCGGGATCGGAAGTTACAGACGACTTGCTCGCCAAACTCGGCGCCGGACTCAAGTGCGTACAGTTGCAGAGCCTGATCGCTCACGCGGTGGAGAATCGGCAGCCGCTGACGATGAAGGCGGTTTCGGAACACAAGAAGCAGTTGATCGAGGCAGAATCAGGCGGTCTGCTGGAGTTCGTTCAGAGTCGCTATGACCTCTCCTTTGTTGCAGGAAATGACCAAGCTAAGTCGAAGTTGCAGGACGCCGCAGCCGCCATTCAGGCAGGTAATACCGATGTGCTCCCCATGGGGTACGTGATCTGTGGTCCCGTGGGGACTGGCAAAACCTTCATAACGACTTGCTTTGCCGGCGAAGTCGGGATTCCCGCGGTGACACTCAAGAATTTCCGCAGCATGTGGCAGGGAGTGACGGAAGGCAATCTTGAACGAGTCTTAGGTCTTTTAAAGGCTATGTGCCCGATTGCCGTGATAGTCGACGAAGCCGATGCGCAACTTGGAGACCGTTCCAGTTCCGGCGACAGTGGGGTCAGCAACCGTGTTTTCGCGCAGATTGCGCAGTTCATGGGTAACACGGAGCTCCGTGGCAAGGTGATCTGGTTCCTTCTGACGTGCCGCCCCGATCTATTGCCGGTGGACCTTAAGCGACAGGGCAGGGCGGAAGAGCACATTGCATTGTTCTATCCAGACACACCGGAAGAGCGGCTTGCACTGCTTCGCGCGATGCAGCGAAAGATTGGCATGCCACACTTTAACTCCGACGTCGAGAAGTTCTTTCTCGACCACTCCGGCAGTCTCTCCGGCGCGGACATCGAGGCCGTGCTGGTTCGGAGCCACATGCGAAGCAGTCTTCAGAAGAAAGCCGCTGTCGATACCGATGACCTGCAAGCAGCGCTCGAGGATTTCATTCCGCCGTATTATCCGACGGAGATCGATCTGCAAAGCATTGTAGCCGTGCTTGAATGCACCAGCAAAAGCCTGCTCCCGAAGCAATACCGCGACGTAGAACGAGGCGAGTTGATCCGGCGTGCGAATGAACTGATGGTCCTGTCGAGAACCACTTCACAGAGGTGATCGAAATTCAAGGGGAGGCGCGAGCGCATGGAAAACCTACATTGCGCGACGTAGTTGGTACTCCAAGTGGAATCGGTACGTTCATCATAGGCTTCGTGATGGCCTGTCTTGGGGCTACCTGCTCTCGAATCAGGTGAGCATCGTGGGTTCTTATTGGAGTTTCTACGGCGCCAACACTTTTGGAGTCACGCTCATCCCCATGTTTTTGGGCGTTGCGCTTCTTTTCTGGAATGGGAAAAGTCCAACCCGCTGGTTGCTAACAGTCGGCGGCTTTCTCTTCATCCTGGCCGGTGTAATCGCGAATATGCACATCTACTTTCAACCGACGAATCTTTTTAACACCATGGTGATGTTAATCCTCCTCGTTGGCGGGCTCTCATTGGTCGCACCGCCACGATACAAGAGATCCGTGATCGAGAGGTTTCGCGATAAGTATGGGACCAACGACATGAGGAAATACTATTCAGATGGCCTAACAAAACCCCTTTCCCGAGTCTGAGCAATCAGCAACAAGAAGTCACGGAGGATGACGCATATCGCTACAAGGTAAGCCGTAGCCCAAACTCGATAAACCCCCCATGCCAACGCGGTCTACGTTATGTGCGGCAGGAGTTGTGCCGTTGATCTGGCCGGCAGCTCCCGTAGGTAATCCGTTCAACGCAGTGCCTGGCAAATCAAAGTTCGCAAAATTGAAAAGATTGTAGAAGCCGACACTTGGTTGTAGTGCGAGTCTCTCTCGGATCTTGTAAGACCAGACGCTTTTCAGATCCGGATCGCGCAGCCAGGAGAGATTGAGTTCACCGGGGTGGCGCGAGTGGCACGGTTGGAGCTACCGCGCCAAGCTCCTACCTGCAACTGCTTCAGCGTAAAAGAACCCATTATTAGTGGGCACCTGTCCCGCAGGCGTCGGTTGGTTCGCATAGGTATTGTTGTATTTGGTGATGACATTGTTGATATTCGAGGCGTTGATTCCGCGATCGAAGTTCCCGACGTTGGTTCCGGGTATTGGGTGCTGGGCCGTTCCGTGAAATCCGTACGGAAAATCTCGCCAGGCCCAAGATTCGTGTTCGGGACTACGAGTGAGGCGGAAAGTGGGCTCCAAAAATGCGAAATGACGCTGAATTGTAATCCACCCGGCAAGTCCGCGTAGCCGCCAAAGGAGAGTTGGTGAGCGCGATCCAGCAGCGAGGGTCCAGCTGCACTCCCAAGGAGCAGCCTTGCCAGAGTCTGCGGCTTCCGCCGCACTCCACCATGCTGCGGCTTCGCCGTGCGACCGTGCTCCGACCGAACTGCCGTCGAGTGCTCCAGACTTGTGACCTTGGCAAAGCGCTGCTCAGGACCGACCGTCCAGAACTTGAGGACGAATAAGAGCACTTCGCACAGCGCATTCTGATCGGAGTCTAATGCCCCTCAACCTAAACTGTGGACGTGCTCCGTAGTCTGCTGGCTTCTTTCGCGCTAGTTAGTGCACACAAAATTCGCCGCGTCGTTGGTGTCTCCAGTCCCCTTGTACTTGGCAGTTTGGGGATATGGGCAAAGCGGGCGGGTCATCTTAACGCCCTGTGCCGGATCTAAGTCATTTACATATTTTGTCGCGATGATCGGGCCTGGGGGTGTACCCTTTTCGACCCACTGTTCGAGGGCATTGAAAATATTATTGTGAGGGTCCGTATTGGTCGAGACCTGCGGGAAAGGGACAAACTGCCCGAACGAGTTGGGTCCAGGTCCGCTGCCCCCGCAGTGCTGCATTCCCGGAGCCATGTAGAGGCGAGCAAAACCCTTCGTCTCCCGCATGCCCAGCTTGGCCACCACGCTATCGTAGTAGTTGACCGTGCTAAGACCCGGAATAAGTGGATCACTCCAGCCGTGATACAGCATGAGCTTACCACCCGCTGCCTTGAACCGGCGCAAATCCGGATCTGCGGCATTCACGGTCTGTGCGGTTCGCTCGTCGGCAATTTGAACCGCCCGCTCCGCGCTAACCGTTCGGTAATCCCAAGCGGGGCTCCCGAACACTATGTAGCGGAAGTAGTTTAGACCA
>Ga0126381_100009473_pt1 | contig 10938 bp, 6 predicted proteins | sample PanSoiMetPlot_28_FD_96465 | JGI IMG/M metagenome (GOLD analysis project Ga0126381, IMG submission 96465) | Tropical forest soil microbial communities from Panama - MetaG Plot_28 | ecosystem: Environmental > Terrestrial > Soil > Tropical forest > Bulk soil | place: Panama | collected 2016-02-17
ACCGAACGTGTGAAGAGGTCAGCGTTAGGAACGACGACATAACGCCCGTCGTAGGTCCGGATGATGGTGGCGCGGGTCTGAATCTCTTCCACTCGTCCCTCGTAGGGATCGATCTTGATCTCGTCCCCCACGCGAAAGGGTTCGGCCCACAGCAGAAGAAGGCCGGCCAGAAAGTTCTGCAGGATGTTCTGGAAAGCAAAGCCAATGGCGACGCCACCAATGCCGAGAATCTTGATCAGATCAGCAGCCTGGAATGAAGGGGCAACAATACTGAGGGCGACGACGAGCCCGAGTGCGACAGTAGCACCGGAAGCGAGGCGCCCAAAGAGCACCGCGAGATTCTGCCGACGATCGATCACTGCACGCTGGATGCCGCGGGACACAAAACCGCCGAGGATGTAAAACGCGAAGAAGATGATGAGGGCGACGACCAACTCGGGCAGGCGACCGATGACTGCATCGATCATGTGCTGCACCGCGTTCCATAATTTGGTAACAATCGAATGCATCAGATCTCCCGGATACTTTGAGAGATGCAGACCCGAAGATATAAGTTCGCTGCGCACAGACAAGTTGTGGGAGTTCGTTGAGGCTGGGTTGGGGATGTAGGCGCCTCAGAATTCAACCGCTAGTGACTGCAACAATTTGCACGACTTGACCTACACTTTGAGTTCAGTTGTCCCAATTTCTGGCTCCGAGAAAACTACTTGGCCATTGCCTGCCGTCACAGCGAATATGCGTAAAATCTTTGTTTCTGACTACGACGGCACAATCACGGATAAAGACTTTTACTCGCTGCTCGCCGAGCAATATATCCCTCGGGATGCACCTGATTATTTCGCCCAGTACCGGGAAGGCCAGATCACGCATTTCGAGGCAATGGCGGCGTACTTCGCGTTTGCGCCGACGGAGGAACAGCAGCTCGAGGAACTGCTCGCAGCCAGCCAACCGGATCCCAAGTTGGCCGCATCAGCGGCGCTTCTAGAGCGTGCCGGTTGGGAACTTTGGATAGTTTCGGCTGGCTCCTCCTGGTACATCGAGCGCGTTCTCAGGGGGGCCGGACTAACCGCGCCCGTGTACTCAAACCCGGGACGCCCTGAGAAGGGGCGCGGGCTCGTATTGGAGATGCTGGACCCCTCATCCCCATATCATTCGCCGTCAGTAGGTGTGGATAAGTCGGCCGTCGTTCGGCACGCCCTCGACGTCGCGGAGACGGTTGCATTTGCTGGTGATGGGCCACCTGATTTGCCGCCAGCCTTGCTCGTTCAGCCGAATCTGCGATTCGCGAGAGGATTCCTCGCTGAGGCGCTGCGGGAGCGCGGAGAAGCATTTCAGCCGTTCTCGCGCTGGAGTGAGATCGTGAGGGAACTAGCGTGAAGAATGCTCAGGTCAATCTCCCCTGGCTTGTACGCATCAAGCCCGGCGCACTCGAGCGCCTGGGCCTGTACTTGGCACGCTCCTGCCTGACACCCGTCGCTCTGTTTCACAGCGAAGGCCTGTTGCAATCCATCCTTGACGTGGCTCGACAGAGCCTTCGGGATCACGGCATAGCTACCACCCTGTTCCATGATGTGAAGGAGGCGAGCGTAGAAGAAGCAGTGCGCTTGCTGGGCGCAGTGGCTTCTTCGTGCAAGGCATTAATCGGAGTCGGTGGCGGCAAGGCCCTCGACGTGGCGAAATATGCTGCCTCCCTTGCTGAACTGCCCTACTTTGCAGTGCCGACCTCCCTTTCCAATGACGGTTTCTGCTCGCCACAGGCAAGTTTGACGTTGGAGGGCAAGCGCCGATCCTTGCATACCAGTCTTCCCGAAGCGGTTGTAGTCGATCTCGCCATCTGTCAACAGGCACCGTTGATGCTGTGGCACTCTGGAGTCGGCGATCTGTCTGCTAAATTCACGGCCGTTTCGGACTGGAAGCTGGCTTTTCAGCGACAGGGCGTTCCAGTGAATGATCTGGCTGCGCTGATGTCCGATGCCAGCGTCTTTCAGTTCATGGCAAATCCCGTGCTGGACGAACAGGGAATTCGCCTTCTGGCTACGGCCCTCATGTTGAACGGGATTGCGATGGAGATCGCTGGGTCGTCGCGTCCGGCCAGCGGGAGTGAGCACCTCATCTCTCACGCGCTTGATATGACCGGAGCGAGGCCGCGCCTCCACGGCCTCCAGACAGGGACGGCAGCCTACCTCGTGAGCAGCCTGCAAAGCGGCAGCCACCACCAGACAATCGGAGAGTTGTTCGCGCGAACAGGCTTCTGGGAGTCCATCCAAAAGAAGCCCTTCTCCAAGGAGGAATGGAGGATCGCTGTGGAAAGAGCACCCTCGGTTAAAGAGGACTTTTACACAATTCTCTCCGAAAAGGACGCATGGCCAGAGTTCGCCAGGATGATCGGGCACGACACAGCCCTGCGTGGATGCTTCGAATGAGGACTGACTTTAAGACGACAATTCGGTCCGCGTGCTCTCCATGCAATCGGATCCACCGCTCACCGATGAAATTTTTCAAGACCAGATTAGTCCCACTCCATTTCAAAGGAAACCGCAACAACAGCGTAACCCTTGCTAGAACATCTGAAATATATTGTCTGCAAGCGTTGCAACCTGAATCAGTCGGGGCATCGTGTCTGCGTGACTGAATGACGACCGGGTACATAGATTCCGATACTGGTTACAATACACAGCAAAACCATCTGTCTCCAGCGCATTCCTGAATGGAATCGCCGCCCTTGCAGGTAACTCTAATCGAAATATTTCGACGAAATCGATCTCCGACCGGGAATAACACGGTAAGGCGGTCAGTCAGGCATTTCGTCGCGTTCCCTAGGGGACCCGCCGTAAACGATACGGGCATATCCACATCGGAATGCTGATAGGGATGATTTGCTTGCGTTCTGGTAGGTGGGCTTGCTGACGATTGCCGACTCATCGCGGCGAGGCTGTCGAGAGTGGGGCTGCCCCCGGGGTGGCGTCCTGACGGCGTGGGGGAACTGCGCGGAGGCTGAAGCTCGCGATGGCGGGAGGATTGGAGTTCGGACGCACCTGCAGGGTGCCGAGGGCCTCGGTCGCCGAGGGTGTCTGGTCGCGAAGTCGGAAGACAAGCACGCCTGGCTGGACCTCCTTCGCAGAGAGCAGGCTGAAGCCGCCAGTCTGCTGCCGGAGCTCCATCTGTGCAGCAGCCGCGGAGGCGAGCGCGACATTCGGCAGAGCGTTGCCAAGCGCCGGGTAGCTTGCCTGGTTGAAGGCAGCGAGCCAGCCGTAGAGAAGGCGGCCGGCGGGGGTGTCGGGGATCAGGCCCACCTGGTCGCCAAAGCGAGGCAGGCGAACGAGGATGGTGGGGTGAACGGAGCTAACATGGTCTCCCTTGCGCCCTGGCACGGGAGCATCGGAGGGATCGGCGAGGACGATGGTGTCGATCTGGTTTGGATCGTCTTTGTCGTCATCAGCCGCCGCTCCGGCCGTGGCGTTGACGGAACGGTCAGCGCCGGAGATGAAATGTGAATGTCCTGTCTGACCCAGGGCATAGAGCACCATGCAGAGCGCACCGACAGCGGCAACAATTGCGAGCAGGATGGCTCCGGGACGAAGCGGCTGGCGGCCGGTGATATAGAAACTCGGAGCCGTCAACGTGGGAACTTCGGTGGACAGGCGTTGCTGCATGAGCGGGTGGTCCTCGGTCTTCCGGGGGCGAGCCGGGTCGGAAAGGGTCCGGCGGGGTTGGCCACCACCAATAGTGTAGACGGGCCGCCAAAGCAGGGCGTGAGCTGATGATGGGAGCGGCCCGAACCCTTAGGGGAAGCAGTCAGAAAGACACCATCAAATCAACTACTTCTCTCGAGCACTTTTCACAAATACGACAGTCTCGACGAGTCAGTCTGGCGACGCGGGCGCGAATCAGGTTCCACCCAGCGCGAGCTGCGAACAGGTCCGAACGACTGCATGGTCGTTTTAGCCGCTATGCGGTAAATCGATGTCCCTAGGGCGGGTTTCGGCGTGGAAGAAGAGGGCTTGGCTTGCGATGGGGGCGGCTTGATTGGCGATGGCGGCCATCTGGGCCTGGGACAGGGGTGTGAACTCACGCGCGATCTGCACGTTTTCCTCGAGTTGCGCGATGTCGTCGCAACCGAGGATGACGGTGCTGACGGGGAGCGAGAGGACGTAGTTCATGGCATCGCGTATGTTCAGCGTTCCTGGGCGAGTGGCTACACCTTCCCAGGAGCGCCGCTGCACCTCGACGGGTGGCGGAGTCCAGCTGGAGAGAATACGGCCGCGCGCGGCGATCTTCATGCCGATGACCCCCATCTGCTTTTCGACAGCGACGGTGAGGAGGCGGTCGGTGAAGCTGTGGGGGCCGTGGGTGTCGGCTGCGTTGAGGGCGAGTATGCAAGCGTCGAAGGGATGGCGGTTGATGAGATCGATGATGGGGTCGGGCTGGTAGTGGGCGGCAAAACCAAGGTAACGGACGACCTTTTGGTCGTGCATCTGGGTGAAGGCTTCCATGGCGCCACCTCTCGAGAAGACGGCGTTGACCTCCTCGGGGATGCCAATGTTGTGGAGCAGCCAGAGGTCGAGGTGGTCGGTCTGCATGAGCTTGAGGGACTGTTCGATATCACGGAGGGCGCCGTCGCGGGTGCGCTCCCTGCTCTTGGTGCAAAGGAAGACCTCGTTGCGGCGGTGTTGCATGACGCGGCCGATGTATTGCTCGCTCCACCGCTCGGGGGGACCGTACCTGGGGGCGGTGTCGATGAAGTTGACGCCCAGATCGAGGGCTCGCTCGATGAGGGGTATGGCGACGTCGAAGTTGTTGGGTTGTTCGATAGCGCTCTGGCCGCCAAGGGAGAAGATGCCGACCTTATAGCCGATTTTCCCGAGGTTGCGCGTGGGCATGGAAGCTTGCGTTTTGGGATTGGAGGGCAGGGCAGGAAGCTGGTTCTGCGCAGCCTGGGCTTCGTGGGTGAGAAGGCCAGCGGCGAGCGCGCCCCCGGTCTTCAGGAATTGGCGGCGGTCGGGGGAGGAGGGGGGCTGCTTCATAGGAGACCTCAGATGTGTGAATTAGCCCGGGTTGATTGTACTCCTGGTGCAATCAGAGAACTGTGAAAAGCGAGACCCGCAATAGCGAAATACAGGGTTTCTTCGCTTAGGAAATGACGAGGAATTTGGCCGCAGTTCGTTATCGCGTTCACGACCGCACAACCGTTCCCTCGTCTTGCGGGCGGTTGTTCGAATATGGAAATTTCGCGCTTACTTCAGCATGATGGTGATACACCGACGAAGTGTCTTTCGCGGGACAAGCTCAAATAGTAAGATTCCGATTCGGCAAATGCATGAAGACAACTCTGAGTACGAGAGCCCGCGTAACGCAATGCCAGAAGCCCGAAGGCTGGCTTGGTCGACTCGTCCTTCGAAACATGAATGCGAGACACTCCGGGGTGACCGATTGGGGCCTCTCGCACATCTCTGTTAAGAAGCACTTCACGATTCTGGATATTGGCTGCGGGGGTGGACGAACGGTGAGCAAACTAGCTGCGCTCGCGACGGAGGGCAAGATCTGTGGCCTCGATTACTCGACCACTAGCGTCGCTGTCGCCAGTAAGGCAAACAGAGAATGGATCAAGAGCGGCCGCGTTGAAATTCGCGAGGGTTCTGTATCTCAGTTACCGTTTGCAACGGCTACCTTCGATCTTGTTGTCGCGGTCGAGACTCACTTCTGGTGGCCGGATTTGCCTGGGGACTTGAGGGAATTGCTTCGTGTCTTGAGGCCCGGAGGCAAGCTCGCCATTATTGCCGAAGTCTATAAAGGCGCGAGTACCAAAACGGCGAGGCTCGTTGAAAAGTATCTCCCTATGACAGGCATGAAATTGCTGAGTCCCGATGAACATCGGGACCTCTTGACCAACGTTGGCTACTCGAACGTGCAGATCACAGTCGAGCCCAGCAATGGATGGATCGTTGCCATTGGGAGGAAGGGATGCGAGGATGCATCGCCATCTGAGGATCGCCGTTAGTCGGCAATACTTTCCCTCTTATAGAACGGACATTTCGACCCGGCTCCACGAAGCTTCCCGATTGCCGGTGATATGTCCAGTTCTAAACCTCTTGCTACCCGGGTAGGGAGAGATGCACCAGATCGCTAGCGGTTGGTTCATAGCCTTGGCTGGGCGAGTGAATGGCCCTCATTGATCGTCAACTCTTCGCCGAGTGACAACAAAACGTAAACCGGACCTCTTTTTACTAGCATTAAGCCGTCCAACTAAGCCGAGTGGGCCAGGCTCTCTGATCGATCCCCGCTTTTGCATCTCCAAACGAGAGGTATGCGCGAAACCCTTTGCAAACTCGGACGGGTGGCGACGAAGGCTCGGGTCATTCTCCTTCACTTTGTTCGTTGGACGACTACCCAAAGATTCGTTTTGGCGGCATGCATTTGCGCCTCCGCCCCGATGACCATGTTGGCCTGGCTATATCCAGAGCACAGGAGCATTACATTGCTCGCTATGAAGATGCTCGAACCAGAGCAGCGCTCGCAACTCGAAGAGCTATGGTCCGAAGCACGACGCGGCCATGAGAACCGGTTGTGCGCGCAAATGGCCGATTCACAACAAGGGCTAAAGCCTGGTTGTATTGACTACGCTGCATGGCCTGCCCTCGCAGCCGATCACTCCTGTTCCGCCCAGGAAACGCTTCACGATGTACTTGTTGCCCCGTGGGTTCTTAAGGTGGCAGCAATTGGTGCGACACTCGACGTGAAACTCGCCGCTGCCAGGAGACGCGATCAGCGAGTGAATGCGGTGCGACGTTCCAACATTGACTTGTTGCGCGCAGATCCCGCCTATGTCACACGCGCGATGTCAAACAACGCACACTTCCTGCTCGCTCGTCCCAACGCCGCTATCGACCCCGAGGCTTATATGCTGATCGTCCTCGGGCCTGGGGCTGAACTGAATGCAGCGGGAACTTACACTTTCTACCATGAGCGCGCCCTCGCCGCTGCGGCTCGCATTGCCGAAGGCCATCTTTCTCCCGAAGTCCACGCAAAAGTTGCACTCGCTGCGCTTACCAATGAAGCCTTCGCCCTACATTTTTTGGAGGACAGCTTCGCCTCCGGCCACGTCGTCGGAAATTGGGGCACGACGGCGGTGCGAAAAGGCACCCATGACTATTACAACGAGCACGGGGTGGAAGTTACGACCTGGAACGGCACTCGGTTCGTTACTCTAGGTGACGCGTTCCTCGAACCGGAGAGCGAGAAACGCGTAGCAACCGCGGTTCGGGACAGTCTCGCACAATTGGCAAGCGCCTTTGATGGCCAATTAAAGATACAGCCAGACAATTCCGAAACGATCCAACCAGATACATTCAACGTCTGCCAGGAAACACATTTCCCGTTAGCAGTGATCGACAAGGAAGAAGTCAAACCCCTCGTGCCGATCATCGCGGAGACAGCGATCCCGGCACTCGGAGATGTCCCAGGTCAATTGCCTCGTTTTCGATCTGAACTTGGACCATTCGTGGGTATATCTGCAGCCGTCCTGAGTCAAGCGATGAACGGAGGATTTGGAACCAGTCAAAGTGGTACGAGTGGAACGGCGGGCCTGGAGGCCTCACTTCGCGTAGGTGTCGGTCTGGAAGGTGTGCTGGATGAATCGGGTGACGGATTGGTTTTTGCGGGGGTAGGTTATCGACAGGATGGGGCAGCAGAAGGTGAGACCAGCATACCTGGTCGCGGAGCGCTTACATTACGAGTGCGTGCTCCGTTCTGGCTGGTTCCGGGCGACATTGTTGTTGCGGCTCCCCTGTTCGCTCTTGTCTCACAGAAGACGTTGAAAAGGATGGCAGTGCAAGCAGGCAATGGCGGGCTGATCCCCTGGCAGACGGGCGTTGCGACCCCCATCGGACGATTCCAGTTCGTGCTGGGCCGTGAAGCCGGCATAGCTTGGTACAAGCTCGATACGCACAATCCAATGCAATTGCCGACTCCAGGCGTGGCGCCGCTCGACAGTACCCTTGTGGCAGTTCGCTCGATTCAAGTGGATTTCCCAATCCTCGAGTATCGCCCATTCCGGTCGTTCTACCGCAGTCAGACCTCGAGTGCTTTGATCCAGGTCTACGCTGGATTCGACAGACCAACCGAAACGTCAGTTGTGGCGCCGGTAAATGCTCCTACCCCGAATCTGCGCACCATTGGACTGGCAGGAATTCGAGTGGCGTTTGACTGGAGGTATTACCTGAGGTGATTGTGTCTTGTCGGATCGTCCGTGTCATGACGATCTTTAACGTAACGAACTATAGAATTCTCTATCTCAAACTGACATTTGAGGATGGTCGGATTGCAGGAAGGTGCATCGCCCGCGAAGTGCTGGTGCGTCCGAGTTCGTTTGCGTTATTTGGTGGCCTACTCTTTAGCCAGAATTCGGCGCCATTCGGCGGCTTTGTCAGGCTTCTTCCACGCGGAGTAAAACTTGACAACGAGTTCACCGACTTTTTTCATTTTCTGGCGATTAAGATCGGGGACGGCGGCAGCATTCTCTTTCATGCCCTCGTATCCACCGACCAGGAGCGGTTCGGCCTCCACGTATTTGTCGTCCCCGGCAAAGCTGGCACCCAGCAGGGCTTCAGTCAAGTAGCGGCGGTAGTCGGATGGCATCGTTTGTTTCTGGATGTCGAGACAGCCGCGCAGTATGGCTTCGGCTTCCGCAAATCGTGCCTGATCGACGCGCAATTCTCCGAGGTGCGCGATGGCGTCGAGCGTGTCAGGATTCTTGGGGCCGAGCACGCGCTGACGCACCTCGATGACTCGGGTGAAGAGTGGATCGGCCTCCCCGTACTTGCCTTCTTCCTCGAAGATTGACCCGAGGATATTCTGCGATTGGAGCGTGTCGCTGTGTTCGGTGCCGAGAACGCGCGTACGAAGTTCGAGGACGAGGCGGCCGAGCGTTTCGGCTCCCGCGAAGTCGCGCTGGCCTTGCTTCAAAACCGCAATGTTCGACATGACGGCCAGCGTCCGCGGATGCTCCGGCCCCAACTGCTTGCGCCATTGCTCCAGCACGTTTTCGTAAATCGGAGAGGCTTCGGAGTACTTGCCCTCGACGGAATAAAGGACACCTAAATTGTTAAGTGCATTCAGGGTCTCTGGGTGGGCGGGCCCGCTGACGCGGCGCTGGATATCGATGACGGTCGCATAGAGTTTTTCCGCATCCTGATTGCGGTGCTCGCGCTGGTAGAGCACCGCCAGATTGTTCATTGTGCGGACGGTGAAGGGATGCTCAGGCCCGAACACGCGCTTCTGGATAGTGATCATCTCCTGCAAGAGACGTTCGGCCTCGGGGAACTTGCTGCGCATGAAGTAAACACGCGCGAGCACGTCGGTGGCGTCAAGCGTGTTTTCGCTGTCCGCTCCGAGAACGCGGCGGCAACGCTCCAGCAGGTCGGAGAGCATGGGTTCTGCTTCCGCGTACTTGGATTCGACCACGTAAATGCCCGCCAGGGCACGCGCCGCCTTTAGGGTTTGCGGATCGTCTGCGCCACGAGAATGGAGCAAAGTCTCATAAGTGTCGCGCAGGAGCGCTTCAGACTCGGCATAATTTCCGGCGCTGCGATAGGTTTCGCCCAAGGTGGTGCCAACCGCCAGTGTTACGGGATTGTCGTGACCGAGCGCGGCGCGATCAAGGTCAAGCGCACGCGTCAGATGCTGCTTGGCTTCGGGATAAATGCCGAGGTACCAGTAAGTCGTCCCAATCGTCGATTCAATGGAACCTTCGACCTGCGGCTTTCCGTTGAATCTGCCGGCAATGCGGCCGGCGGCGCGATCGAGCACGGTGCGCACCTTGATGTCGGGATCAGCCTTGGCGTTGAAGCCCTGACCGACGGCGCTCGCTTGCGCCAAAAGGTCAGTCGTGAGGAAATCGTTGATGGCCTTGGCGGTGGCGGCTTCAGTATCGGCGCGCCGTTTTTCGACGACGGCTGTGTCGCGTTCCCGGTTTGCCTGCGCCTCGGCCTTTACCGCGCGATCGCGCGCCTCGGTGGCAGCGTATTCGGCGGTGATGGCGCGATCGCGTTCCTGGGTCGCACTGTTCTCGGCCGTAACAGCGCGATCCCGTTCGCTGCGCTCCTGAACTTCGGCCTGGCGGGCAGTCACTTCGGCGCGCTTGGCTCGCACCGATTCTATCGAACTGGCGACGATTCCGGCTATCAGCACCACGAATACGGCGGCAATTCCGGTCACCAGTGTGCGATTGCGTCGCGCGAATTTCTGAAGTTGATACGCAGACGATGGCGGGCGCGCCGTGATGGGCTCATCGTTCAGGAAGCGCCGGATGTCGGCGGCAAGATTGGCGGCCGAATCGTAGCGGCGGGATTTTTCCTTCTCCAGTGCCTTGGCAACGATGGTTTCAATGTCGCCGCGATAGAAGCGGTTCAGCGTGCTCAGGCGCGTCGCTTCCTGCTCCCGAATGATCTGCACGGCCTGATGGATGGCTTTGCGGTTCAAATCGAAGGGCAACTCGCCGGCCAGCAGTTCGTAGAGGATCACGCCGAGGGCATAAACGTCGCAGCGGATGTCAATCTCGAACGGATCTGCCATCACCTGCTCGGGGCTCATGTACGGCAGAGTGCCGATCAATTGGCCGACGTTGGTTTCCCGAGTCGCTTGGCCATCCGAGTCAGTGATGCGCGCGATGCCGAAGTCCAGTATCTTGGGTTGCCCGCTGGCATCCACGATCACATTCGTCGGCTTCAAGTCGCGATGAATAAGCCCGCGCTGGTGCGCGTGGTGCACCGCGTCGCAGATGCTGGCAAGCAGGCGGAGGCGGGCGCGCGTGTCTAGCTTGTGCTGGTTGGCGTAGGCGACAAGCGACACTCCATCGATGAACTCCATCGCGAAGTAAGGCTGGACGCCGAAAGGAGTTTCGGCGCTACTGGCTTCGTAGATCTGCGCGATGCCCGGATGATG
>Ga0126381_100009474_pt1 | contig 10938 bp, 9 predicted proteins | sample PanSoiMetPlot_28_FD_96465 | JGI IMG/M metagenome (GOLD analysis project Ga0126381, IMG submission 96465) | Tropical forest soil microbial communities from Panama - MetaG Plot_28 | ecosystem: Environmental > Terrestrial > Soil > Tropical forest > Bulk soil | place: Panama | collected 2016-02-17
CACCGCTCGGCTACCCCGTGGATCTGGCCGGCCCGGCCGCCGCACGACCGCGGCGGCGCAATCTGCGCCTGCCTGGTGATCGCCGCCGGACTGGTCCTGATCACTGTGCGCGGACCGCGGGAAGGGGGCCACGAGTCCGGCCCCGCAAGCTGAGTCAGGGGCAGCGTGATCCCCACCCAAACCCAAGCTGTGGGGGCCAGAACCCCTGCGCGGCCCGCCAGGCTGGCGCTCGCGCAAAGTTGCCAAGTAGACGTCAGCGTTAGCGCTCACGTCGGCCCATGTCCGTGGCCCCGCACGACCCGCGAGCCCGCGGCGCACAGACATCGGCCGGCGTTGACCGGCAGCACCCACGGCATGGCACTGTCCGCCAGGGCGGCCGTCCCGGCGCCTGGACCGCGGTTATCTCCGCTGGTGACCACTCGCTGGCGGTGCCAGCACATCAAGGCTTATGATGCTAATGTGCGTAGCACTAACCCCACCGTGCAGATCGACTCCTCCAGCCTGGTGCCGCTGCACGAGCAGGTCGCCGCGGCCATCCGCCGGGCCATCGCTGACGGTGAGGCTGGCCCGGGTGAGCGGCTCCCGCCAGCGAGGGACCTGGCCGCGGTGCTGGGGGTCAACGCCAACACGGTATTCCGGGCGTTGCGGACGCTGCGGGAGGAAGGCCTGGTGGAGTTCCGCCGAGGCCGTGGAGTGTCGGTGACAGCGAGCGCTGCGCAGCGCAGCCCGGTGGTGGCCAAGGCACGTGAACTGGTCGCGTTGGCCCGCCGGTACGGGTACCAGCCACAGGAACTGGTCATGATCATCGAGCAGGTTTCCTAGGAGGCCGCCATGCAGACTGCCCCGCCTGGCTGGCTGCCCGATGCGCGCAGGGAGCCGGAGGCCCTGATCAGGGAGGCACGCAGGCGTCAGCGCCTTCGCTGGCTGGCTGCCGGGACCGCCTTGCTCGTGGTTTCCGCGGGTGCGGCGGCGGCGATGATCGCAGGTTCCGGCGCAGGCAGGCGTCCGCGGCCGCCGGGCCGTCATGTAACCGTCACGGTGAAGCCTGCGCCGTCGGCGATGAGCGGGGTGCCCATGCCGTCGGGCAGCAGTGTGCGGCTCTTGCTCACTGGCCCGCGCCCGGCCTGGTTCTCGCTGGCGACGGGCCGTGCTGAGCCGATCAAGGGCCTGCCCTGGGATCGGTGGGGCTATTTGTTCGCCCGGGTGGCCGGCGGCTGGTCGGCTCTGCCCGGCACCGCTGGCCCGGCGTGCGGCAACACGTGCCCTGGGCCGCCCGTGCTGAATTACTTCATCGCTGACGGCTCCCCGCGCGCGGCGCGCATCGCCCCAGGGTACGGAGTAGCAGCGTCGGATCGCAGCGGAGCGGTGTGGCTGATCACCTCCCAGCCAAGTGATGCCGACATCATCACCACGTCGGCGCTCGCGCAGGAGGTCACGACCGCCGGGCGGCCGCTCGGCCCGCGGTACCGGCTGCCGGCCGGATACGGCATCACGCGCGCGGTCCGCGGCGGCCTGCTGCTTGGCCCGGTGGTGGAGGCCCCGCAGGAAGTAACGATGTACAAGCTCTGGGATCCGGTCACCCGGCGCGTCGTCCGCACCTTCGGCGACGTCATCGCCGCTGGCCCGCAGGCGATCGCCTGGGGACCGATCTGCGTGCACTGCCCCGTGCACGTGCTCAACCTGCTGACCGGGACGAACGCGACGATCCCGGTTCCCCGCGGAACATGGGTGGTGGCGAACCAGGGCACCGTCAGCCCTGACGGCCGGTATCTGGCCTTTCCGCTGTGGGCGGGCACGACACCGGACGGCGAGCCGGCCCTGACACGCATCGCGGTGATCGACATCGCAGACCGGCGTCTGCTCATAGTGCCAGGAAGCACCCTCAGCTGGGATGTCAATCGAGGGGTACTCAGCTTCGGGTGGCAGCCCCGCGGTCATCGGCTGATTGCTGTACTGCCCGGCTCCGGGGAGACGATTCAGGTGGCATCCTGGCAGCCCGGCCAGGCGCGACTCTGGGTGGCCACCACCCAGATACCGCCTGGTACATCGGCCGTAGTCGGCGAACGCGGCTAATGACGAAGCAGATCAGCCAGATCGGCATGGCCATGCCCGCCAGGACGCGCCCATGCGGGCGGCGCGTAACGGTTAGTACCTGCGTCTCTGGGGAGCGAGCGGTCGGCCCGGCCTGACTCAGTTTCTGTCTCATTCGCGGGCGTCCACCGGCGTTCGCCCGGGGTTCACGCAGGGCCGTCATGGTGGCTATACGGCCTTGGGCGGCCGACCCGTACGCCGCTTTCCCGGCCAAGTACGCGGCTAAGTACGCTGCGCTGGGAATGGCCTTTGGAGGCGACCAAGGCGACAGGTTCGAGAGTGGGCGGACGATCCCTGCCGTCCTACCGGCGACCGATATCATCGACCTGTTCCACAAATCAGGGCTCAACCCAGCACACACGTGATCGCGGGGTCAATCCGTGGAAGCCATAGCGCTTCGCATCACATCGCGGCAGTGGGCGACCATCGATGCGACGATGGACAACGCCTCCCAAAGTGCCCGAGACCAGGACGAGGATGACGCAGCGTTCGTGGCCATCCGGCAGTCTGGCTGGGACCAGGTGCCGTGGGTTGACGCAAACCGAGACTGGCCTCCCGACACTCAACCGATCACCATCTCGCTCACACGCACGCAATGGGAGCTGGCGATCGCCACGGTGGAGGCTGACGACCTGATCTACGCGGAACTCGGCGACGACGAGAGCCTGGAGCTAGGCCGCGACGCAGTGCGCGCCGTACGCGATCAACTTGTCTGACGTCAGCCTGAAGAAGCCCCCCGCCCAGTCGGGCGGGGGGCTTCTCAGTGTTGTGTGGTTAGTTGCGCACGTTCAGGCCAACGTGGCCGACAATGCCAGGGACGTATCCAGTGATCGAGTACTGCCAGTACGACCACGTGGTCCAGCCGGCCGGGAGAACCGGCTGGGCGGGAGTGCTCTTGTGGTTGTTCTCATCCCACAGCGGGCGGTTGGCGAATGCATGAGACTTCCCGGTGCAGGTGTTCCACCACGTAGACGGGGTGTTGATCGTCGCCCACACGCCCGTACGGCCGTGCACCGTGTTCTCGAACGAGGCGATCCACGAAACCATCTGCGACGGAGACAGCCCGTAACAGTTCGACCCGTAGGGGTTCCACTCGATGTCCAACACGGGCGCGAGCATCCCCTTGCTGTGAGCCGCCGTGGTTGATCAGGTAGTTGGCCTGAGCCGACCCGGACGACCGGTTGGGGACCGCGAAGGCGTAGGACGCCACCGCCAGTCCAGCAGCCTCGGCAGACTTGGCGTCGGACGCGTAGTAGGGGTTGACGTAGTAGCTGCCCTCGGTGTCCTTGATGAACGCGAACTTGTACCCGGCCCTGGCCACGCTGGGCCAGTGGATGTTCTTGCCGCCCGGATGCTGGTAGGAGGAAACGTCGATGCCCCGTTGTGGCGTGGGCGCGGCCTGGGCCGTGCCGCCGAAGATGAGCGCCCCAGCAACGGGGACCGCTGCGACGACGCCTGGAACCCGCTTGCTGAGCTTCATTCATTGCCTTTCTGTAGGCGGGCATTAAAGAGGCCCGGCCCCCGTAGGGACCGGGCCGTTAGCGTCTGCGCGCCGCCGGGCTCGACGTCCACGAGGTCAGCCGCGCTGACGGCCGAAACCTACTAGCAGCCGTCGATGCGAGAGCAACCATTGCTGCCTTGACTTCGATAGTTCGAAGCCTCGGGCTGCGTACTCCGTCAACTCTTTCCGGGGAAACGGAACTGGTGCTGCGTGCTCCGAGAAATCCTCGACTGCCCACTTAGTCAGGATGGTTTCATAGGCAGCGACGTGCGCACACAGCGTCAGGAGACACTTCGGCATCTGGTCCTCGTCCAAGAGTTGTGCATTGGTGACCACCAGATCTCGCATCTGCCGGTTGAGTGGCATGAACACTTGCGACATCCAGAGCCGCCAGGCAGCGGCATCAGCATCGCTAACAGGGTTACTGGGGTCTCCCCAGTACGGGCCCCGAGGACGATGAGTCGCTCTGAATGCACCCCATGAGATGTTCGCCGCGCTACTGAGCGCATACAGCGGACCATAGAAATCACTCAGCTGATGACTCACGCGGTCGAGCTGGGCAGATCGCTGGGCAAGCCGCAAGTTAGTGATGTAGGCAGCGAACAAACCCACGATCGCGACAGAAGCAGGCACCGCCAGAGTCAACGCCGCCTGCCACGACACAAGCAGAGACTACAACTGTTCGTGCGAGTCAGCCGCGATCAGTCCACCGCACCCATCAACGGATATCGACCGTGACGGAATGTCCGGACAAGTTCGGACGGCTTGCGGTATTCGACGCGGCCGTCCTGGTCGGCATACTCGTGCGCGGTGGTGCTTGGGCTCGGTCTGCGATCCGGCCCCTGGGGGCTTGCAGTCAGTTACCGGCTGCGATAGGGAGCGAGGGGTTTACGTGGCCAAGGTGGTTGCCAGGATCAGTGCAGTCGTGATGCGGCTGCGTTCTTACGCGGCCGTGCTGGTATTGCTCGGCTCGGCGGTCGTGGTTCCTTTCGCGGCTGCGGGCCCGGCGTCCGCGGCCACTGGTTCATCGGACCTGTGCACCGGGTTTTCGGGGTGCGCGTCGGCTGGTTATCCCAACTTCGGCTACTCGTCCGTCTACACCCATTCCTACTGGGGCCAGGACGCCGGCCACAACTGCACGAACTACGTCGCGTACCGGTTCACCGCCGCTGGGGTCGGCAAGCCCTCCTGGCTGGGTACCGGAAACGCCGTCGACTGGGGGTTGTGGGCGCCGGCCGGCATCGTCAACAGCACTCCATCGGTCGGCGCGATCGCCTGGTGGGGGCCGTCGTCGGCGTACGCCCAGTTCGGCGGGCACGTCTCCATAGTCCAGCAGGTCAACGCCGATGGCAGCTTCATCGAATCGGATGACAACTTCGGCGGCGACTTCCACTGGCGGAAGTACACGCCAGGCGGCAGTGCCTGGCCCACCGCGTTCATCCACTACAACGACGCCGCGCTCGGCGGCGGCACCGGGCCCGTGTCGATCCTGGCAGGTAACAACAATGGCCAGATGACCATCCAGCTGGTCAACTTCCCGCTCGGACTGTCCTACTACTTCTGCCACGCTGGCGACCCATCGGGCTACCCGACTGGCGGGGCAGTCACCAGTCACGGGTCGTTCACAGTGAGTTCGCCCAGCCAGTACTGGTCCTCGGGCCTGTGCGCTGGCTCGGGGAACTCCTGGGTCGGCATCCAGGCCACGGACGGCAACAGCTACTACAGCAACCAGGTCACCCTAGGCAGCGCTCCTCCGGGAATCATCGTGTCCAACAACAGCGGCCAGATGACCATCCAGCTGGTCAACTTCCCGCTCGGACTGTCCTATTACTTCTGCCACGCTGGCGACCCATCCGGCTACCCGACTGGCGGGGGAATCACCAGTCACGGGTCGTTCACAGTGAGTTCGCCCAGCCAGTACTGGTCCTCGGGCTTGTGCGCTGGCTCGGGAAACTCCTGGGTCGGCATCCAGGCCACGGACGGCAACAGCTACTACAGCAACCAGGTCACCCTCAGCGCTGTGCCGCCAAGCATCTCGATCGGCAACAACGACGGCCAGATGACGGTCCAGCTGGCCAACTTCCCGCTCGGCACCAGCTACTTCTTCTGCCACAACGGGGCGGCGTCGGGGTACCCGACCGGCGGGGCCATCGCCAACCACGGCTCGTTCACCGTCAGTTCGCCGAGCCAGTCTTGGTCATCGGGGCTCTGCTCGGGCAAGGGGAACTTCTGGATCGGCATCCAGGCCACCGACGGGAACAGCTACTACAGCAACCAGACCGTCCTCGGGCCGCCGCCAGTCATCGAGACGTCCGGACTCCCGGGCGGCGTCCTCGCCAAGCCCTACTCTGCCACCGTAAGGGCCGGCGCGGGTACGGGCAGCTACGCATGGTCCATCATCGGTGGTGCACTCCCCAGAGGCTTGTCCTTGTCAGCAGCCACGGGTGCCATCAAAGGCACTCCCAAGGCCTCAGGCACCTACACCGTGGTCATCAAAGTCACCGACGCAGACGGCTACGCTGCCTCCACGAAACTCACCCTCAAGATCGCCGCCCTCGGAGTCAAGACGACCGCGCTGCCAGTCGGCACCGTGCATAAGGCTTACAAGGCGACTCTCGCCGCCTACGGCGGCATGGCACCGCTCACCTGGTGGATCAGCGGCGGCCACCTGCCACCAGGCCTCAGGCTCTCCAAGTCCGGCGTCATTTCCGGCACCCCGACAAAGGCTGGCACATTCACCCTGATCGTGAAGGTCACAGACGCCGCGACGACGAAACACTCGGCCGCCCGCGCTCTGACCCTGACGATCAAGGAATAGGGTGGCCCTCAAGGCAAGGTCGGCCTCTCGTTCCAGGAGACGCGGCCATAGACCGGTCGTACGGTAAGGCCGCCCCTTGATGCGGACACCGCACATTGCCTGGAACTACGTGTCAGCGCTGCGTGACGACGGCACCGGCCTGGATGACTAGCGGCATGTGCGCGTTCGGATAGGCCAGCAGCCCGATGTCTTCCAGTGGATCGCCGTCCAGCACGATCATATCCGCATGAGCACCGGGCGCAAGGGTTCCGAGCTGGCCTTCGGCGCGCAGCAGTTCCGCCGCCACGCACGTCGCGGCGCGGATGATGTCGATGGGTGGCTGCACCTCGGCAGCGCCCGGTTGACCGCGCGAGCGGTATACGCGGGCGCGCATACGTACCGGTCGACGGCGCCCGCCTCGTCCACCACGGCACGCAGTTCCCCCATCGAATACTGCACGGAGTCGATCCGGTCCGTCGGCGATGCGACACCGCCGGAGGCCATCACCTTGATGTGATAGCTCTTGAATGACTCCTATGTCGTCGGCGTTGTCGGTGCGGAGGTGCCTGATGGCCTGGTATTCCGGCGACTCGTACCACGCCTCGGCCGCAGCTGTGGTGGCGAACCTCAAACGACGGTGACCTGCCAGGCCGATCTCACCATTACCTCTGAGCAGCGCAAACGCTGAATCAATCACCGCCGCTCCGGTGGCTTGCTAACGGATTTGCTAACTGAAGCCTTCACGCCCTGGATCATGCAATCGGACATGTGGCAGCGGCTCCTCCGGATCACTGCCTGGCTTGTATAAGCGCTGATCAGCTTCTTCATGAGCGCGGACACGGTGTCTGGGTATAGCGGTTCGCCCCATCAACGGCGCGCCTTCAGCACGCCGTGCGCGGGCCGAACCGCGCAAAGGGGCTGGAACGTGAGACGCGAGGTGCCAGAGCGGAGTGCGTGAGAAGGCGAGCGTGGCCACCTGGTCCTCAGCGGGGAATGGGGGGGGCGGTTCGCGCACGTAGCGTCGGCTGAGCCGCGCCCCTCTCGCGCGGGGGCGTTGACGGCACCTGTCAGGGTTGGACGGGGAAGAGGCGCAGTCAGGCGAGGCTCTATCCGTGTCATTCGTCAGATGCGTAGCGAACGGCAGTCCCGTATACAATAAACAAGATTATTAGCCCAGGAAACGAATTTATATCATGTCCACCAGCGTTGTATATCTGTTGTGTTTGCATGATGCGCAGCCCAGTAATGGCATCATAGTTTCTTTCGCGAGCCCATCTTCGAAGAGATGCTACAGCTTCATCAATAGACTTGTGTTGTCCACTCCAGACTATGGTGCTTTCAACAACGGGCCGATTATCACTGGGCACACTATCCGTGCTAACCACTCTTACATATTTTTTCTCCATGATGCGAGGATAGTTCAATACGATGTCTCCTGGGCGGCTGGCAAGTGACGATCGCCGCCGATGTCGGTCAGATACCAAGCTCGCCTCCTGACCGCTCGTGCCTGTTCGCTATCTCACGTAGATCGCACGGCCGATCAGACATTCTCGCTGGTGGTTTGTGGAGCGAACTTCTCCCCCAACCGCGCAGGTGCCAAGTCTTTGGCCGTATGACGCCCTGGTGCGCGTGCCTTGCTGCGCACGTTCGTGACGAGGGCCTGGTTATCCGCCGGTCATGGGCGATGGGCTGGGGGTGGCGCGGTCGGCCGCGGGCAGCCGCGGCGCGTGGGGGCCGGCAGCGAGGCCGGATGCGTGGAGGGTGCTGACCGGTATGGCGGTCATTGAGATATCCCCCATAACGGGGGCTTGCCCTGTGTCGTCTCCGCAGTACATGTACATGTTGCCGGCGGTAGTAGCCGTGGTGAACGCGATGGTGCCTCCGGCAAATCCATTGGCATCGGGGACCAGTGTGACCGCCGCAACGGCCACTTGACTACTGGCACTGTCAAGTTCACATTCCACCAAGTCCCCACTGGTCAGGTTGTTGGCGGCGGCAACCGCCGTGGCATTCACGAGGAAGGTGCCGGCGGGCAGCTGCAGAGTGCCAACGAGAGTGGTCGGGGAGGAGCTGGGGAAGCCGACAGCCACAGGTACTTGGTGCACGTTCAAGGATGCGTAGCCTGTGGTGACACCGGGCGGCCCCTGGGGTCCGGGTGTGCCTTGCGGTCCGGGTGTGCCTTGCGGCCCGGGAGCGCCCTGGGGCCCTCGCAGCCCTGCGGGCCCCGCCGGGCCGAGGTGGTTCCACGAGATCTTGTGCTGGCCCGTGGCGCACCTGGCGGTCGCGGACACGATCTTGACCGCGCCGGTGGTGTTGGTGATGCAGGCGTAGTAAACGACAGGCGTGCTGGCCGCCGTGGCGGCCGCTGGAATCACGTCGGCGGCCAGGGCGACCGCTGCGGCCGCCGCGCCTGCGATCCAGCCCAGCCGACGAGCCCACCGGGGAGCGTCCTGCCGTTCCCGGACGGCCTTCCGCAGTGCGAACGCGCCAGCGTTCTTCTGAGTCCTGGTCATCGTGTGCATGGCCATCATCTCCAATCTCCGCTGTTGTGCGCTGTCACCTGCACGATGCGCCGCATGGCCCCGTGCCTTGCGGGTTCCGGCCGTCTGGCAGGAGCTATGTGCTGCGGCCTGAGCGGCCGTGGTTTTGCGCATGCGCCGATCAGATGCGATGCCGCTAACCGCGCCCCAAAAACTGGCTAAAGCGGCGCTAACAGATGGACAGGGCGGCGGGGACGGATCGGGGTCCGCCCGTATTGGCACAGTCATACCGGAACGGGTTTTCTGGGCAGCATGGCGTGCGGGTGCCAGAATCGCTGCATGGAGTTCCGGCTGCTCGGGCCAGTGGAGGTCGTCGAGCACGGCAGGCCGCTGGCGCTGGGCGCCCGGCAGCGGGCGCTTCTTGCAGTGTTGCTCGTGCACGCGAACGAAGTGGTCTCGGCGGAGCGGCTGATCGATGCGGTGTGGCGGGGAGAGCCTCCGGTCACGGCGCCGACGGCGCTGCAGGTGCACGTGGCCCGGCTGCGTAAGCTGCTCGGCGCGCAACGGATCGTGACCCGCGCACCCGGTTACCTGCTGCTGGTGGGGGCCGACGAGGTCGACAGTGCGCGGTTTGAGCGGCTGTTTGCCGATGGGCGCCCAGAGGATGCGTTGGCGCTGTGGCGCGGCCGACCGCTGGCGGAGTTCGAGTCCGAGCAGTGGGCGGCCTCGGAGGCGGCGCGGCTGCAGGAGCTGCGGCTTTCGGCGGAGGAGGAGCGGATCGAGGCGCTGCTCGGCCGGGGCGGCTCGCCGGTTGCGGAGCTGGAAGTGCTCGTGCGCGCAGAGCCGCTCCGGGAGCGCAGGCGCGGCCAGCTGATGCATGCGCTCTACCGCGCTGGCCGGCAGGCGGATGCGCTGGCGGTCTTCCAGCAGACCCGAACCACGCTGATCGAGGAGCTCGGGATTGAGCCGGGCCGTCTGCTGCAAGGGCTGGAGCAGGCGATCCTGCGCCAAGATCCGGCGCTGGAGGCCACAGAGCACGTGGCGCCTGCCGCTGGCCCGGCACCTGGCCCCGAGCCAGCTCATGCTGCGGCACCGGGCGAGCCACCATCGCGGCCAGAAGAGATGCGGGAGGAGCGAAAGGTTGTCTCGGTGCTGTCCATCCAGGTTGCGGTCCTGCCGGGCGGCGGCGAGCTGGCCGACCCCGAGGACGTGCGCGCGGCTCTCCAGCTGTTCCATGCCGCGGCAAAGCGGGAGGCCAGACGCTTCGGCGGCACGGTCAAGAGCTTCACCGATGACGCGGTGATCGCTTTCTTCGGCGTGCCCGCGGCGCACGAGGACGACCCGGAGCGGGCCGTGCGCGCGGCGCTGGCAATCCGCCGGTGGATTACCGAGCAGGGCGAGGGGCTGCAGGTGCGGATGGCCGTCACAACCGGCGTGGCGCTCGTCTCGCTCGGCACCCGCCCGGACGAGGCGGGGCCAGTCGCGGCGGGGAACGTCGTCAGCACCGCGCAGCGGCTGCAGACTGCGGCGTCAGACAACGGAATCGCTGTCGGCGAGCGCACCTACCGGGCAACGCGCACGACAATCAATTACCGCGAGATTGCCCATGCCGGAGCGCAGGCGGACCCGAGGGCGATCCCGGCGTGGGAGGTGGTGGGAGCGCGCCCGCAGCCCGAACTCGCGCGCGAGCCCAGCGCACTGTACATCGGGCGAAAGCGCGAGCTGGATATGCTCCGCTCGGCGCTTGCCCGCGCGGCCGAAGAGCGCTTGCCGCAGCTGGTCACGCTTGTCGGCGTGCCCGGGATCGGCAAGACCAGGCTCGTCTTCGAGTTCGCCAAGTCGCTCGCGCGCGATGGCGAGCAGATCACCTGGCGGCAGGGCCGCTCGCTGCCCTACGGCGACGGCGTTAGCTTCTGGGCGCTTGGTGAGATAGTCAAGGCTCAGGCGGGCATCCTGGACAGTGACACCATGCAAGTCGCTGGGGCCAAGCTGGAACAGATGGTGGCCGGGGTGATGCCCGGCACGCCAGACGCGGGCTGGATGGCCAGGCACTTGGGCGCGCTCGCCGG
>Ga0126381_100009475_pt1 | contig 10934 bp, 8 predicted proteins | sample PanSoiMetPlot_28_FD_96465 | JGI IMG/M metagenome (GOLD analysis project Ga0126381, IMG submission 96465) | Tropical forest soil microbial communities from Panama - MetaG Plot_28 | ecosystem: Environmental > Terrestrial > Soil > Tropical forest > Bulk soil | place: Panama | collected 2016-02-17
ACTGCGGCGGCGTCGATAACCTGTTTCCTCATCATGAGGCGGAGATCGCTCAGTCGGAGAGTTACACCGGAAAAAAATTCGTCCGCTTTTGGCTGCATAGTGCTCACCTGCTGGTCGAAGGCCAGAAGATGTCGAAATCTCTCGGCAACTTCTACACGATCCGCGATCTCATCGCTCGTGGTTTTACCGGCCGCGAAATCCGTTACGCGTTGCTGCGAGTTAATTACCGGCTTCAACTGAACTTCACTTTTGACGGAATGGTCGAGGCGCGTCAGTCCCTGTTGCGTCTCGATGAATGGATTCAGCGGTTACGCGGTCTCGCGGCGGAGGCGCCTCCCGACAAGGAATATGCACCCGCGTCCTCCGACTCTTTCTTCGCAGCTCTCGACGACGATTTAAACATTTCCGCCGCCTTAGCCGAGCTCTTCAAACAAATCAGGACCACCAACCAGTTGATGGATGCCAACGAGCTCCAACCAGGACAAGCCGCTGCTCTTTTGCAATGGTGGGAGAACGTCAACCAGGTGCTGCAGATCCATGCCGATGAAGAGGCAATTCCCAACGAAGTCCAAGAATTGCTGGACCAAAGAGCCGCCGCCAGAGCCTCCAAGGACTGGCAACTAAGTGATTCTCTCCGGCAGAAGATCGCCGAATTGGGTTGGGCCGTGAAGGATACCAAAGACGGCCAAAAGGCGATAAAAACGCATTAGGATCATGTCGTTGATCTGCCACGGCCCGTCGGAGAGGAGCCGCATTCCGTTCCCTGTTACCGCGACTATCGTTCCTCATACCGCTCCTTCCGTCGAAATCGCCTGTTAGCCGCGGCTCCCTTTGGGCGTGTGACAGATTCCTCACGTGCAACCCTCCATCGCATAACACCGGTTTCAGGGCGTCGCGGTTGTGGCACACGCCCTACCCTGTTCCGAATTTCCGGTCGGACACGCCTTATCTTAACCGCACACCAAATGCGACGCCCCTCCGATTGGTGCCTCGAAAACGGCGTGAAGGGAGGGCGCACCTCCTCGCGCGACGAAGGATGCGGATCTCAGCTCCGTAGGAGCGAAATCTTTATAGCAACCGTTAACCCATCCGCCGTTAGCTCCGCCAGGAGCGGCATCTAAGAGCGTGCAGCTACGGCAAACTAAGGTTCGCCAATACACATCGTTTCTACAAAGCCATCATTCCGTTGGCTTCCCTGCGTTCAGATTGATTCTGAATCCGTCTCGTAACGTTTTCCCACGAAGTTCTAGTCTAGGGTTAAAACTGGACTGGGGCGCAGCGGGTATTTTCCATGGCCCAGTCAGGTCTCCTGTGACCGGCACCCAAATAGCGAGTCCGGAGTAAGTCAGGCGAGGAACCAATTCGCGCGTTCCACCAACAAAGTTAGGAAACTGCTCATGCTCCGTTGCCAAGCGGATCGCACCCGTTGTCAATTCTAGCCCGATGAACCCGGCAATCAGCACGGTAGTAAGCACTCGCAAAAGAAGTCGTACCGAGACCAGACAGGCAAACGGCAGAAAAACAATATCAGCAGCAATCGTCCAAATGGTGGCTCCGGCAAATCTCGGATCCGGCGCGGTCAGAAACCAAAATACGAGCGACAATATAACTGGCGCCGCAAGACAACAGCACTGAAAGAACGAACCAATCCGCCAACGCCACGGAGCGCTAATCAGGCCTAAAATTAATCCCGCTGCGCCAAGCAGGAGAGACTTTCCAACCAGCGGATCCCCTAACGTCGTCGCCAACCAAGGCCGCAACCAATCGTTGTTAGCCAAAACCACTTGCCAGTCCGGGCCAGGCTCACGAGCCCAGCTTAAAACCCAGTTTTTATCAGCGGATGCTGCTTCCTGTGGTACCATCCAGTCGAAATGGATGGCTCCGAGCTCAGACGGGTAGAGCGGATATCCGCTGGTGATATACCCGCGGCACACCCACGGTATCGAGCAGACTAAAACTAAGAGAACGGGAATACAAATCGCCATGAATCCGCGACGCCGGATGAGCATGATTAACGTCACCAGCGCGGCGGCGCCCAATCCAAGCGCGGCATACGAGAGTTTGAGCATTATGACCAAAGAACTCGCCATCAGACACCGAAGGAAGGCCTGTTGCTGAACATCTGGCAGCATGTCAGTATCGAAAATGACCTCCCGTAGATGCCACGTGACTAGAATCGCGATGGCAACACCGGCAACATCGGGTTGAGGCGACGAGAGACACTCAGAAAATAACTGGCCGACGATCAGAGGCAGCAATAAGGCGGCGTAAACTGAACCTTGGGTAAAGAATTCCCTACGGTTCAGCCGAATACCTTGCAGCAGTACGGCAGAAGTACACAGCACAATCACCGAGTTCACGTACTCACGACCAACGGCGATACCGAATGGCCCGCCGAAAAGCCCAGCCAAAGGATGCAAAGCACTATTGAATCCAAGCCTCCCGTGCAAGTTAGCCAGGCCCGGTACTGACCCAAAATCTGCCACCCATCGCACCGCCGCCAAATGGTAAAGCAGGGTATCGTGACAGTATCCGTTGGTTAATGCGTTCAATACCGCGAAAAATAGGCACGGCACAAATAGTATCAGACTGCTCCATCTCGTCTTAAGGAAAGCCTCAATAACCGTGTTCGCGAATGTTCGCCAGCGCACCGCGGCCAGAATAGCCGTCATTAGGATCAGGGCAGGATTTGCCCAGGGCACAAGTCCTCCGAACAGACTCCAAGTCTCAGCAAAAACCGTCGCCACGAACAAGCCAGGCAACAGAAAAGCGGGCAGGCTAAGGTTGGCTCGCGCACCTGGCTGTAGGAAACCGATCGCAGCGCAGCCCACGAATGCGACCTCTGCCAGCAGAAACAACAAGACGACCAAGCTCTTAGCAATCGGCAAATAATGCGTGACGATTGATGCTAGACACGGCGCGATTAACATCGCGAAGCTTTCTTGGACCAGGATGACTTTGTCAAGTAAGGGGCGGTAGGGATGAACTCCTGCTCATCCGGGGCTCATCCCCACCGTCGCTTTTATCCACGATAAACGTTATGCTCTTCTAATGACTTTTTCCGCGGCAGATTTCCTGGATCTTTCAAAAACCGAACACACTTCGTTATTTCAAGATTCGAAGCCGGTTTGGGAAGCATTGAAGCAGATCCACAGCTATTTAGAGAGTTCCCTGCAGCCGGCGATGAAGGGTAAGATGCTTGGTGCTCCTTTTATCGAGGAGCGGGTTAGCATCGGTCCAGGAACCGTCATCGAGAATGGCGCCTGCCTGAAGGGCCCAGCCTGGATAGGAAGCAATTGTGAGATCCGGTCCGGCTGTTACATCCGCGGGAACGTGATCATTGGCAACGGGGTCGTTCTCGGCAATTCATGCGAATTCAAGAATTGCATCGTTTTCGATGAAGCCCAGATACCCCATTTCAGCTATGTCGGCGATTCGATCCTGGGCTACAAAGCGCATTTAGCCGCAGGAGTTATCCTCTCCAACGTCCGCCTCGATCGGGGTGAAATCTCAGTGAGGCATCGGGGCGGCAAGATTCCGACTGGCCTACGAAAATTTGGAGCCATTGTCGGCGACAAAGCCGAAATCGGCTGCAACTCGGTAATTAGCCCAGGCTCCATCATTGGCCGTGGTTCACTGATCTACCCTCTCACTCACTTCACCGGCGTCTTAGCCGCAAACACTATCCTCCAAAACCACCAAAACCTCCGTACGATCCCACGCCATGCGTTGGACGAGAAGCCCTAAATCGTACTCTTCGTCGTCCTCGTCCCCGAATCAAAGCGTGACCAGAGCCGCCGAACACCGTCCCGTCCCGACAACCCGGTTGGGCTCCGCCGCCTCATATAAGCCGTATAGGTCCTATAAGTCCTATCCGTCTCCACACCCCGCCCATTCGAGCACGAGGACGATGCGCCCCTCTCACCCCACCCCCTTCGCCCTCAACAACTCCTCATACTTGTCCTCGATCCACCGCATCTGTCGTTGCGGAGAAAACTCTTCTTCCATCAACCGCTGAGCCGCTGCACACATCTCCTCGAGTCGCTCCGGCGAACCCAACAGTAAATGGACCGCTTCCGCCCATTGCGCTTCGTCTGCCTCCGGCGCCAACAGCAGGGTCTCACTATTCAGCCGGCTGCGTTCCGCGTTATTGCTCACAATTGCAGTCGGTACCCGATGCGAAAACGCCTCCAGCACAACCATCGGCAGATCTTCCCAATCAGAAGTAAGGACTAACAGCGCGATCTCCGCGTAAAAACCTTCCAGGCTAGGAATGACCCCCGGCCAAAGGATGCGCTCGCCTAGACCCAGCTGCTGAGCCTCCATCTTTAAGTCCGCGGCCAATGGTCCATCTCCAGCCAGGATAAACCGGTAATCCGGATCGAGCTTGCTCAGATGGGCCGCCAACTTAAGAAACCTGGAGAAATTCTTCCAACCTACCAAGCGGCCAGCTGCGCCGATCAGCTTTGGTCTTGGGCGGCGGATGATCGCAGGCGGCGGAGCAACCGCGTTTTTTAATACATAGATCTTTTCCGCGGGAATCTTTTCTCGCCGGACAAGGTTATCTTTGATGTAGGTGGAAATCACAAAAACGGCGTCCGCGCACCGGTTAGATAAGCCGTCCCACCAGCGAACCAGGGGCCAGTCAAAACGAAACCGGTCGTAAGAATGATCGTGAGAGATGATCACCGGGACCTGGAAAAGCTTCGCCAGAATTTTGCCCGTCCAGTTCGAAACGAACAGATGACAATGAACGACATCGAATCGCCGGGAAGCAACCAACCAGGGCAAAGTCAGGCAATAGATCGGTAACCATCTAAATGGAGATAGACAGAGAACTTCGCAGCCTAGCTCCTGCATTTTTGGAAAAAATACACTTCCGCTATTGCCGTGGCACGCGGCTAACACCAGGTCCACTTTGTCCTGGTCTCTATGCTTCAGAAACTGATAGATAACCGTTTGGCCCCCGCCTAGGTCGTAACTGTCGATCAGATGAAGAACGCGAATTCTACGCTGCATGCTCTGCTTGGTAGAGGCGATAGTGCGTACGGATACGGCGACCAACCGCCAGGAGCCCTAAACGAAATAGCGTAATCGGCAAGAGTCCATCTTGTCGAAAGATCGGCCAAAAAATTCGGCTCGCTTGCTGAAGTCTCCGATTCAATACCTGGATCATAACATCGGTAGCGACACACTCCCGGCGCCATTGCCCTAAAATTCGCCTTTGATCGTCGGTGATACTCGGGTTCTCTAACAGACCGGCTATGATGTTTAGACCGTCTTGTTGCGCTTGTGACAAGCTGCTGTTGCCCGCGTTCATGGTCAACGATCCTTCATGCCAGCGATAGCGATACAGAAGGTTCGCCACCGGCGCGTCCGGAATATTCGCCAGAGCGGCTCGCAGCAAGAGATCGCGGTCTGACGCCATCCGATAAGCCAGATTAAATCGGCCGAGCTTATCGAACACGGATCGGCGGAAGATCCGCGCATTGATGTTAGGAAATCCTAAGGTGACGTTCCGAAAGTTCAGTTGGTTTTGCTTCGGATCATCATAGCAATGCATTTTGATCTCCTTGCCCGCACCCGTTCGCCGGAAAATCTCACAACCTCCTGAAATAATTTGCGTCCCTACCGCGTTCTGAAAGATCTGCTGAGCCAACGTCAGCGTTCCCGGCGTTAACAGATCGTCACTGTTAAGAAAGATCACCGCACCGCCCGTAGCCCGGTCTAGCCCCTTGTTGAAGGCATCATAAACGCCCCGGTCCCGCTCGGACAGCACATGGAGATGCGAGTAACTCCGGACGATATCGAGCGTCTTATCTGTAGAACCGCCATCGATTATCCAGTGCTCAACATCGTCATACTGTTGCGCCACGACGCTCTCGACCGCTTCCGCAATGAATTTCTCCCGATTTAAGCAAGTGGTAATGACGGTGAATCGCATTCAAGCTAGAGGCTGGCTTTTCACTAGCATGCGGTGGGAGAGAATCAATCGCCCGATCCGTTAGGGATTGATAAGCTTCTCCCCTGGTCCCGGTAGGGCGAAAACCTCGGCGCGCCCAGAGTATAGCTAACTGACTTCGGTGGATCGCGCCGGGTTTGAGCCGCGGCCGCTGGCGTCGCAACCAATCAAAATCGTTGCGAACCGCCCGTCTGGTATCCCGAGAACCCGCAGACGCAACTAATCCCATGCACGGCTCAAATCCGGCGCGGAATCGGTCTTACACAGGGTCTGACCTTGGGCGCGCCGAGATCTTCGCCTACCCAGCTCCGTCCCTTACCCCTTGCTCGGAATCATCCCGTTCTGCCGGGCATAATTGAAAATGCCGCCCGCCTCGATCACGGGCCGAACATCTCCCATCGGCTTTAACGAATAAGTTTGATTACGAACCGTCAGCGTATCGTTATCAAAATCCAGCGTCGCGATATCGCCCGTCTGGCAGATATCGATCAACCGCTCGCGCAATTCATAGGGATAAAGCTCACCCGTAGCCACGCTATTACGGAAAAAGATCCGCGCATAGGATTCAGCCACTACTGCTTCAACCCCGGCAGCCCCTAATGCAATCGGAGCATGTTCCCGAGAACTTCCGCAGCCGAAATTTTTCCCTCCGATGACAATCTTATATTCTGCTTCGGTGCTTCCTTCCGGCATGAACCGAGTCGGATACAACTCATCCGGAAGACCAACCATCGCGTAGGAGCCGAGCTTTTTGTACTCTTCCGGAATGGTTGGCACTAAGGTGAGATATTGTGCCGGGATAATCTGGTCGGTATCGATATTATCTCCGACTACATAAACTGGGCTGGTAACTACTTTGGCCATAAAGTTCTAGGTTATAGGTCTTAAGTTATACGTTGAAGGTTTTACCAGAGAACCTTGGCCCGCTGCATCGCTTCGCAGACCTCGAACTTAAAACGTAAAACCTAAAACTTATAACCGTTTGGGTTCAGCTCAAAAACTCGCGCGGATCGGTGACGTGTCCGGTCAACGCCGATGCGGCAACCGTGTAGGGACTAGCCAAATAGACTTTGGCTTCTTTGCTTCCCATGCGTCCCGGAAAATTCCGGTTCGTCGCGCTGATACAGGTCAACGGAGCATTCAGCCGGGCAAACGTATCGGTCGGTCCGCCCAAGCACGCCGCACAGGACGCGTTCTCTGTCATCCTTACGCCCGCATCAACTAACACATCCCAGACCGACTGCGTGTCCCAGCGCGTCTCTTTTAATTCCTGAACCACATCTGAGGTCGCCGGTACTCCATACGTCTCAATCTTTACGTGACGGCCTTTTACCACTTTAGCGAACGCGAAAAAGTCGCTGGCCTTACCACCAGTGCAGGAGCCGATATACGCCCGATCCAGTTTGACCTTCTCGAGCTCCTTCGCTAACGCCCGGTTCCCCGGATTCGGGTGCATCGCCACCGTGGGCTCTAGCTTTGAAAGATCGTACACCTTATCGAAAATCAGTTTCTGATCTTTATCGAGTTCGACCGGGTTATAGTCGGCCTTTGTCCCATTGAGGCTGGTCCGCTCGCTGACGTACTCGTGCGTCGCTTTGTCCGCCGGAAAGATCCCGTTTTTGCCACCGGCTTCGATCGCCATGTTCGCGATCGTCATGCGGTCATCCATGTTTAAAGAGCCAACACCGGGCCCTTCCCATTGCATCGCCCGGTAAGTCGCACCATCAAATCCGATGTCGCCGATTACCCAAAGTATAACGTCCTTGGCCATCACCCCAGGCTGCATCGCGCCTTCCAAATAGAACCGCATGGTCTCCGGCACCTTCACCAGGAGCTTACCTGTCCCAAGAATAAAGCCGGCATCCGTGTTCCCGATACCGGTCGCAAACTCGCCAAACGCACCGGCCATACAGGTATGGGAATCTGTACCGAACAAAACTTCGCCTGGCCGCGCATGTCCCAATCGAGGCAGCGCCGCGTGGCACACGCCTTGATAGCGAGCTCCGTACTGGCGCTTTATCTGACCAACCTCGGTACTAAACTTCCAAGAGCCATTGGGGTCATCAATTACATCATAGAAGTAAGGCAGCCCCTGCTCCTTAGCGAAATCACGGAGAATATCTACGTTCCGGTTCGACAGCCGGTCAGAAGTGAAAATGTAGTGATCCGGGATAATCACGATTTTCGACCGATCCCAAACCTTCGCGTCTTGTCCAAACTCACGCTTGAACACCCCAATGCTCCCTGGCCCGCAGACATCATGTGTCAGCAAAATGTCGGTTTCGACCCAGACATTATCACCGGGCTGAACCCGGGGTCGCCCGCTTGCGCGTGCCAAAATTTTCTCGGTTAACGTCATAATGAGAAGGAGTCAAGCTTGGCTCCACGCACCTTTGAGATCAAGTGGAAAACCACAACTAATTTGTGTAAATACTACCGACCCAGCGTAATTCCATGGAGGGATCGCGTCCTGGTGGGTGTTGCCTCGGATGGGACCTATGGGACTTATGTGTAGCGCATGGGTTCTAGCCGGTGCCGCGGGCAACGCGGTGATTACGGGGCTCCCGTCAGATCAAACGGTCGAGCACGAGCACGATGTTCCCCCTCCTTTCACGTTTCACTTTTCACCTCTCACTTCTCAGTTCCCCCTCGGCGGCACCAAGACCGTCAACGCTCCCGGCCGCACCCCAAATCGCACCGGGGTGGTGCCGATCAAAATTCCGTCGACGTGCACGTGCAATCGCGCCCGGGAAAAGACCTCGAGACGGTGGCTCTCGAACGTCTCTATCTTCGGGTGAAGCCGGTAGGTCCCACGGCTAATTGACCAGAGATGAAGCGCCAGTTCGCGCTTACTGAAGTCCCGATAAACTGCGATGGTCAAGAGACCGTCGTCGATTTTCGCGCCGGGACATACCGCTAGGTTGGTTCCATAAAACGGCCCGTTAGCGACCGCTAAGAACGAACACCGCAACCGGACTCGATTCCTGGATTTTCGAAAGCGTCGTCTTCGACGCTGGAGAGGGACATGACCTCGAAACGACGCTTGGTAAGCCTGGTTCACCGGCCGATCAAATCTCAGTTCAACCGGAGTCTGCTGATGAATCAGTACCGTCCGTAAGGCTTGGAAAATCGCCAGAAAACGGCCCCTCTTAATCTCTTCTCCGATCGGAAACATCTGGGCATCGACACCCACTCCGGCTGCTTCGAAAAAGAAATTGTTCTCGTCTGCGATCCCGACATCGATGCGAGTCGGCATCCCGTTCTCCACCACTGCACAAGCAGCTAATGGATCCGACGCAAGTCCGAGGCTCAACGCGAGATTATTGAAGGTGCCAACCGGAATGATGGCCAACGGAATATTGGTGCCGACCAACTCAGAAGCGATCGGCCGGATGGTGCCGTCTCCACCCGCGACCACGACTAGGTCCGGCTTTTTATCGAGCGCTTCCCGCACTTTGACTGGTGTTACTTCCTGTGTCTCGATCCCATACTCTTCAACCGCTGGAATCGAAGAGGAAATCCGTTCCCGAACCGAAGCCAGAACCTGCTCAGTCGCCTTCCCGCTCAGCAGGTTGTGGAACAACACTGCCCGAGCGTAACGAGGATGGCTGAGGGAATGATCGTCCATGGGGTAATCGGTGGTAGGGCGAGGCTCCGTAACGTCCTTTCACCTTTCGCGAAGGAATACGCATTCGAACTGCCGAGCGGTCGTACTAGACCAATGCACGCGCCGAGCCGTGGCGTACGCGTCACTCCGGCTCGGCGCGCGTTTAGGCCTAGCAACCCGGTTCCTTAAGAGATGATCAATCGCTCCGCGAACCCAGTAAGGCCGATCGGGAGCCTCGCCCTACCACTGACTACTGATTACTTCCGAGCCACCAATCACAAATCACTAGTCACCAATCACGCCTCATTCCCTTCTCTCCTGCGATTGGATCGCATAAGAATTATCCATGACGCTGATAATCTTTGCGCCGGGAATGATTCGATCCGTCGCATAGTCGAGGTTGCCGTCCGGACCAATCACCGCAATCCCAAAATCTCCCACTCGGTATGCATCCGCGGCTGAGCCCGGATCCGGTAGAACCACAAAGGGAACGTCCGAATTCGTGATCACACCGGTTTCCCTCGTGAATGCGACGAAAAACAGAGCTTTGCGCTCAGCCAGGTTTTTATAAACCTTGGTTATATTCTTGACCTGTTTTTTGAATTCCTTCTGTTGCGGGTCAGTCGCGAAGATCAGCACGACGGGTTGCCCTTCCACGTCTCTTAGGCGCTTTACTTTGCCGTTCACGCTCGCCCACAGAAATTCCGGGGCTGGACGAGGAACATTCGGAACAGCCGCGCGTTTCTGCTTCTCCTTTGGCGACGGGGAAGCTTGCGCCGGTGCAGCTTGTGTCTGTGCAATGCCTGCCAGCAGGCAAATCACGAAGATTGTGACTCGCCCGAACTTCATACTTTCATTATATCCATTTCTTTGGTTTCTAACTGCTGGTCGACCTCCTTGACATATTTGTCCGTTAGTTTTTGAACCTCTTCTTCCAAATCCCGGCGATCATCTTCGGTGATCTCACCCTCTTTCTCGATCTTCTTTATCAGGTCGATCCCGTTTCGGCGAGCACCGCGAACGCGCACCCGAGCTTCCTCAGCCATGTGCCGGGCTCCCTTGACCAAGTCTTTTCGGCGTTCCTCCGAGAGTTCAGGAATCGGAAGCCGGATGAGTTTCCCATCCACGGAGGGAGTAATTCCCAGTTTGGACTCGATCAGCGCCTTCTCAATGTCTCGAATAACACTAAGGTCAAACGGTTGGATAACGAGCAAGCGCGGCTCTGGAGTGGAGATGAGAGCCAGTTGTTTCAATTTCATCGAAGCCCCGTAGGCGTTTACGTCGATATTATCCACTAGGGCCGGGGAAGCTTTCCCCGTCCGCAGAGAGGCGAATTCGTGATTCATGTACTCGACGCTCTTCTCC
>Ga0126381_100009478_pt1 | contig 10932 bp, 11 predicted proteins | sample PanSoiMetPlot_28_FD_96465 | JGI IMG/M metagenome (GOLD analysis project Ga0126381, IMG submission 96465) | Tropical forest soil microbial communities from Panama - MetaG Plot_28 | ecosystem: Environmental > Terrestrial > Soil > Tropical forest > Bulk soil | place: Panama | collected 2016-02-17
CAGAATCGGCCTGATCGTGATCGACGCTCAATCACGTAACGCAGGGCATGTAGCCAAGCTGGCTCAGTCCATCATTCCAGACGCGAGGGTCATAAGACTCCCACCCAGGCATGGGCCAACGGAGGTTGCCGCGCTCCTCTTGGCCGCGATCTGAACCACGTCATTGGGGACAGTTATTTTGATTGCGTAATCAGCAGCTCAGTTGCGGGCCGTGCAGGTGACTCAGCATCGGAGTCTAGACTCGACATCAGCCCACCGGCCACACGCCCACTGTTGGTTCCAGACGCTCCCCGAACAACCGGGGACGTAGCCGAACATGGGCGGCGGGACGGGAGACCCCGCGTTCTGCAGCCGTGCCGTTGATCCAGTGCCCATGCCCATGTAGACTCTACAGTCCGCAGCCCCGTCCGGTTCCAGAATCGATCTCGCCAATCGGCTTTACCGCACCACGCAACGGCAACGGTCAGGTGACCAGGGGAGAAGACTCGCTCTTCAGCCGCATGATCCTTCGGATGATCCAGTCTGGCATGCTAAGGATGACTCGGTAGGCTTGGAGTTTTGCCAACTCCGTGAGCACGTACCTGCGGTCCGTTGGACGCGCCCACCACGCGGCCTTACTGAGTGAACTGGAGCAGGTTGGCACAGGGCAGTAGCGGACCTCGATCGGCAAATCGCGGAACACATGGTTGAAAGTCACGGCCACACGGCGCAGATGGATGTCGGTGCTGATAACGATCAGCGTTCGCGGCATATTCCGCTCGACAAGTTTCTTAAGTGCCAGTGCTTCCCCGTAGGTATTCCACCGGCTTAGCTTCGCTCGTTCGATCCGAACCCCGGATTGGGTAATGTCGCAGAAGAAATGCCGTTCACCGGGCGCAAGCCGGTCTCGCAATGCGATTAGTTCGTCCACGCTCTCGAAATCGAGAGTGCGCATTCTGCTGACCTCGAAGCGCCCGACGCTGAGCAGTAGACGCGGAGCGATGCTGGCCCGGTAGAGTTCGAGCCCGTATTGTTTCCGCTCCATCCGGCCAGCCAGCACGAAAATAAGGTCAGCCGATTTGGGCGCATCGTTTAAGGTCAAATTCTCGTAGAGCCTGTGCAACGGTACAAGAAACCAACCGACGCTGTCCCGGTGTGCTGAGGTCAGGTTCATAGTATAGATTGTTCCTTTATAGTCCGGCCTGGTGGGAGGAGGACGGCCCCAGCGTGACCAGCAGATTCGCGACTCAGGCTTGGCTGTATTAGGCAGGTTTTTACAGCGCCAGGATCGTCGGACTCCCTATTGTCAGGTGGATGATTCAGCGTGGAATCAGTTCTCTGAAGGATGTCCCACGGAATCGACGACCAAGTAGGTCTTCTCGAACCGGCTTTTGCCGAACCGGAGGCCGTAATTCTTCAGCGAATCGAACGCCGCCGACGGGCTCCCGATATCGACCCAAAACCGGAACGGGCCTTCTACTGACGTTTCCGCCGCCACAACCGTAGGCGAAATCGCCTCAGACAACACATCAGCAAAACCACCCGTTGAGCTGGCCTCGATGCTGGCTGGGGGTGGTCCGTCATCACTTTTCCACGGGGGTCGGATGGCCGGGTCTCCGAATTTGCGAAAGTTCTTGATCCGGGCGGTTTCAAGAGCCTGCGCGTCTCCCACCGACATCAGATAGCCGTCCACCATCCGCTGCTCCTGATGGGCGCGAATGTTGAACCTCTCCTCTAAAAGACTGCGAAGCATTTCCGGAACCTGACTCTGACTTACACCCTCCGGAATCTTGGCGCGGATATCGTAGTGCAGTTGGGACAGAAACCGCTGCACATTCGGCGCACCGGTTATTTGAGCCGGTACTATACCGAAAGCCCGGCTGACGATGCGATTCAACGTCATTCTACGGATCACAACCTGACCGGGGTTGATAAACACGCCGATCGAATCGGGCTGCATGGGATGCTCCGGCGTGAACACCAGCTCGTCCGCCCTGCATTCGTGAATCGAAGCCACCTCGAAGCGAACCTGAGCAGTAGCAGCGGACAACAATGCCAGCGAAACAAAGCTAATCTTCATAGATGATCAGCTTAGCAGCCACCCTTCCACACTCACAAAACTATATCGAGTTTGTCGACAGAGCACGAAGGGGCATGCAGAGCCAGATCCCAACAGAAATTGCACGGCTTTCCTTCCTGTGATCGCTCAAATGTGAACTCGGCTGGTCGTCCGCCCAGTTGGGCAGATCGCCGAAGACGCTTCGCGACCTTATTCTGCGAGACGGGGCGCCAAGGAAGTCTTTGTTCCAGTAAAATGAGAAAACTAACATGTCGCTAAACGCGTCTCTGCTGGCCGCGCTTTGGATCGGAACCCTCTCCAAATCCCGTTCGCATCCTAGACGAGCGGTTGGGCGCCTTTCATGAATTCGCCCGTCACCGCAACTTCGCGCGCATTCGGCGCGGCCAGGCGGAACGTAACCATGCGACCGGCCGAGACTTCAGGCGAGTGGGGCGCGGGCGCGTTCTGCGCGCCGGTAATCAATGGGAGCAAGGCGAGCGTCGGGACGCGGAGGTTCATAATTGACATGTCATTTTATCTTGCTTCGCGAAGCGTAGAAAAAGCTAGCGTGCGGTCTTGACCCGCTCGAATCTCGCCGAAACTGCGCGCGAACCGATATTTTCGACCACCGGTTCCAGGCCGAAGCGGACGTGCCTGCGCATCGCGCGGTCGGCGGTTTCCACTTTCCCGCTGTTGAGGGCGCCGATCAGATCGCGGTGGAAATTGCGCGGCAACGGCGGACGGCTCGAAGCGACATCGAACAGCCAGTTGAAGACGAGCACGTGGTTGCGCTCGATCATCTCGCGCAGTACTTGGCTGTGCGCGATTTCGGCGATCTTGAGGTGGAACTCGAGGTGATAGTTATGGACTGCGTAGAGAAAGTCGCGGTCCGTCGAGCCGACGCTCTGGTTGAAGAGGGCGTCCAGGCAGTGAGCCATTTTCCGCATGGCTGCCTTCTCCCGCGGCTTAGAGCGCGCGGCGTAGAGGCGCGCGGACTGCGATTCGAGGGCCTCGCGCAACTCGTAACGGTCGCGCACCTCTTCGGCGGTCGGCAAGCACACGCGCGTCCCCACGCGCGGCCGGCTTTCGACCAGCCCGTCCCGCTCGAGCGCCTGGAAAGCTTCCGCAACCGGCAGCAGGCTCATGCCGAACTCGACGGCCAGCTTGCGCCGCGAAAGTGGAGCGCCGAGAGCAATCTCGCCACGCAGGATCTTGGCGCGAATGGCATGATACGCCTGTTCGGACAGCATCATGCGTCCGGAAGAGGCGGCGGCGGACGTCAGGGGAGAGCGCACAGACGTATAGCCTACCCCTTTTCGCCAACCGGCGGCAGGAACTTAGCGCATGTGGGCATGGGGCATTGCGCGAAAACGCCGGAAGGTTTGAGGCGCCCATTGCCGGAATCGATCCTGCAGGCGAGGAGGGTGCCGGAATCCTGATTGGCGATGACCATGTGTTTGGCGGAAGGCTGAATTCCGAAGTGGCGCGGAGTTTTGCCGCCCGTGCCCTGTTCTTCGATATAAGTGAGTTTGCCGGTGTCGGCGTCGACACTGAACAGGATCACCGTGTTGTTGCCGCGGTTGGAGGCGTAAATCCATTTCCCGGACGGGTGCACCGCAATTTCGGCAGCGGTGTTGGGCCCGTCGTAGTAGCCGGGCAGGGAACTGACGGTCTCGATGGGCGTGAGCTTGCCTGCGCCGTCGTAAGCCATCGATGTTACGGTGGAATCGATCTCATTGAGCAGGTAGGCGAAGCGGCCGTTCGGAAGGAACGCAATGTGACGAGGACCGGCGCCCGGCTTGGTCGCGGTGAAGGGCGGATCGGCCGGCGTGAGCTTACCGCGCTCGCCGTCGAAGTGGTAGGCCATGACTTTGTCGAGCCCGAGATCGCAGACGAAGAGGAAGCGATTAGCAGGGTCGAGGACGGCGCAGTGGGCATGCGGACCGGTCTGGCGGTCGGGGTTGACGCTCTTTCCGGAGTGCTGCACGAAATCGGTGGCAGGTCCGGGCTTACCGTCGGGAGCGACGGGGATGACGGCAACGCCTCCGCTGTTATAGTGGGCGACGAAGGCGAACCGGCCAGCATCGTCGATCGAGACCCAGCAGGGGCCGATGCCCATCGAGGCGCTTTGCCCGAGCAGGGTGAGCTTGCCGGTTGCGGGATCAATTGAGAACGAGCTGACGGCGCCTCCGGGCTTCCCGTTGAACGTATCCACGCGCGTAGCAGCGAACAAACGACGGTGCTTGAGATCAAGCTCGATGAAGTTGGGGTTGGGCGTTTCCGCAGCGAGGCCCAGTGGGACGAGCGTGATGTTTTGCGAGACTTCGAGCTTGTCGGTCTGCAGCCGGTAATAATAGATACCCTTGGCTTCGCCGCCGAGGGTTCCAACGTAAACCAGCGTTTCGGCGGAAAGCGGCTTCCGGGAATCGGCTTCGGTTTGCATCACAAATCGAGAGTAACACTGGCATGTCTATGAAGCGATCGACGCAATTCGCAAAGGGCAGATCCACTGGGCGGCCGAAGTTGAACCAATAGCCCAGCACCGGTTCATCATTCGATCTTCACGGTCGGTGCGTATCCAAGTGAACTGAACCCTCAGCGGCCCGCGGTGAATCTTCGGCGAGAAGTCCAGTCCACCAAGTGTCGCCGGAGTTCGGGCAGGACCTCCGGATAGTCGGGGTGCTGATTGTAATGCACGTATCGGATCGCCCCTCGAACCCGAGCCGCGAGGGTGGAGCGCTAAATGCGACGCGGTAAGCCGACAATTAGCGCCGGCCGTGGTCACGGTCGAAATGGAAGTCGCGGCCACGGAAGTCACGAGCGTAGGCGCGGACATTTTGCCGGACGACGGCGGGCGGAGCCCAATATCCCGCGATCCAAACGCCGCCGGGCGCGTAGTAGCCGTCCACCCAGGTGTAGCCCGGTCCAGGGCACACAGGACGTGCGACCACGACGGGCGCGGGAGCACCGAATCCGATTCCGATGTTGATACGCGGAGCGGCGAAGAGGCCGCCTCCCAGAAGCATCATTACTGCGATCGCCTTTTTCATTTTCTTGCCCTCCTGCCAGGATGAATTGCACGAGCCTTGCCTGAATGTAAGTGCTTGAAAACAGGAATAAAGGTCGCTGCACGCGGCTAGGGAGTGGTGGTTCTCCGCCGTTCGCCCGTTGGTGTTCAGCCAATAATCGAGTGAGACACGGCAAGGTTGCGCCCGGGGCGATCTCCTCAGTCCGGAGTGGTCACGGTGACTGTGCCACCGGCGCCCACACTTACCCGCAGCGAGGAAATCGATCTGCCCATCGTCAAGTTCTCGATTCGCGCCCTCACCGGCCTTCCGTTCACCAGTAGGGTCTCGTGGGAGCCGGGGAACGCGGCGTACCAGACGATCGCCGGTCCGCGCTGATTGGTGAACAGGGTCTTGCGCGTGCCTTCGTGCCGAACCGTCACTTCGTTGGCGCGGATGGGCAGGTTGCGCAGTTCCGCCCAGGCGATCTTCGTTCCCAGGCCCGACAACGTTCGCACGGCGGCCTCGATCCAGCCGCCCTCGACACTCGAAAGCGAGGCTGACACCGCTTCCAGGTCGACGCCCATCGTGCCATTCACCACCGCACCCACCGTGCTGAAGGGCACTTCGGGATACTCCATGCGGCTCTGTCCGGGCGTCATGGTCTGCAGCAGCCGCTCGCGAGCCGCGTCGGCATCGCCGAACCGGTACAGCACCTCCACCCGCTTACGCCCGACCGCAGCCACAGCGGCCTTGAGCTTCCGACCGTCTTCTACTGCGCCCCAGTACAACAGGTTGTCCGAGTCCGTGCCCTCCAGGTTGTGATCGTTGCCCACCCGCTGGTAGAAGCACTGGCCCTTCTCGTTCCACCAGCGGCTGTTCACCAGCGCACGCACGTCCTCCGCTTTTTTCAGATATACGCGCGCCGCTTCGCTGTTACCGCGAGTTTCCTGAATCCGTGCATAGGCCAGATAGGCGGCGTACTCGGTGCCTACGAGATCGCTACCGACCGTGTACTCGTGGTTGCCCTCGTCATACCCTGGAATTCCCCGTGCCGATTGAAACTTCTTCCCGCCCGGAATCCCGCGCACGTTGAGCAGCCGCGGCCGCGTCATGATCTGGTCCAGACCGAGGCCCCATCGCTCCACGTAATCCGTCACCGTCCGGTCGTAGAAATTCAGGAATACCGGATCGTTGACATAAGCCGCATCGCCTGACCACAGGTACATGCGGTGGCACGTATCGAGGATGTCGAAGTTCGCCGGCAGATTGAACCAGAACAGCGCGTCGCTCTGGTAATCCACTGGAGCGGGCCGATTAAAGCGGTCAATCTCCCACAGGCTGCACCAGTCGCGCGAGTCGGAAACGGCTTCGGCGAACCGCTTCAGCATATTGAGATTGTGGCGCGCCAGTCCGAGTGCATGTGCACCCATGGCCTGATGCGCCGTATCCCGCATGCAGAAGGCTTCGCGGCCCGGCTCCGCGGCCTCGTACCACGGTCCCACCGGGTCGCCGTCGAAGACGTATGCCATCGCCTGCCGTTTGGCGCGGTTGAATCCGTCCACCAATTGGGCATCCGAGGCAGCCAACTCCAGCTTCGATTGTGCGACCGGGCTCGACCGGCTGACCTCGCTCGCGCCGATAACGACCCCGCCGATGCCGGTAGTCTGCGCGCAAGCGGCGGACGCTATGACCACCGCTGCCCAGATTTGCATGTTCGTTTCTCCGTGCGTTTCTGCCCGTCTCTGCGTCTCTCAGTATCTCCCAAAATCGGAGATGTCGTTCCGGCATTGGCGTTTCTCGCACTGGCGATGCCGGTCGCGTCGCGCCACAATGTTTTCACAGCCGGTAGCGCTAACGGAGAACGACCAGAGGAGAGACACCTGGTCGTCGACTCAGCACAAAGAGCATTCGGGCGTCGGGAGCTGTGGGGATGTTTGCGACGTTTCTGATCAGCTCGTCGTTGTGTAAGAGTGTGCTTCCCGAAGAACCGGCGTCGGATGATGTGACATTCGTATCTGAGACTCGAGCCCGAGGCCGCCTTCGATGACCCATACTTCTACGTGGGCCCGTACGCTGGCCAGCCGCCAATTGTCATCTGGTGGATGGAGTTTTACCAGATCTCAACAAGCGAGCATCGAGGCTACATGCTTTGGAGGCATGGCACTCGCATGGGGAGACCAGCCAGGTACAGGATCAGCGATTAGATTCTTGCTCGATTCACAACGGAGGGATGGGGGATAGCCAGCGTTTCAAGGCGACTCGGAGCCGTCATGGACGACGGCACTGGTCCTGTCCACCCTGACAGTCGCGAACGTGGTTTCGGACACTCGGGGAACGAGCGTTGAAATGGCTCCTGTCGGAGCGCGGCAGGGAAGGCCACTGGTTCTGGCGCTGGAGCTCTACCACGAGGGCAAGGTTTCGTTGGGGCGTGCTGCCGAACTCTGTCACACTCCCCTTGAGCTGTTCATGGATTTCGCTGGCAGGCACGAGGTTCCGCTCCCTTATGGCGCTGACGACCTGGAACAGGACCGCCGAACGTTATAGCGGCTCGGCTTGTGATTGTTGTATCGAACTCCTCTCCCTTGATTGCTCCTGGCTCGCGTTGGTCGGCTTAACCTTCTTGCGTCCTTGTTCCAACGCATTCTGGTCCCGGCAGAAGTGCATCATGAAGTAACGGCGGCCGGGAGCGGCCACGTCGCCCTGAGTTGCCCCCAAAGCCCGCCCTTTTTCTTGCCTACTGCAAAATATCTCCCTCGTCATTAATCGTTACTGGAGAAACTGATCTCAAGCGAATGCTCAGCGCGTAACGCGCATGACGGCGCTCTCCGGAACGTATCAACGCTCCTTTGGCCACCATGTCGGCCAGATCGCGCGTTGTCGTCGCGGGAGAAGCCCCAGTGATTCGCTCATAGTTCCCGGCGCTCAAGCCTCCCTTAAACCCCTCCGGTCCTTCCCGCAACATCCGCAGGAGAGCCTTCTCCTGACGCTCGTTCAATTGCCCACGCAGCCTGTCCAGAAGGCGCGTCTTATCGATCAGGAATTCAATGGTGGCTTCTGTGCGCCGTTGGGCTTCGATCGCCACGCCCGCAAACCAGAGGAGCCATCGCGTGATTTCGTTTTTCTTGTTCGCCTCTTTGAGTGCGGCGTAGTATGCTTTGCGCCTCGTCAGGATTGTAGCCGCCAGAACCGTAAGGGTCGGCTGGCCCAAGCTCTGGGCAAGGGCTTTCTCTGAGATCGCCCGACCAATGCGGCCGTTTCCATCCTCGAAGGGATGAATCGATTCGAAATACAAATGCGTGATGCCCGCACGCGTCAGCATCGGCAAGGGTGCTCGGCCGGATGGTCGCGTCCGGTTGAACCAGTTTACGAAGCGCGCCATTTCCTTCGACGTCTGCGAGGATGGCGGCGCCTCAAAATGAACTCGGGGCGAGTACAACGCACCCGAGACCACTTGCATGGGCTCAGCATCCTCGCGGTAGCCGCCGATATACCTTAAGTCCCTTCGGCCTTTGGTAAGCATCCTGTGCCAGGCGAAGAGCATTTCATCCGAGAGAGAGTCTGAAAACGATCGATAGGCATCCACCATCATTTCTGCGATTCCCTGTTCCGCGGGCTTGGCGCGCACGTTGTCCGCGGCGAAGCCGAGCTGTTTCCGGATGGAGGATTGCACGCTCGCGCGGTCCAGAGTCTCGCCCTCGATCTCGGAAGTGGTCACGGCTTCGACGCTCATCGCCTCCACGACGAGCTGCTCGTGATCGGCGGGCGAAAGGTGCTTGACTGTCCCCACGAACATGCCCGCTTCGAGAAGGAAGCGCTCCTCCGCGTTCCTTAATAAAGCCTCGTTCCAGGAGAATTCCGGCCAATCTGGTTTTTGCCAATTCCAACTCATGAGCGATGGGCTTATGCCCTATCGCTCATAATAACCAATTCGGTGATTGATAGCCGGGCTCGATATCGCTCACCGTTTGACGGTCTCATCCTCCGGTGGCCGCGTTATGACCGCTGATGGCGTGGGCTAGCTTGGAGCTCGATTCTTGAGGCATCTGTATAGATGCCACGCATTTTCACTCTGTTCGTCAATACATTTCTTCCAACAAATGTTTGGCAGGACAAGGGGGCCGCGCCAAGTGACAGCCCCCGGTTGGAGACTGTCTTTCAAGAGCTTTGACTTGCTTTGCCGCCCCGTGCGGCGCGATCACGCAGATCCGTTCGTCCCGGCGCCGTGCAAGGTTGACAATCCGTTTGGTAGGAAGGTGTAGCTGGCGGGTGCGTCGGTGGTTCCGCTCTGGGTAAGGGAAAACGGGAATGTCTGCACGACCGCGGCATCTCGCGGCCATCCGTGAGCGCAAAGTTGGATTGTTTTAAGTTTAATATATGATATATTAGATTTGGTGGCGGCGTTGATCGAATCCAGCCAAACTCCCCGCATCATTATGATTGGGGCCCATCCAGACGATTGCGAGTTAAAGGCCGGTGGCACTGCCGCCAAGTGGGCCGCCGTGGGCTGCGCGGTGAAGTTTCTCTCGATGACTGGCGGCGATAATGGCCATCCCGCGAACGCGGGGGGAGCGCTCCAACAGCGGCGGCGGGAAGAGGCGGAAGAATCGCGGCGGCGACTGGGCATCGAGGAATGCGAGGTGCTCGAAAATCACGGCGGGGAACTGGTGCCGACGATCGAGGCACGGCGCGAGGTGGTCCGCCGGATCCGCGACTGGAAGGCCGATGTCGTCATCACGCACCGACCCAACGACTATCACCCCGATCATCGCTACACCTCGATGCTAGTGCAGGATTCGGCGTACATGGTGACGGTGCCGTTCTTTGCATCGGCATCGGCGGCGCTGGATCGCAACCCCGTGTTCGTGTACTTTGAGGATGGCTTTCAGCGGCCGAATCCGATTCGCCCCGACATCGTGGTCGCCATTGACGACGTGTTTGAAAGGAAACTGGCGAGCCTGGACGCGCATGTTTCGCAGATGTATGAGTGGATGCCGTTCATGCTCTCGCGCTCGAACGGCAGCCCGGTGAATCCACCGGATGGACCTGAGGCCAGGCACGAGTGGCTGGCCAAGATCTGGTTCAGCAGTCCACCCAGTCCGGCCGTCTGTGAAGGTTTGCGAAAGTGGTATGGCCCGGCCGCGGAATCGGTGAAGCGCTCCGAAGCCTTCGAGATCTGCGAGTACGGACGCCAGCCTGACGAGCGGGAGATTCGCCGGCTGTTTCCGTTCCTACCCGTAGAATCCGCACCGTAGCAAGGTCCGTGTGAGAATCTGAATTGTGCGCTGGCTTCGGGTCTCTTCGGTTTTTGTTTTCAGCCTGACGGTTTTCGGGCAGAAGGCGCCGGATCGCCCGAATGTGGTGTTGATTTCGATCGACACACTCCGCTTCGACCGCCTGGGCTCGACCGGCTACGGAAGACCTTCCACTCCGAACTTGGACCGCCTGGCGCGCGAGGGTGTCCTGTTCGAGCGCGTTTTTACATCGGTTCCCTTGACGCTGCCGGCGCATACATCGCTGCTGACCAGCACGTATCCCGCGACCAATGGCGTAAGGGACAACGGCGAGGCTCTGGCTGCTCCCATCGCTACTCTCGCCGAGCAATTCCAGAAGAACGGCTATCGAACGGCGGCCTTCGTGTCGGCGTTTGTTCTCGACCGCCGCTTCGGGCTGGCTCGGGGCTTCGACAGCTACTGGGGGGACTTCGATCTGCATCAACACCAGGGATCCGACCCCGGTGAGGTGCAGATCCGTGGCGACCGGGTGGAAGCTGCCACGGAACGGTGGATCGAGGCGCATGGCCGGCAGCCTTTTCTATTATTCGTGCACTTCTACGATCTGCACGGGCCCTATTCGCTCCCCGCGTCCTGGCGCTCGCGTTTCCCCGGC
>Ga0126381_100009479_pt1 | contig 10931 bp, 7 predicted proteins | sample PanSoiMetPlot_28_FD_96465 | JGI IMG/M metagenome (GOLD analysis project Ga0126381, IMG submission 96465) | Tropical forest soil microbial communities from Panama - MetaG Plot_28 | ecosystem: Environmental > Terrestrial > Soil > Tropical forest > Bulk soil | place: Panama | collected 2016-02-17
CTTAAAACCTAAAAGTGGGCTCATAACTCACGGGGACGCTGTCGAGCACGTAGCGTGGCGGGGCGGCTCGGTGAGTTTGGGCTTCATGAAAACTGCGAACCGGCTGCGTCCTGAAAATCTTCGTGGAGACCGGAGATGCAAGATTCCATTCTTGTTCGGCATTCACCGGTATCGATAGGGAGAGCGGACTCTGGGTAGCGACGCGAGCCGCCTCAGGTTGCTGATAAACCTTTAACGAAAAGATCGCCGCGCAAACAAGCACTGCCGCGATAGCAGTGGGATACGAGGCAAGCGATCGCGCATCCAGTTGCAACATGAAATTGTGAGCGCGCTCGAGACAAATCCGCCAAAGCGGCTGGCGCAGCAATTCATCGCGCTGCCGGCGATGGAATTCGTGGAGGAAATTTTCGAAATAACCGGGTGGTGGTTGCTCATACCGCTTCAACCGAAGCAGCCTCGCGATTTCGTTATCGTTAAACTCGTCCATTTTTTTCGCCTTACGAGACAGGATTTTTCCGAAATTCGTCCAGGTAATTTTGCAACTGTCGGTTCGCGTAAAAGAGTCTCGAACGTACCGTTCCTTCCGAAACGCGCAAGATTTTACTAATTTCCGCGTGGGGCATGCCCTGAATATGGAACATGGTAACAACTGCTCTGTGATCTTCAGACAATTTCATCATGGCCTCGTTCAATCTTCGCTGCAGCTCTGATAGGTCGGCTTCCCGGACCGGACTGCTGGTTGCCGTGGCTTCCATGAATTCCTTGTCGTTTTGGATGCTCGCGTCCACATCATCCAGGCTCAATTGAAATCGACGGCTGCGTTTTTTGAGGAAATTCAAAGTCATGTTCACGGCGATGGAATGAATCCAGGTGTAAAACGAGGATTTGCCGCGGAACCCGCGAATCGCCTTGTAGGCTTTGGCGAAAATGTCCTGTAAAAGATCGTTCGTGTCCTCGTGGTTGGAGGTCATGTTGTAGACCAATCCGTAGAGACGCGGTGTGTATTTGACTACGAGATCGTCGAACGCACTGGCCTCGCCCACCTGGGTGCGCTTTACCAACTCCTGGTCTGGGTCGCTTCTTGGCTGATCCATCGCCGGACGTTTAGATTTAGCACGCGCCTGCAGACCCGACGACAACAAATCGGTAATTCGGCGAGCAGGTAAAGCGATGGCGTGGTCCATTTTTGTCGAGCGATCGATCAACGCCGGTCGCGGATCGACATCAACCAGAGCAAATTGCCCAATGCCGCAATGAATGCCGCGATGTAAGTCAGCGCAGCGGCGTTTAGCACCTTGTTAACGCCGGCCGCTTCTTCGCCCGGCTGTATGATACCCATTTCCTTCAGGATAATTTTTGCGCGTCGCGAGGCGTCGAATTCCACGGGCAACGTAATCAGTTGGAACACCAGCAGAATCAAATAGCACCAGATGCCGACCGTTATCAGACCGGTGATCCGAAAGAACAAGCCGCCGATGATAATGAAAGGCAGCATCTGCGACGCGATCATCGTCACCGGCACAATTGCCATACGCCACTTCAGCGGCGCGTAAGCGCGCGCGTGTTGAATCGCGTGCCCGCACTCATGCGCGGAGATCCCCAAAGCTGCTACCGAAGGCGTGTTATAAACATTGCTCGACAGATGCAGCTGCTTCTTGGTGGGATCGTAATGATCGCCCAGAAAATCGTTCGTCTCCACGACGTCGACATCTTGAATCTGGGCTGCCTGGAGGATTTCGCGTGCGCATTCGGCTCCGGTGATGTTCCCGCTCGCGCGCACCTTGCTCCACCGGCCAAACGCGCTTTTCACCCGCATCTGCGCCCAAAGCCCAATGACCAACGGCACGCCAATATAGAGCAGCCAGTTGGAACCCAAACCAAAACCGGTTGGGCCGCCGATATACAGCAGACAACCAGAGCCTAAAACAAAGCCCAATAGGGGATACATGTGGGTGGGTAATTTACCGCATCGAGGTGACTTGTCACTTCGCGTGGCAGGAGATTAGACGCTTAATGGCGGTGCGCGTTCATTTGGCCATTTTTCGTAGTGCAGTCGGGAACCCGCCACATCGGCTTAAGGCTTTCGCCACGGGATGTTTCGAGTCCGCTTCATCGCTCAGAATGACCAACTATTTGCGTCAGATCTCCAACTGCTTCGGAAAACGCGAGAGAATTCGGCAACCTGTCTTCGTGACAAGAACCACGTCTTCTAGACGAGTACCGCCCACGCCGGGATAGTACAGACCGGGTTCGACTGTGAGCACCTGCCGATCCTTCAAGACAACTTTTTGCAAACGCGGATGTTCATGAATCTCTAGGCCGAGCCCGTGACCAGTACCGTGGAAGAATCCGACGCGTCGTCCTTTCCGCACTCCGGTTAGAAAACCGCGACTGGCGAAGAGTTCCTGAATGGCTTTGTGAATCGTCATACCGTCAACGCCGGCCTTGATTTTCTGTAGCGCGAGGGCTTGCCCCGCTTTCACTGTTTCCCAAAGTTTCCGTTGCGCCTCGCTCGCGCGACCGCGCAACACGGTGCGAGTCATATCGCCGAAGTATCCGGTCTTCCCATCGCGCGGAAAGACGTCCAGGATGATCAGCGAATCCGCGTAGAGCGGACCATGGCCACGCTCGTGGGGGTCGCAGGCCTGATCGCCTCCGGCCACTATCGTGCCGTTCGGGACGCCGCCTGTGCGTAAAACGGCAGAATCAATTTCAGCGCGCAATATTTCTGAGGTCAGCGTTTTCCCGTTCCAGCGCAGTCGCTTTCCCGAGCCTGCGCTTGACGCTTTCAACACTTCAGTTGCGCGTTTGAGTCCGGCTTCTGTAATCCGCAAGGCGCGTCCCATCATTTCGACTTCCTTGTCGGATTTGGCTTCACGCTCCGGCCAGAAAAATCCGTCGGCCGTGCGAACGCGGATCTTATTTGCCGCGAGTTCCTCCGCGTAACTAAGCGGAAAATTGGCGGGAACAGTGGCCGATCTTACGCCTCGCTTTTTCAGAAAGTGGGCCAGGACTTTCTCGTACGCCGGCGCTTTTTTCGATTTTCCCTGCAACTCGCGCTCGAGTTCGCTGAACATGACAAATTCATCCGCGTCAGCTTGTTTGCGGCCGCGATCGATTTCCAGATCGCTCAAGACCAGTGTTCGTTTGCCGTTACGCTGAAGGAATATGAATGGATCGGGCGCCCAAAACTTCGTCGCGTAAAGCATGTCGGGATCTTGCTCGCTCGCAGCGACAATAAGGCGTGCAGATTTAGTTTTTGTTTTGCTCATAAGCTTAGTTCCAGAGATTCCTCGACTTCGCTCGGAATGACAAATTGCAAAAGCGGCGACGCGACGCCGCACTTCGAATCAGGTTCTGCGCACTTCCAGTTGTTTTCGCAAAATGAAGTGCAGCAGGACCAGCAATACGATTATGGACGCGAACAGGACCACGGTGTCGAACGTGAACACGCCAAACGCGATTCCGAAATAGCGTTTCTCCAGACCGAAGAACACGTTCGGCTTGCTGCCACGGCGATAATCGGTCTGCTCCATCTCAGCTCTTGAGATCAGGTCCGACACTTTCTGGTTTACGTAGAGTTGATCGGCGGTGACGGGGCCCTTCGCGTTTTTGAACAAGGAGCGATCGAACCGTTGCTTCCCCGCAATAACCGGATCGAGCAACTTTAGATATCGATCGACATCGCGCGGCGACGCTCCTTCCAATCCGGAGAGTAGTGCCAATGCATCTTTCAAATCGTTGAGATGCGCCCGTTGCTGAGGCGTGTCCGCTTTGGGCGCGAGCTTTTGAATTTCGTCATGAACGCGGTCTTGACCTTTCGTGAGCGGATTGAGCTTGGCCTGGGCAACAACCATTTCTTCATATGACCAGCGCATCGCGATGAACTGACAGACAAGTGGCACCTGCAGCTTGCTCTCCGTCTTTTTTGTTTTTTCCGAGTTTGGATGTTCAGAAAACCAGTGCGAAAACGAATAGAGCAGACCGAGGTTCCGGTTCATGTCCTCGTATTTGATGAGCGCGCCGCCCATGATGATCTGTGGAATCAAAACCAGCGGAACGATGTTGGCCGCGGTTTTCGGGTCGGCCACGAGAGACGAAATCACCAGACCCAACGCCACGCCGCTCATCGCCGTCAGGAACATAATGGTCAGGTCGATCCAGAACATGCCCCGGATTTGCAGGACGAAATTGCCGATCAACACAAAAAGAACGCATTGAATGAGCGCGAAAAATCCGAGCGTGATCGTCTTGGAGATTACGTAGTAGGACAGGCGCACCTTGATGTTGCGCTCGCGTTGCAGCACCGGCCGATCCCGGATGATGTCATCGGCGCTGTTCGTCAGTCCGAGAAACATTGCGACGATCAGACCGAGAAACAAATACGTCGGGATATGATAAGCCGACGCAAAATCGTACGTGCCGGTTTCTGAGTAACGCAGGATTGTCCCAATTAGCAGCGCCAACACCGGCGAGACGCCTATGGTGATTACCAGGTTCGCTTTATTGCGTAGTTTGCTCGTGAAAGCGCGGCGCAACAGCGTGCGAAATTGCGTCCACTCATCGTGCCACCGCAGCGGCAACCGCTTCCTTTGCACCGGTGCGACCGGCAACGAGTCGGCCTCCTCTTGTTGCAGCGAGACTTGCTTTACGTCCTGGATCAATCGGAACGCTTCGTATTTGTCGCGCCAAAAATCCGGCGCGTAACGGCGCGCCGGGACGAGTTGTCCACGGCTGTTTTCCTCGTAGATAACGTCACCGCTCAAATCGCGCAGCGGCGTCTCGAGCACATCAAAGATGAATTCCGGCCGGGTGGTTCCGCATGATGGACATGCACCAAGTTCGGCACCGAATTGGTGTTGATGTTCGGCTTCGGCGAAATACCGCAGGGCATCGGAAGGCGCACCGAAAAACACGAGTCGGCCACCTTTGTCGAGCAAGATCACCTTCTGGAACATCTGGAAAATTTTCGAGCTCGGCTGGTGAATCGTAACGATGACGATCTTGTTGTGCGCCATGCTCCGGATGATTTCGATGACGTGCTCGGAATCTTTCGACGAGAGACCGGAAGTTGGTTCGTCAAACAGATAAACGTCCGACATTCCGATCATATCGAGGCCGATGTTAAGCCGTTTTCGCTCGCCACCGCTTAACGTCTTCTTCTCGGGACTCCCGACTACGGCGTCGCGACGTTCGCTTAGACCGAGCTCGATCAGCTTTGCGTCCAGTCGGCGGACCCGGTCGCGTTTCGAGAGATGCGGTGCACGGATCGCTGCCGCGAACTGCAAATTCTCACCAATGGTGAGGTGTTCATCGAACGCGTCCTGTTGCGGCATGTAACTGACGTACTGCTTCAGGACGTCGAGATTTCGATAAAGAGATTGTCCGTTGAGCAAAACTTCGCCGCTCGTCGGCTGAAGCTGGCCGGCAAGCACTCGCATCAGCGTGCTTTTGCCCGCACCGCTTGCTCCCATCACGCAAACAAGCTCTCCACGCGTGATGGTGAAGGAAATTCCATCGAGGCCAACCTCGCCTTTGCCAAAGCGGTGTGTGATTTCGTTCAGCTCGAGGCTGCGAATGATGTTTCGCTCCTCCTCGATGATGCGCTCCAAGAAATTGCATCGCAGAACCTGTCCGACGTCGATTCGAATAATGTCGCCGTCCTTTAGCTCCGCGGTCGTGCGGACAGGACTGTCGCCCACCATGATTCGACGGTCCGCTTCAATGACCTCGAGAGTGCCTACTCGCCGGTCGTAATCGCAAAATATTTTCAGCAGCACATCTCCTGCCGTGCCTGGAGAAAGCAGAATATCGTCTGCTTGCAGGCGGCTCGGATCATTCGACACCAAATATTCCGATTTCGAAGCTTTCAGTTGGAATCGACCACCGAGCGCGCGCGCGCGCCGACGCAGGTCATTCAGATCCAGCTCGGTATCATTGTGGAAAATAATCTTGTCTTCCAGCGTTGTGTCGACCTGAGTGCCGGCTTTGAGGCGAACTCCCTTGAGCTCCGCATCGATGTCGCGCAATGCTTTGACGCGCACTTTGAGTCCGAAGGTGACGCGTAGCGCGCTTTCACGCGTGCGTGAGCGCTCCAACTGCACTTGCTCCGCGTCTTTGGTTACCCGGATAAAGATTTCCGGAAGCGAGACGTTCTTCTTCGCATTGAAATATTGCGCAAGCTCCTGATAACTGAGCACCTGGTCGCCGATCAAGATTCGTTGACCGGGGTAAATTCGACAGAATCCGCCGCGTACCAATGGTCTTCCGCGCACGGACACATTTTGGCCGCTGTAGTTTTTCAAAAGAATGAGGTCGTGATATCGGAACGCCATCAGCCGATCGATCTCAGCCAGGTTCTTGAGTATGATGTCCGCCTTGCTGTCCACCCCGAACGAAAGCGATTCGAGCGGGGACGCGCCATGCTGGTAAATCGCCGGATCGGATTCTTCTGATGCGTTGAGTTGATAAACGATATCGATCGCCTGCGCGGCCATCCCCATCTGGGACATGAACGAATAGAACGCGACGACTTGCTCCTGTTTCAGACCCGCTTGCGAGATGAGGTCATACAATTGGACCCCGAGCATGATCTTGCGTTCGGTGCTCAATTGCGCGCCCAGTTTTTGTGCCATCGCTGCGAGGTCCTGCTGCTCGTAAAGCGCCTGGCGAAACAACTGTCGTAATTCGGAGTAAACCGCTTCCGGATAGTCGTAACGCAGAAAGCCGAGACTCGAGTCGATCTCTTCCTCCATGATGACGCCGTCGGCTTTGGTGAAACTCGCCAGCACCTGAATCAACAACGGCAGAAGGTTGGGCCCTTCCGAGACACTGCGCGGCTTGCGCAACGCGCGACGCACTAGACGCCGGCCAGTTCGTCGCACCCGATACGCCAGCGGGATTACCCGCTGCATCGTGCGGTCGATCTTATCGGCCATCGATGAAACCAGCTCTGTCATAGTGATTTTCGGATGCAAATGTTACGCGAAAGCACGAAGCCGTGCAATGCAGCGCGGGTTGAAGAAGCTACAACACCTGGTTCCATTTGCTCTGGTCTTTGAGCATGATTTCTCGGAGAAGACGGATGGGTGGCATGCCGTGGGCGAGCAATTCGTTATGGAATTTTTGCACCGAGAATTCGTCGCCCTGTTGCGCCTTGTAGTCGTCGCGCAATTTCAGGATCTGCAATTTGCCAAGAGTGTAATTCAGGTAGCCCGGATCAAACGTGGCGCGCACAGCTTCCTGGCGCGCGGGCTTCGGTTCGTAGTAACAATTGTCCTGAAAAAACTTCGTCGCGTCGTCAATCGACATGTTTTGCGTGTGCACTTTGATGGACACACATAGCCGGCAAAGGCGCAGCAGTGCTTCATCCGCCTGCGCCATGCGATATTTTGCCGCGCGTTTCACATCATCTTCGCTTGGACTGGAATTCGAGGGGCCGCCGAATCCGTCGTCGATCATCATTTTTTCGCAGTAGTGCGCCCAGCCTTCAATGAAGGCGTAGCTACCGAAGATCTTTTCTACTTTGCTGGCGGGCGAGGCATTCAAGTGGAGGAACTGGACGTAATGTCCGGGATAGACCTCATGAATTGAGACAACATCCGAGGTGTAATAATTAAACGCGGTGAGCCATTCCTCCTTTTCTTGCGGCGGCCAATCTTCTTCCGTCGGTGTGACGTAGTAATAGGCTTCGGTCGCACGTTTTTCGAACGGACCTGGAGTATCCATCGACGCAAAGGAGGTGGCGCGCAGATATTGCGGGGTCTCTTTCACTTTTGCGCGAACCTCCGACGGAATTCCGACCAACTTACGGCTCATGACGTATTTACGAATCTTGTCCAGATCTTTGGCAATGTTCGGGATCAATTTGTCCGAAGCCGGGTGTTCGCTCTGGATTTGCTTGAAAACCTCAATCGCGGGTTTGTTTGGGTCGATCTTCTTGGCCGCGTCGGCGAATGCGTCCTGTTCAGCTTTTAGTTGCGTCATGCCGATCTCGAGAACTTTTTGTGGGGGGAGATCGACCAGCTCCGTCTGTGCCAGGAAGCGCCCGAATTTTTCTTCACCAAGAGCGAAATCGAGTGTGGCTTTGGGAAGTTTCTCTCTTTCCAGCCATGTTGCGTAGTCACTGAGCGCCTTTGCGGCCTTGCGGTTGGCTGCCTGAAATGCGACCCGGAGCTGGTCGTCTTTCAGGCCGCTCACAGCGGCAACAAGATCTTTTTTCAGAAAATCCGCGGAACCTCTGGCGATTTGAATCGCGAGCTCGACGAACGGCTTTGGAAGCTTCTCATCGAGGTTTGTTCGCGCCGCGATCAGGATGTTTGGGATTTGTGATTCTATGGCGACAATACTGCGAACGCGGTCTTCGAGCGGCGCAAAATTCCTTTTGATATAGACATTCACGTCACCTGCGCGCGCATAGACCATCGGGTTTCGTTCGAACGCCGACATGTCCTGCATTTCGAACAGCTCGCGCTTCACTGCTGCCTGCAGGATTCGGAGGTCGATCGATTGCCGCTGACTCAGCTTGGCCGGATCAAACTTCGCCAGCCGATCGTCGAATCGACGGAGCCGGGAGAGCTCGCCGTCGAGCGCGAGGCGGCTGTAATCGCTGATTTTGCCATCGTACTCGTGAAAGCCAAGAGCGGTTCCCTGGAGCGGATGAGCGGCCAGATACGTTTTCACATATTCCTCGGCTACCGCGTCGTATTCAGCATCTTGCGGCTGCGCGGCGAAGACCGCGTTTGCGACTGAGAACGCCACCGGAAGGACGAAAAGCCAAAAACGTTTCCATTCCGTCTTCTCATGGGCGACGGGCTTCAGCCTGGTGGAACCACGCGACATAGAATGAAGCCGTTTTACTGGTTTGTGTTCCGCAGGGAAGCTGTCACTCATTTGCGAATCTCGGATTGGGGTTTCACTACAGACAACACTGTGCGTTGGGCGTTGCCAAAATTCGCTCATGAGCGATTATCGGGATTGTCCGATCGTGGGCAAAACATGAGGCGGGTCGTAATCATTCCGTTGTTGGCTTGTGTCCTGTTCGGCGCTATCCCCGGCGCTCTTGCGCAGGAAGTCCAGCCGCCAAAGACCGAAGAGGATAACGGCTACTCGCAGATGGCGATTTTCGCAAAGGCCTTGGAGCTGATCCGGCAGGACTACGTCGACGAGAACAAGACGAGCTATCACGATCTCGTCAGCGCCGCAATGAAGGGGATGCTTTCGTCACTGGATCCGCACAGCCAGTTCATGGACCCCGATGATTTTCGAGACATGCAGGACGATACGCGCAGCCGCTTCAATGGTCTCGGCATTGAAGTCTCGATGAAAAATGGCCTGCCTACTGTGGTAACGGCCATGGAAGATACGCCTGCCGCCAAAGCGGGAATTCTTTCCGGCGATCAAATCCTGCGGATTAATGGCATGTCGACGGACAGAATGGATCTCCAGGACGCGATCAATGTTCTACGAGGACCAGCAGGCGCAAAAGTCAATCTGACGCTCTTGCGGCCCTCAACGAAGGAAATCAAGGAATACACGCTCCAGCGTGCAGAAATAAAAATCCAAAGTGTTAAGGGAGAAAGATTGCTGCCGTCGGAGCTGACCGGCCCATTCAGGATTGGTTACCTCCGGCTGATCCAGTTCAACGAACCGACGGCCGATGAATTATCGAAAGCGATTGATGATTTGCAGAAGCAGGGCATGCAGGCGCTGATACTCGATCTGCGAAATAATCCGGGTGGGTTATTAAACAGCGCAGTGGATGTGTGCGGTCAATTTTTGCCACCCAACACAAAGGTCGTTTCGACGCAGGGCCGGGTTCCTTCTCAACAGCATGATTATTCGACTTCCGCCGTCAGTAAGCCGCGTCCGAATTTTCCGATGGCGTTGCTGGTGAACGAAGGTAGCGCGAGCGGTGCGGAGATCGTTGCAGGTGCGCTCAAAGATTTGCGTCGAGCGGTCCTGGTTGGTGAAACCACCTTTGGAAAGGGTTCCGTCCAGAATGTGCTGCAATTGCCGGACGGTTCCGCGGTGCGTTTTACTACAGCGAAGTACTACACGCCCAGCAGACAGGTCATTCAAGGTAACGGCGTGACGCCGAATATTCGTGTCGGCATGACCGCCGAACAGGAGCGCGCTCTCTATGCGCTGCGCAATACAGGAAACGTTAAGCTAGAAGACGAGACCAGCATCATTAAGACAAAGGATCCACAGATGTTGCGTGCTATCGACGCCCTCAAAGGCGTGATGATTTACGCACAGCAAAGCGCGCCGAAGGCGGAAGCGGTAAAGAAATAATTTCTTCTGTCATTCCGAGCGGGGTCGAGGAATCTCTGATTTTCTTCTGATGTGCCGCGCAGTGTAACTTCGAGAGATGTCTCGACTTCGCTCGACATGACAGTGCTGGCATTAGAAACGTCCTGTGACGAGACGGCCGTAGCGATCTTGGGCGATGATGGTAGGGTCGCGCTGCGCCGACTGGACGCCGCGGTGCGGCATCCCTGCCTGCTTGCGAGCGAAGTGGCGTCCCAGGTCGCGGCTCATGAAAAATACGGCGGGATTGTACCGGAAGTCGCGTCGCGCAATCACCTGATCTACGCTCCGCGGCTGCTCGATCGCGCTGCGGCCGCAGCGAAAACCCGGTTTTCAGAAATCGATGCGTTCGCTGCCACCTGTGGCCCCGGGTTGGCGAGTTCGTTGATGATCGGGGCATCGATTGCGAAAGGATTGGCAATCGGGTTCGGCAAACGCTACCTAGGTATCAATCATCTCGAAGGACATTTGCTCTCGCCATTCTTTGGCGTCGAAAAAGACGGCGGTAACGACATCAAGCCAAATGTGTCGCTCATCGTCAGTGGCGGACACACAATGCTGATCTTCGTTCGTGGCCTAACAAATTACCAACTCATCGGCCACACGGTTGATGACGCCGC
>Ga0126381_100009482_pt1 | contig 10931 bp, 8 predicted proteins | sample PanSoiMetPlot_28_FD_96465 | JGI IMG/M metagenome (GOLD analysis project Ga0126381, IMG submission 96465) | Tropical forest soil microbial communities from Panama - MetaG Plot_28 | ecosystem: Environmental > Terrestrial > Soil > Tropical forest > Bulk soil | place: Panama | collected 2016-02-17
ACTGAGCCGATGATGAATGGAATCGGCGGCGATCTATTCGCGATCGTGTACGACGCCAAAACGAAAAAGCTGTATGGCCTGAATTCCAGCGGTTGGGCTCCCCAGGGCCTCAGCATCGACTTCCTGAAGTCGAAGGGCATCACCGGAAAAATTCCGCGGACCATACAATCGGTTACTGTGCCGGGGGCGGTGGCCGGTTGGGATGCATTACACGGCCGCTTTGGAAAACTCCCGCTGGCGCGGATTTTGGAGCCCGCTATTTTTTATGCACAAACGGGCGTTCCCATTGCCGAGCTGGTAGCCGCTGTTTGGGAAGGCAGCAAGACCCTGAAAGATAAACCCGGATTTGCCGAGACGTTCCTTCCCGGCGGCCATGCTCCTCAGACGGGTGAGATCTTCCGTGATCCGGATCTGGCGAAGTCGTTGGAATTGATTGCGGCGCACGGACGCGATGGTTTCTATCGCGGCACAATCGCGCGAGCGCTCGTTGCCTTTTCACACGAACAGGGCGGCGCGATGAGCGAAAGCGATCTCTCCGATTTTCAGCCTGAATGGGTGGATCCGATCTCAACCACGTATCGCGGATGGACCGTATCGGAACTGCCGCCAAACGGACAAGGCATCGCCGCGCTGAGCATGCTAAACATCATGGAGCAGTTTCCCTTTAACGAGTATGGACACAACAGCGCCAAGGCTCTGCACGTCATGATCGAAGCAAAGAAACTGGCCTACGCCGATCTGCTCAAGTACATCGGCGACCCGAGATTCTCAGATATTCCCGTGAAACAGTTGCTTTCGAAGGATCTCGCCAGGAAGCGGGCCGATTCGATCGACCCCGGACACGCGCATTGCACAGTGCTTCCGTCGGACTTGAGCGAGCGCTTGAATGCAATGGGTCATGATACGACCTACTTAACGGCGATTGACCAGGACGGAAACATCATCTCTCTCATTCAGAGCAATTACGCCGGGTTTGGTACCGGACTCGTGGCGCCGGGCACGGGTTTTGCACTACAGAATCGTGGTCAACTGTTCACTTTAGAACCTGGGGAGCCCAATTCGCTCGCGCCGCGCAAGCGTCCCTTGCATACGATCATTCCCGGATTTATGCAGAAGGGCGATGAGACGATCGGCTTCGGTATTATGGGCGGCTTCAACCAAGCTCAGGCGCACGCGCAGTTTGTTTCGAACGTGGTCGATTTTGGCATGAATATTCAAGCGGCCTTAAGCGCGGCTCGATTCACCAAGCCGACCTTTGAAGGCTGTGATTTATTGATCGAATCCCGGGTACCCACGGAAGTACGCGATCAACTAGCTTCCAGAGGTCATGAGTTACGAGCGGTGGATCCGTATTCAGGGGATATGGGCCGAGGAAATGCCGTAATGCAAAACGGAACCGGTGTTCATTTCGGGGCGTCCGATCCTCGCGCCGATGGGGCCGCCATCCCCCAGGTGCCTGTCTTGACGGGTTCTAAATAGAACCTGATGAAAACATTCTCAATCGCTCTCATTCCCGGCGACGGGATCGGTCAGGAGGTGACTCTTCCTGCCTTTGAGGTTGCTCGTGAGGCGGCATCCAGAGCAGACGTGGCGCTCGAATCCGTTTCGTACGAATGGGGCAGCGCCTACTTTCTTCAGAACGGGCGCATGATGCCTGCAGATGCACTCGATATCCTTCGCACGCACGACGCGATCTTGCTAGGTGCTGTCGGGCATCCGGACATTCCGGACAACGTAACGCTAAACGGTCTCTTGTTACCGATCCGCCGGACGTTTGATCAGTACGCGAACGTTCGTCCAGCAATTCTCTACCGCGGAATTGAATCGCCGCTGAAGGGTCTGGAGGCCAGCGATGTCGATATGGTTGTAGTGCGCGAGAACACCGAGGGTGAATATGCGCAGGCAGGTGGTTTTGTTCACGAGCATCATGAGCAAGAGTTGGCCATCCAGACTTCTGTTTTCACGCGTCATGGTGTCGAACGCATCATTCGATACGCCTTCGATCTCGCTGTACGCCGGAACAAGAAACGCAGGATAACCTCGATCACAAAATCGAACGCTCAGGGATTCAGCATGGTGCTGTGGGACCGCGTGTTCAAGGAAGTTGCCGCGGGATATCCCGATATTCAAACGGAATCGTTGCTCGTAGACGCAGCGGCCATGAATTTTGTACGGCGCCCGCAGACCTTTGATGTGGTCGTCGCCTCTAATCTTTTCGGCGATATTCTGAGCGATCTCTCGGCTATCATCACCGGAAGCATCGGCCTTGCGGCGAGCGCCAATATCGATCCCTCCCGGAAGTTTCCGTCGATGTTTGAGCCGGTGCACGGGTCTGCGCCCGATATCGCGGGGAAGGGAATTGCGAATCCCCTTGCGGCCATCTTCTCGGGCTCCATGATGTTGGAGCACCTCGGGTTATCGGCAGCTGCTGCTCGTATGGAACGAGCAGTCGAGAGCGTCCTGGCTGAAGGCAGCGTGCTAACGCCGGATCTCGGAGGTCGGAGTTCGACAGCGGAAGTGGTCACCGCAGTTCGGGCTGCCCTTGATCAGTGACAGACGCTATGTACTGGTTAGAACTGCTCTTCTACCAGGAACTGCTCGAATTTTCCGTCGGGCAGAACGTAGATGTTGAGGAGCACCGTATTTTTTTCGAAATGAGCGCGATAACTCAAATGAGTCATGCCGCCGCGGCCCTGCAAACCAGAACGGCTTAATAATTCTAGTTTTCCCATTGGAGCCAGAGAGCTTTGATAGTCGTGCAATGCAATATCACTGAAATAGGAATTTGCATTGGCACTGAATAGAGAGCGATCGATATGGCCCTGCTGCAGGCCTTCCAGGATGCCCCGGATCTGCTGATCCGACTTCGCGTCCTTACTTTCCGGATCGAGCAGTACGTCAGCTATCTCGTTGGTCAGTGGACCAATCAGGTTCACTCCGTCCTCATTCGTTAACACAACGATCCCATCGTCTTTCGAAGGGATTAACGTATTCATGGCGAGGAAGCCCGATACCTCACCGCCGTGCGAAAGGGTCGCTGTGCCGCGGATCTCGCCCAACTGAAGGCCAAGCGCATAATGCGTGGGCTTGCCGTCCCGCAGTTTTACCTCACGCGTGAACTCCTCATATGATTTCGACGACAGCAAGCGCCGCTGCAGGAAAGAAACATCCCATTTCGCCAGATCCGAAGGCGTCATGCACAGTTCGCCGGCAGCGAAGTACCAGCCTTTCGCTTCCCGGTCAACCGGGCGAGCTGGTCCGAGGGCGTAGCGCGTATAGGCCGTAGCATCAGCGGTGCTCCTGATCTCACAATCGCCGGCAGAACGCATGTCGAGAGGTTGAAAGAAATTGTCCTGCAAGAATTGGAGAAGTGGAGTTCCCGAGGCCTTCTCCAAAATCTTTCCCGCCAATACATAATTTGTGTTACTGTACTGCCACTTTGTGCCCGGGTCGAAGTTCAGTGGCCTTTTCGCCCAGCGATCCAGCACCGCATCGGGGGTTGTAGGCCGGGTCCACTCCGGAATGATGTAATCCTGCGGCGCGTAATCCTCATAGCCGGAGGTGTGGGAAAGAAGCTGACGGAGTGTGACCTCGGCGGCCCGTGTCAAGTCAGGGAAATATTTGGAGACTTTATCATCCAGCGATAGCTTACCTTTCTCCTGTTCGAGCAGCAATGCGGCGGCGGTGAACTGTTTACTGATGGAGCCGATCGCGTACCGGGTATTCGTGGTCGCGGTCCTACCCCCGGCGAGATCGGCATTTCCAAAGGCTTTTTCATAGACCGGCTCCCCGCGCACAACAACTGCCACTGAGACGCTTGGCACACCAAAGGCTTCCCGCATAGCCGCGATTCGCCTGTCCAATTCCGAAGGATTCAGGCCGGGGTTCTGCGACCAAACTAATCCGCAAAAGCAAAGCCCCGAAACAATTGCACGCGAAGTCATAGGGAACGTCTTCTAAGAAGCGAGCTAAAGCCGTCGTACCAGCACGATTGTGAAGTCGTCGGTAAACGAAGTGGTTGCTCGCCATTTCCTGACGTGATCGACCAGCGAGGTTACGATCTGTGAGCACGTCTCGGATTTCTGCTCGGACAAAAATCTCCCTAGCCCGTCTTCGCCGAACTCTACGCCTCCTGCGGTCGTTGCCTCGGTCACTCCATCGCTGTACAACGCCAGAAGATCTCCCGGATCAAGTATGGTTTCCCTGACCTCGTAATACACCGATGGAAAGAGTCCCATCACCATGCCGCTCCCGGTCAGTTGTTCGACCTTGCCGCTAGCGCGGAGCAGTAACGGGTAGTTATGTCCCGCATTGCTGTATCGCAACTTGCCGGTCTGCGTATCGAGGAGAGCGTAAAAAAAAGTGATGAATTTACCCAGTGGACAGCGCTCAGCCAGGCTACGGTTGAGGGTCGTCACAGCCGCGCCAGGGTCGGGATTCGTCTCTCGCAGCATCTGGACGCGCGCCTGAAGGCTCGACATTAGAAGGGCTGCCGGTAAGCCTTTCCCGGAAACATCTCCCACCACCAAGGCAAGCCGGCCGTCCTTGTATGGGACGAAATCGTAGTAATCACCCCCGACGGTACGACACGGCAGGTTGTATCCGGCAAGATCGTAACCCGCGTACTCAGGGGCTTCCGTTGGAAGCAGCGTTTGCTGAATCTCACTTGCCTGGGTCAGCTCCAGCTCCATCAGTTTTTCTGCTTGCTCTACCTCGGCCAGCCGGGCATGCTCGATACGTATTGCCGCTACGTTGGCCATTACCGTCAGCAAGTCAAGATCTTCCTGTGAGAACGGCCGAATGAAGGTACTGTTGTCCACATAAATCAGGCCGATCACGCGATCACCAGTCTGTAGCGGTACCGCCATCATGCTGCGGACCCGATGCATCACAATGCTCTTCTGTTGGCGCAGAGCATCGTCCACCTGAGCGTCACTTATCAAGAGGGAACACTTTTCCGCCAGCACGCGATCCCGCACCGCGGTACTGATTGAAAATCCCGCTCCTTCGCTGGCGCGGACCATCAGTTCCCCTTCTTCCAATGTGAGGATCACCCCGCGCTTTGCTTCTACTGCCGAAAGCGCCAGTTTCAGGATCACGGTGAAAAGCTTTTCGAGGGGGCTATGGCCGGCCAGCTCCTGCCCGGCGTGAATGAGCGCGCGCACGACGCGGGACGTGTTCAGCGATGCATCCGGTGTTTCCCGATCGCCGGCCCCGGCCTTGTCAAGGACCTTATCGAGGCTGGTGAGCAGGGTGGCCTCACGCGTGATTTTCTCTTCTTCTTTCGCAACAAATGAAATCACGGGCCTTCGCGGTTCGCCCGCGGATTCGCGCACTTCGATCGTCAGGTGTCCAGCATAGATCCTGTCTCCGGCTTTGATCTTGTGAGATCCCTTAAGGTTCGTTGCATTGACAACCGTGCCATTGCGGCTGGCACAATCCTTGACGAACCAGTTACCGGCATTCTGCTCGAACGAGAGGTGATATCGGGATAGCCAGGGGTCCTCCGGGTAAGCGAGATCGTTCTCGGCGGATCGCCCGAGAGAGAGAGTTACATTTCGCAGCTCAACCCGTGTTGGAGAGCCGTTGGGCCCGGAAATCAGTAACTCCATTTGCGAATCTTAAGCTAGCATATGAAAACCATAGCCGTAGTCGTCCAAAATGCCATCCGAGTCCTGGGCGTAATCTTGATCGTCCTCGGTTTCATGTTCTGGGCGAAACACTCGTACGACCTCATTCCCCTTCACATGCGGCTAGGTGTCAGCCTTGTCGTTCTGCTCTGGGGCATGGCGATCCTTGGCATAATGGCCAAAGTAAAACCGGTGCTAACCATCGGATCGATTTTATGGGGCGCTTTGGTCGCCATTTTTGGAATGAAAATGGGAGGCTGGTTGCCAGGCGCCGCCCATGAAGCGATCCGAGTCCTGCACTTCCTCATTGGCGTGATCGCAATTGGGCTATCGGAGATGATTGCTGGTCGAATCAGAAGGAGCGCCCGTCTGTGATCGGCGTCTTCGCCGAGCTATTTAAAGAGGTCGGGTCGAAAGTCGAGCTAATCTGGGAGGGCCCTAGAATTTCGACCTTGTGCTCGGCGGCTAGTGCTATCAATCTATCGATTTGTTGGATTGGGTAAACCGCGGTCTTCCCGAAGCGTCATACTTTTGTATAAAAATTCACAGTAAGCGATCGATTCTGTCCACTTTAGATTTTTTTGACCTGTTTCGGGCGATTGATGAGTAGGAAGTTTCTGCGTAGTGCGCATCGCTGAACGTATTCTTCGCATCACTAAAGAATGAATGGGCTCGTGTTTATGCGCGAGGCGATCGTTTTAAAGGGGCAAGACGGGTGAGCGTGTCCAGCGTAGCGGTTCAGTTGCAGCCAGAGGACTTCGTTACCGTTCGGTATGAGTCTCTGATTCGGCTTACCGAATTGATACGCGCGCAGCGCGATCCGGACGACTTGTTCTGCGTTCTGGTTCACGAGCTAAAGAAGGTCATTCCGTTCGACGGCATCGCTCAATTCGACGAGGCTGCCAATAAGGTCAACTGGCATTTCTGCGAACCCTGCAGTCACCCGAGCGTCTCCCCGGCGGATATGCCCAGGGAGGAGAGCCTTGCATGGTGGGTGTACGAACATCAGCGTCCGCTGGTGCTTTCAGACGTCAGCCAGGACACTCGTTTCCCTCTTTCCTCGCAATGCCTGAGCGAAAACGGACTTCGCTCCGTCTGTGCACTTCCCCTCAGTACCGCCCACCGGCGGTTGGGCAGCCTGGCGATAGCCAGCCGCTATCGAAATGCGTACTTGGAAGACGAAGTTCGGTTCCTGTCGCTGGTCGCCGGCCACATTGCCCTAGCAATGGACGACACCCTTAACTTTCGAGCCTCGCAGCGTGCTCAAGAACGGCTGGAACTTCTGCTTGATCTTACCAACCGTGTCGTCTCGAACCTGAATCTTCGGGAGCTGCTTCGGGAAATCTCCGCGAGTATCCGGCGGGTGATGCAGTGCGAAGGCGTGGGCGTGGCTCTGCCCGATCCCGAGGACGGGCGCTTACGCATTTACGCGCTCGACTTTCCGAATAATGACGGGCACATTCGGGAGGGGTTTGAGCCACCAGCCGAAGAAGAGTCGACGGCCGCCACGGTCTTTCGCACTGGAGAGCCTCTTATACTAAACGCCAGCGAGTTGGCGCGAGATCCTGTTGCGGCTAAAGAAGGCGCGAAGTCTGTTTGTCACCTGCCGCTCATAAGCCGCGGCCGCGTGTTGGGGACTCTCAGTCTGGGCAGCGTCAGGGAGCACGCGTTTTCCCAGGATGATGTCGCCTTCTTGAGCCAAGTCGCCAGTCAGGTTGCAATCGCGGTTGACAACGCGCTTGCTTACAGGCAGATTTCAGAGCTACGGGACCGGCTGGCGCAAGAGAAACTGTACCTTGAAGACGAAATTCGGAGTGAACTGAACTTCGAAGAGATTGTCGGCAAGAGTGAGGCGCTCCGGCGTGTTCTGAAGCAGGTGGAAACCGTCGCCCCCACGGATTCGACCGTATTGATCTACGGCGAGACCGGCACCGGCAAAGAACTCATCGCGCGCGCACTGCACAACCTGAGTTCTCGCAAGTCTAGCGCCTTCGTCAAGCTCAATTGCGCCGCGATACCGACTGGATTACTCGAGAGCGAGCTTTTCGGGCACGAGAAAGGGGCGTTTACAGGCGCGATCGCTCAGCGGATCGGAAGATTTGAGCTGGCCCATCGCGGGACCGTCTTTCTGGATGAGATCGCCGAGATTCCTCTCGAACTGCAGCCGAAGCTGCTGCGTGTCATACAGGAGCGAGAGTTTGAACGCTTGGGCAGTCCGCGTACGCTTCAAACCGATGCGCGGCTGATCGCAGCGACAAATCGCGACCTGCCGGCCATGGTCGATGAGCAGAAGTTCCGTTCGGATCTCTACTATCGCCTGAACGTTTTTCCAATTAGAGTTCCCGCCCTTCGCGAGCGTCCGGAAGACATTCCATTGCTCGTGCGGCATTTTGCACAGCAATTCAGCCGGCGCATTGGCAAGCACATTGGATCGATCCCATCGGAAGCGATGACCGCTCTCACCGGCTATCATTGGCCGGGAAATATACGGGAACTGCAGAACGTCATCGAGAGAGCCGTGATCCTTTCACCGGGCCCGGTTCTGCAAGTGCCAATTGAGGAATTGCGCCCTGCTACTGCAGCTCCGGAACGCGTCGCGGCGACCAGCAAGAGCATGCGTGCTGTTCTCGATGACACCGAGCGGCAACAGATTCTCAATGCACTTGAGCAGGCAAATTGGACAGTAGCTGGCCCGAACGGCGCCGCGACGCGTCTTGGCATGAAGCGCTCGACCCTGCAATCCCGGATGCAAAAGCTAGGCATTCGCGCCTCACGCACAGCTAATTGAGCGCGCTCTAGCAGCGTTGATCCGCCCTCCCGGAGCCGGCCGTTGTGTCTCCCCACTCTGATGGCCTCGACGTTCACGTGTAGAGAATGCGTGAAGGTAAGGTCGTATCGCTTCATCTGCAACAAGTAACTCTGATGCCGAAGATCCGGTAGCACGCCGACATCTCGGCAGCTACAAGTTCGGCACTACTACCGCTTTGCGATGTGTCCGGTACTCCTTCTTTCGATTTAGCAGCGACTTGGAGGTTTGTCGTCTGATTCGAGCGGATGGCTCGCCAAATGCACAAGCCGGAGCAGGGTGACACCGATGTTGAGAATCGAAAACTCCGGCAGCGCGACAGAGCAGCGATGGATTCTGTGCGGGCAATTGACCGGACCGTGGGTAGCCGAGCTCAAATCAAATTGGGAAAAGACGCGCTTGGAACACGAGGATCGTAGATGTCTGGTTGACCTCACCGACGTCACCTTCATCGATGAACAAGGAGCACAACTGCTGCGGCAGATGCGAAATGAAGGTGCTGAGTTTACTGCAAGCGGTGTCGATACGCAGGACCTCCTAGAAAATCTCAACGCTACTGGGAAACGCCCGCTTCGCAGATTTCTTGCCCATCTGGAGAACGGATGTGGTTCATCGCGCAGTCGAGTTTAACAGGGGAAAAACATGAGGACTCTATTCAATAAGAAACTTGAAATCGCAGCCGTGGGCATCTCGATCGCGATGGCCGTGACGCTAGTAAGTTGCACGAACGCCACGTCTGCCGCCGGTCCGCCTCCGCCTCCCGACATCGAGGTTGCTCCGGTAGAGCAGAGAAACGTTCCCATTTATCACGAGTGGATCGGCACCTTAGACGGAATGGTGAATGCCGCCATTCGGGCCCAGGTGACCGGGTATCTGCTTACACAGAAATACTCGGAAGGTTCTTTCGTCCGAAAAGGACAACTCCTGTTTGAAATTGACCAGCGGCCATTCCAGGCAGCGGTCGATCAGGCGCGCGGCCAGCTTGCGCAAGCCAACGGTCAACTGGCCCAGGCGAAGGCTCAGCTCCTGCAATCTCAGGCACAACTCACCAGTGCGGAGGCCAATCAGCGCAGGACGCAGCTTGACGAGGACCGCTACATTCCACTCGCAAAACAGGAAGCCATAACACAGCAGGACTTGGACAACGCGACACAGAACAACCTCTCGTCGAAAGCGCAGGTTGAGGCCGCGAAGGCACAGGTTGAAACGGCCAAGGCTCAGATTCAGGCATCAGCTGCTGCCGTGGAAGCAGCAAAAGCAGCGCTTGAGACGGCACAGGTGAATCTCGGATTTACGCGGCTGACCTCGCCGATAGACGGTATCGCGGGAGTGGCACAAACTCAGGTTGGCAATCTAGTCAGCCCCTCCACTAACGCAGTTACGACTGTATCGACATTGGATCCCATTAAGGTCAACTTTACGGTGAGCGAGCAGGAGTATCTCAACTTCACGAGACAAGACACGGCAATAAAGCGCCTGGAGCTGGAATTGATTTTGGGCGACGGAAGTGTGTACTCGCATAAAGGCAAATTTGCATTCGCCGATCGGGAGATAAATCAGAGCACCGGATCGATTCAGTTAACCGGATTGTTCCCAAACCCTGGAAATACGCTGCGACCGGGGCAGTACGGCAAAGTTCGCGCCGCGGTGGGAACGGTTGACGGAGCGCTGCTCGTTCCGCAGCGTGCTGTCACGGAACTGCAGGGCAGCTACCAGGTGGCTGCTGTAGACAACCACGACAAAGTGAGCATTGATGCAGTCAAGGTCGGTGAACGTATCGGCCCGATGTGGGTAATCACCGACGGATTGAAACCGGGCCAGCGTGTAGTTGCTGAGGGTGTCCAGAAGGTCATGCCCGGCATGCAAGTGAATCCGAAACCATTCGTGGAAGAAACCCCGACCGGAGGTAAGTGAATTGTCACGATTTTTCATCAACCGGCCCATCGTGGCCATGGTTATTTCGATTCTCCTGGTGATCGTGGGGGCGGTCACGATCGCCACTCTGCCGGTATCCCAATTCCCGAGCATCGCCCCGCCCGAAGTACAGATTCAGGCGAACTATGTGGGCGCGGATGCGCAGACTGTCGAACAATCAGTCGCCACACCCATCGAGCAACAGTTGAGCGGCGTCGACAACTTGAACTACATGTATTCGCTGAACGCCGCCAATGGTCAGATGACGTCCATTGTGGACTTCGATGTGAAGACCGATCCGAATACGGACCTGATTCTAACTCAGATGCGTGAAACACAGGCAGCCTCCCAGTTGCCGGTGGACGTTACCAATTACGGCGTGACGGTACAGAAGTCGGTCACGGCTCCTCTTATGGTCATAGGCCTATATTCTCCGCACGGTACTTACGACGCGAAGTTCCTGGCCAATTATGCCTACATCAACCTCAACGATCAACTCACGCGTGTGCGCGGGATCGGCAGCGTGCAAGTCTTCGGTGCAGGCCAGTATGCGATGCGGCTCTGGGTAAAACCTGATCAGC
>Ga0126381_100009483_pt1 | contig 10931 bp, 13 predicted proteins | sample PanSoiMetPlot_28_FD_96465 | JGI IMG/M metagenome (GOLD analysis project Ga0126381, IMG submission 96465) | Tropical forest soil microbial communities from Panama - MetaG Plot_28 | ecosystem: Environmental > Terrestrial > Soil > Tropical forest > Bulk soil | place: Panama | collected 2016-02-17
ACGCAGCTTGCGGTCCGTGTAGAGATCGAAGGCGCTCGTCACGCGTCCTCCGCATACGATGACGACGCCACGAGCGCGCAACGCGTGGCGGACACCGAGCTCGTACCAGACGTTCGGGTTCTCAATGGTTAGGTCAGCGACGACCAGGTCCGCAACGAGAAGTTCCTGAAACATGTCCGCAATGATGTGGCCCGCACGTATCTCTTCGTCTGCACGGAACGGCTCCAACCCGGCCAACTCCAGCGCCGGGCGGATGTACTCGTCGTATACGCGATTGAAGTCGATTTGACCGCCGTCGGGGCCTGGCTTGCTGCCGAACGGCATCGCTACGAACGCATACGGTCTAGCCGACATTGAGCGTGTCTCCCACCTTGGAGTGTCCCGAAGTTCCTAGTGCCGCGACGTGAAAACTCGAGAAGAGTACGGCGAACACTTCGTTGCGCTCGAAGAGTCGAGATGTGTCCGAACGACCGGCAATCATGCTCCATCACCCTTTCGAAATTCCAGAATCACCGGAGTCCCAACACGAATCTTGATGATCTTGGCCGCCCCGGGTCCGCCCACGATAATACAATAGGACGGTACCTCGCCTGAGTTTGACGCTGCTGAGATCTTGTGCGATACGTGGTTCTAGCCGCTGGAAGCTAACCCTCTCGGCTGACCGCCCTTGAGCTCAAGAGTACCAGCACAAACCCATACCGAAGAGCTTCAAGGATGGCGCGTTCCGCCACCGCGCGAGGGTCGTCCCCCGTTTTGAGGTATGATCTAGCCCTTCAACCTTGAAGTCCTTTTGCGCGAGAGCCGTTGCGACGTCTGCAGCAGCAGCATAATCTTCTTCTGAATACGAAAGAAAGACCGTCGCACGACGCGAAAGGGTGTCAATCGCTTCGATTCTGAGCCTCCCAGTTGGAGTCCAGATTGACGGTTTCGTAGATCTTCCCTTTGCTCGCGCACTCGGTTGGAACCGACACTCAGAATCATTTGGGTTGATGGCTTCCGTTGGTCGCAAATGCGTGGGTGACCTCTTTGTCTCCGAGCGATCGAGCCTGCCGTGCACGGCCATGTAGTGGAATTTCCCCCAAGTTGGCGGGGCTGCATTATCTTTATATACGGAAAGCAGCCTGAATGGAGACGACGTTCGTCCAGTGTGGCGTGGAACGTAGACGGCAGTTATCTGGCGACGGGCAGTCAAGATAACACGCTTCAGTTTACGCTATGGCCATCCAAGACCTGATGAGTCTGACCCGGCAGCATTTTACGGCATATTCTCTCAGAAACGCTGCCAGAATTATCTTAGTGTGGCCTGGCAGCGCGAGGACCCGTTGAGCCGCTCAAGTACTGGATCAGCCGAGCTATCTCTCGCGTCGCGATATCAAATCCGCGCGGGCTTCGAGGAAATCGAAGTCGACGATTTGAAGCATAAGTCCTCGCTAACGGCGCAGTGTTTACCGATGGTTGTGCTGCGCAATACCCTCGTCGGGTTCACGTCGCAGCCTTTTCGACTCGACATTCGTGACGCAGTCCTTCGAGGACGGGCCTTTTCTTAATCAAGCTGTCCCGAGGAATCAACGTGAATTTTGCGGGGTTCTGGGGTGCCTAGCTTGACCCCATTTGAACCAAGCCTACTTGACCGTGCTTTGAGCTTCAAGCGGTTCCTAAAAAGGCACGGAAGCCCAGCCTCCTCTCCACAAAGTCACGTGAGAGAGCTGAGTGGCCCCTGGGACGTGCTGCCACCAAATCAGGGGCTCTACTCCCAATATCAGACGGTTTCGGGTCTTGTTTTCTGCAGTGCCTTCAGTCTCCTGTTCTCTTCCTCTAGTCTCTTGATCGCTTCTCTTAACTGTCGCTCCCTAGCCTCCGCTTTCTTGATCTCCTCCTCCCACCTTTCAACAGGCTTGATCACACAGGCGTCGAGATTGTCCAAAAGGTGCTGCTCGTCTCGGTACGGAAACTCCGGGAGCACGCTTTCGAATTTGCGCCAGTGCTCGAACATAGCGTATTCGTTTTGCGTGGCGAGGATGATTGGTTGCACGGGGACGGAGGGCATTAAAGGAATGATATGGCTCAATTCCTGGGGAATGCTTTTTGCATCGGTCAAGTCAGCAACGATGAACCGGCACAAGTTTGCCAAAAGTTGGATCGTTTCGGTAAGGTCACGCTTGGGTGAGGGCTCGAAATCGAACAGGATTGGGACTAGTCCATAGGTGTTCCTCAGTATGGAACGAATTGCATCCAAAACGGGCTTGCGCTCTTTTGTGAAGCGCCCGAGAATCAGCACCGCTTTCGATGTGATCGTCTGAATAATTTCGCGAATCTTGCGGTTTTCCAAAAGCAGATAAACGAATTGGGCAACTTCGAGGTCATCCACCGTAACCTTCGGCTGATGCTCGGGTGTGATGATCAAACTGTCTTGCTTGGTGTTTCCGTCCGTCTGCACGTCCCAAACGGAAACACCGTAGATGGCAACCCCGCAGAGGGTCGCCCCGCGAAGGTCGGTTCTGATCAATTGTGCCCCGCTGAGGTCCGCCCCGCTGAGGTTAGCCCCGCTGAGATTCGCTAAGCTGAAATTCGCCCGGTGGAGGTTAGCGCCGCTGAGGTCAGCCCCGCTGAGATTAGCCCGGCGGAAGTTCGTCCGGCTGAGGTCGGCGTCGCGGAGGTCCGCCGTGCGGAGATCCACCTCGCTGAGGTCCGGTGTCACATTCCCCGTCTGAATCTGTTTCCGCCAATCGTTCCAAGCATTAACGCCCTGATTCCTCAGAATCGAGACCTGCAGTTCGTCGGGCATCGGGAGTTCCGCGCTTTATTCGGCTGCGTCGGAGGTCGGCCATGCAGGAGTGCACCTCGAAGGGACGCGTTCATGGCCAGCCCTCGTACACTGCAATGATATACCTGGAGGTCGCTGTCGCGGGCCCCGTCGGAATGGTCGTTTCCTTGTCCCAGCGGGAGACCTGTTGCGAATCCCCTTCCGACCAGAGAACGCCCACGACGTCGGCTTGTGGTCCACGTCTCCGGATTCGGCAGCAGAATTCTTCATCTCCTCGAAGCCCGTTTCTGGACCGCAGGCCCACGTTGAGTGAGATCGGTTTTTCGGTGCGATGTCCAGGTTGCAAAATGGCTCAACTACCTGCACTAGGCAAATTTCCGAAGTGCCACGGAGATCACCAATGACTCTGTCTCGCTGACGTTGAGGTTTTCGAAACGAAGCCTAGACTCTCAGCTAATTCCTGTCTGTACACGCGCTGCGACCCTGAGAATCGGAATGGGCGAGAAATTCATACTCCGGTTTTTGAAGCCTCAGCGGTCATTCCTAACTCTGCGTTCACGGCCTGAGTTAGTCTTTCTTCGAATTCCACCATGCCAGGCGGCGTGTATTCATAGGGAATAAACCGAATCGACTGTAAGTCGAAGGGGACATCTTTCTTGTCCTGCGTAATCATGATCACGGTCCGGCCCAACGTGTGCGCCATGCCGATTTCGTAGAAAACGTTTGGATTTCGCCCCGTGCAGTCGGCAATCACCAATCGTGCTGCGTTCATCGCCTCCCAGACATCCGACATAATGTGATGCGCCGTGAAGAAATCGTCCGCCCGCTTGGCCACCAGCTTGAGTGACTTCGTCACTTTCAGAATGTGATCGTCGTAGATTGGACGCAACGCGGCCTTGAATGCCATTACCACGAACACATCCAGTGGAGTCGGAAAGCCAGCGGGCTTGCCAAAGTGGGGTTGCACCGTCAGCGAGTCAGGCCCAGCCTGGCCTAAGGTTTTCAGACTGAAACCGAGGGCTGATTGCATTTTTCGCAGGTTGGGGATCACTTCGATCCTGCCGGAGATATTACTGCCGGCACCCTCATGCAAAATCAAACCGGCATTGTTCAAGTCTTGTAGTACCTTGTCCAGATAGTAGCGTCCGTAAACTGGATCGAGTCCGAATTTTGGACAGAGGTCCTCGAGAGTGTTCGCCTCCCGATCACGAATCGCAGCCAAAACGTTAGCCGGGTTCAGTTGCTTCATAATGGTTGTCGATTGTGTAACGAACCGAAGCGTGTGTCAAAGGAAAGTCGTTGATGTTTACTCTGAGAGCGTACATGGCGTCCTGCAGCGCCCGCGATGACCTTCGCGCTCGCACCATGGCCAATCTCAACGCCACAGACTGGAATGGTGCGCTCACCGTGGAATTTGACGATCCACACTTGCCCACTCCGCTGGAGCGCGCCGCCGAACTTGTCCGGCGGATTCTGCGCTTCGCAGCCAGACAGAACGATGAGATCTTTTTGTTTTTGGAAGACGACCTGGATTTCAACCGCCACTTCTTTTATAACCTTGCCGCGTGGACACCTCTCCAACGCCATAGCGCTGGGTGCCATTTCTTTGCTTCGCTCTTCAATCCCGGCGTTCGGTTCCTGCGGTCGTTCCCGGATTCTGCTTATAGTGAAGCATCTCCCTCATCGGTGGTCGGAAGCCAGGCCATGATTCTCTCGCGAGCCACCGCTCGTTACGTGGTGACCTGTTGGGGTGTCGAACCTGGACCTTTCGCTGACCGAAAGGTTGCATGTCTCGCCGGACGAGTTTGCCCTCTCTTCTATCATTTACCCTCACTGGTTCAGCACATCGGAACCAAGAGCGTGTGGGGCGGTCCGTTCACTCAGGCCTCGGACTTCGACAAGCAGTGGAAGGCTTTAGACAACCCAAGTCATTGAATCTCACAAAAGAAACTTCTCTCAACTCAAGTCCCCCAATAACGCTCATGAAGCAAGGACATGCTATCGGGAAGTTGAATCACAGAGAGCTGGGTGGCCAGAAGTCCGCTTCGGGGATTCGAAGCAGGCACTCGCGGCCGAAACGATGCAACTTAGAACACTGGTCTGGTACAGAATGTTTATGTTCATGTGGCGCGCCTAGACTTGTTCAGGTTGTGCTAGGAGATCGACCGATCGCTTCCACAGGCGCTCAAATTGATCGAAATAAAACGACAGAACACTACTCTCACGTCTATGGCTCAGTTCAAACACCCACTTGTCGCCACCTGCCATCGATATATCGGGAGTGTAGGTTCCAACCCAGCCAATTGCAGAGGGGAGGCCCCGGTCGAAGAGGAAGAGTGTGAGAGATGGCATCCAATCAAGACCCCGAAGCGCAAAACAACCGGACTGGATATTTGCTAATGATTCTTTGTAACGAACTGACCTACGAAGGGCCTGTTGAAGATCATCCGCGATATCGGCCTTACCTTGAGCTGCAATGAGCTGCTGAGCCATACCACCAGGCTTAACGATCAAGACCCGGATTGCACAACCCGCCTTAAGATATCGTTCGATAACATCACGATCCCGCAGAAATCCTATTGCACTCATCGCCAGTACATCGAGGGAATGAGCATCCGCCCTGTACATCGTAAATGCTCGGTCTCTCAGTTGAAAGAGAGACACCGTTGGTCCGGTTGGAGCTACAATCGCTAGCTCTTCCGTTGAAAACTTCGTCTGAAGTTCGCGCGGGAGATATTGTGCCAAAGCTTTTCCCAATTCTTGACGGGTGCCGAATGGCATGACTAAGTGTGCGGATCGAGCACGCCCGCGAAGGTCGTTGAGCTTTCGGAGTTTGTCTGGATCGTCCTCTATCTCAGAAAAATCAAATGGACCCTTTTTCTCCAAAATGAACACCGGTTTCCCAAGCTCATGCGCCAATTGATACTCGCTTTGGGTATACGAAATAGTGGTTCCGGGAACATACGAGCCGTATTTGCCGCCGAGTAGACCCAAATATGCGTCAGAACTTCTGACCAGCTGTTGACATTTCTCTATCGCCGTTGCGTCCGAAAACCCGAAATCCTCCATCGTCACGAGATCGACGTTCAGTTGGTCAACCGCTCGAAAGCGCCGAAAAGCCTCTATGACTTCGAGTCGCTCTTCTTTAAGATCAGAAAATGTAGCGCTGAGGAAGACAGTGACTGACATGGGCTCTTGTTCTGGCTGTCAGGGACAGCTGGTAATTATATGATATAGGAGTTGGAGCGGAGTGAACCAGTTGCGAGTCTTTGTTCTGGGCGCGACGCGAAGTGGCAAAACGCCTGTTGCGGAAAAGGTTTCGAGCTGCTTACGGTTTCCTTTGATACGGGCTGGACAGTGGGCTACCTCATCCTTCGAACAGAAGTGTGAATCAATGGACGATTACGTCCAAAGAGTAACAGCGCATTCCATCGCCTCCCTGAAAGCAGATTTTGCGCTCAGTCTGAACTATGCTCGCAGATCCTTAGAGGGGATCCCTGATGCCGTTATTGATGGTGAAAGAAACCCCTTCGATTTCGTACACCTTTTCGATCCGAAGTGTGATCTGGCTGTTTCCCTGATACTTGCCAAAGATTCTCTCATACGAACCGAATACGAGAAGGGGCTGCTCACGATCTGGAGCTACCTAGATTGGCTAATGGCTAACGGATTCATAGCACTACAGCAGCATCGCCGCTACGAACTCTCGTGCTTGTATACAAGGGAGCGACCGTCAGAAAGCAAGGCGGTGCTCGAGCTCGATATAGGACGGATAACTTCAATCGCGGTATCAGACATAGAATTCATGCGCCACAGGAACCGTGCGCAGTAGACACGCGGTTCCTGGTGGTCCCAAAAGGGTCCCTAGCAAACCACTTCCTCTACACGCAACACTACTTCCCCTTCGCCGAGCCGCTTCTAATGCCGTCATTCCGGGCCAAAAGTCCACTTCGGAGACTCGAAGCCCGTTTATGGTCAGTCTCCGGATGGCCGACCAACAGGACTGAAATTCCGCGCCGGGGTGCACATTTCTTCGCATGGAAGGAGATATCGATTCGACCCCTCGGAACCGCGGGCTAACGCCGCGCGTCAGGCACTGCCGAAAGCGGGAGCGAGGCACGAGCGGACGAGTTCGTCGATTACCTGTAATCGGGTTAAAGATAGCTCACGAGATTGTGACCCGCATAACGGCGTCCCTCAGCGCGTGCTGGAAGGCATCCAATGCAGGCACTGGTTAGGCCTGATCATTGGTCGAGCAACTTCGCTGCTATAGCGTCGGCAAATGCGCCCAGCGCTTCCCGATAGCCTAGATAGGACGAGTCTCGATGACGAAGTGTCTCCCACGGGACCGCTTGGTACTTGCTGATCGACTCAAGTATCCCAATTTGTCGAGCTGTTTTTGCCACGCGCGATTCAGTTTTCTCCCACAGCAAAGGAACGATCGCTGGATCTGAGCCTCGATGGTTGCAGAACTCAAGATAAAGAGTGAATTCTTTTGTGCACCATTCACTCGTAAGCCAGAGTGGACAAAGGAACGGGACGAAGACATTAGCAAGGTGCAACTCTTCTTCTAGCACTCTGCTCCATGGATCGCCTCCTTGTAGACCGGAACGATCTTGAAATACAACAACTTTGGTTTGTCCTGTCTTTATCTGTAACTCGCGAGATAGATGAGCGCGAATGTCGGAGACCGCCCCGCGCTCGTCAGCAATGCGTGGGTAGCTCAGGAAAATGTGGTAGCTCATCACTAAGCCTCCCGAGGGTGGTTACAATCAAAGGACCATTGTGGCCCTAACTTATGTTTAGGCCGACCTGGATAAAACCGGTCCCGGTCGGCCTAAGACGACGGTGGCCTACGCCGGCCGAGTCGGCAACTATTTTGTCTACAATAGCTTCTCATATATCTCATGAGGTCCCTCCGGTTTTCGCCGACCGGCTGCCGGCTGCGCAAAGCTTCGAGCACGGAGTCGTAGAGCGTCGGTGCGGGCTGAGCAGGAAATAATCCCAGTGGTACGCGACGATCGGCGGAGGAATTGCTCATGACGCTCCGGTTCCCGTTGGGACCCCAACGGCTGGCCGTTCTGCGGTTCTTCTTCATTCAGACGCTGAAAAAACCATGGAGCGTAGCCGACACACCCTACCCCAAGAAGACGCGACACCTCCGCACCATCTTGAGTCCCGAAGAAGTGGCCCGCCTCATTGACTCAGCTCGGACTCAGTTTCACCGTGTTGTATTGATGACGCTCTATGGCACCGGGGCGCGGCGTACCGAGTTATGCAACCTCCAAATTCCCGATATCGACAGCCGCCGCATGGTTGTCCACATTCGCGGCGGAAAAGGTCGCCAGGACCGCGATGTCATGCTCAGTTCCACCCTGCTGAAAACGCTGCGCGACTACTCTCGCTAATTGCAGTGCAAGCCCAAACTTTTCTTCGGTGCGAAACGAATAATGCACTTCCTGCCATTCATGCTTTTCCGCACCGATTGTTCGAACCGGGCGTCACCGGCGACAATTAGCTTTTCGTGACCGGCAAATGCACAACAGCGCACAGCAGCATCGCAAAGTGAAGGTCGCTAAGACCTCACCACTCTCCAGGTCCCACACTTTCAGCGTGTGGTCATCAGTCAGCCGCGCAGTTCGCCACCCGTGAATAACCGAGGGGTCGGAGCAACTCATCTGGCAGTTTGCGGTCTCTCAAGATCGCCGTGGCGGAAGGTCGACATGACTACCCGCAAGCTCTTAAGGCGCAGCGCCTCAAGACTCCACCCAGCTCCAATGCCTTGGACCGTATACAGAATGATGTGGCCTGCATGCAATGTATTAGCACAGGCGGTGATGGAGCTTATTTCCTGAGCGGGCACCTCCATTTCCGTGCACCATCGCGTGTAAGGCTCACCAGTAGGATATCGGCCCCATGCTACTGTATCCTCCAGTAGTTTCTGATGTAAATTACACTCTTGATGTTCCACCTCCGAACGGCAATGGTGCGCCAGCACCTGTTCGTCTGAGAGTCCCGCTGTAGCGATATTCTGAGGGATGGGCGTCACGACCAATTGAATCTGAAACTTTGTCTCGTCGCGCTCCACTACCCAAAAGTGTGCACCAGGACGCGTTGCCACTCGCAATTTTCCCTTCCCGACTAAGAACGAGAATTGGGCGCCTGCCGCGATAATGTATGCGACTATTCCCTCTTCCGTCTGTTCGTTCTTTACTGCGAACTTCATTGAGATTCTTCCGGAAAATACGTGACCGCGACCAGTACGCGGAACAATTCCGTGTGGGTAACAGCCCAAAGGCGCTCCTTAGCATCGTACAACCGTGCGCACACACCGGCTGCGTTCTTCTCCTTTTGGAGAAACGTACCTCGTTCGAGCGGCCATACTTCAGAGTACACAACCACGTATTGCCGATCTTCGGGATAGAGCTTACAAAAATTAACCGTGTGATCCGTGTAGCCGTCACTGACACCCATAACACACATATAATTCTTGGAAAGCTTTACGAGAGTCATCATCTGCGATACATATTGAACGTCGTCATCGTAATCCCTGGGAGATTTTGTCGCTAGCTGATCCTGTGCCTCCATCTGCTCCGCCGGCTTGCGGTCTACAGTCTCCGCATCTTCAGCATTGTTCGGCCACTCGGGTGAATAATCTTCTGTGTTCATCGGAAGGACACCTTTGCAATGCGGGTCGGTTTCATGGTCTTTGCCGATTTCTCGGACTGCGCGTTAGTTGCGAGCGCGCTGAACTGGACGTCGTAGAGCCCTTCATCCTGTGGCTGAAGAGTGCCATCGATTACCTCGGACTCACCTGCATTGATTCGGAACATTAGGCGAGGCTGGCCCTCGCTGTGAAAAAGATCGACGGCAGATTGGTCGAATGGCCGTGACACGTCGGAAAGACGTTCGCCGTACGAAAGCAGCCACCAGCCCTGGAATCCCTGTTTCGTCAAATGAATAAACAATTGGTGCGGCAGAAGAATGCCCTTGTACAGGATTTTCATCCTCTCCAACGTAAGAGCCTCGATCGGTTCCCACCGGCTGGTAAGTTTCATACTGCTTACGATTAGCGGACCCATCCCAGTATTTGCCAACGTCATTCGAAACTTGCAGCCGCCTGCGTAGACGATGCCGTGCGGCTTGCCCAGGTCTAGACGACGACCCTGCGAAACCGGCTCCAACTCGATCTTAAATCGGAAACTCTTCTGCAACGGCGATTCCAAGGGGGAAGTTCCCACATAACTCTCTAGCGCACGTGTGAGCCGTTCGATGTCCGTGCTGAAATCCGGATCAGGCCGCACGTGCGTTAATTGGCGAAACGTAATAGCTGTGAGTCGTTCCGGTAGCTTCGTTGCATCGGGAAGAGTGGTGTCGCCTACCAATGCTGGGATGACAGGGATATCGTGCTCCAAAGCGGCTTCGAGTTCAATCCGCACCCAGTCATTTATGTCATCCAGCCTGCGATTGCCGCCTGCGTCTTTCGAGTCGAGCCAAGTGTTACCGATTACAGCGACCATCGCGCCGCAACTTTGGACCGCATTTTTTAGAGCTTCGCGAAAATCCGCACCGAGAGGGATGGAATCTACATCGCGGAAGATGTTACTTGCGCCGAAGCGCCGCGAAAGGTGGTCGAAAATTCGAGCAGTGATATCAGCGGAATCATTATGCCTGTACGAGAGGAATACGGGCTTCATCACGTCGCTCCATTCCAGACGCGGTCCCATTTTAGTCGAGATCCCAAATGTACGATATGGAATACTAGCTGCAGCAGGGTCCATTGGTGGCATTTTCGCCAGAGAGGGACAAAAAGTTCGCACTGCAAGAAATGCGATAGCTGAGTCGATGACGGGCTAGCACTGGGCGTGCGGTTTGCATCCGAAACGCCAACGAAGCACCCTTCATTGCAACGTCGTGCCGGAACGGCACTCAACTCAATAAGCGATGGGGAGCCTCATTGTCCCGAAGTCCTAGTGTTGTATCGGAAGCGCGAGCAGGCAAGGCGGGTGCACGAGCACGGTGTGTTCGCGCGCTTTCGATACAACGACTTGCACTAAACCGCTAGCGCGGTAGTGGTGGCGCTGTAGTTGTGTCGGCTTATCCGGTCATCCTCGTCGCTGTTGCAGTTGAACAAGATCTCCCCCAAGGAACGCCTCTTTGCTAAAGC